>Ga0206678_10002618_pt1 | contig 11370 bp, 5 predicted proteins | sample M180m12015metaG_FD_155453 | JGI IMG/M metagenome (GOLD analysis project Ga0206678, IMG submission 155453) | Ammonia-oxidizing marine archaeal communities from Monterey Bay, California, United States - M1 80m 12015 | ecosystem: Environmental > Aquatic > Marine > Intertidal zone | place: USA...
TCCAAATTCTCTATAATCGTCAGCTACCATTAATACCAGTCCATTATTCTTTCTGAATAGTCGAAAGTTTCATCTAATTTAATACTGCCGTTGATAAATTCAGTAAGTTTTTTGGCGCTTTCGTCTGGACTTAAATTAGTAGTATCCAATTGAAATATTTTATCAGCTGAAATATGATCCAGAGCTTCATCCAGTATAATATTTAGTGCTTCAGCCTCTAAATTTTCTCTAATCTTATCTTCAGAATAGTTACGTTCTCTTAACCTTTTTTCTAGGATTGATGGATCACATCTTAGTAATATAACTGTATTAATATTATCCAGTGTATGTGAAGTATGACCTTCATAAAAAGCATCATCAAATTTCAATGTTTGTACAATTTTATTCAGCTTATCTAAATTAATTAACCATTCACCAGAATCAGTTATTCCATCTGATGAGTCTTCATAATAATCCGAAAGATGTACTACTTCTGAGTTTAATAATTCAGAGATAGATGTTTTACCCGTTCCTGGCGTACCTGTTAAGGCACACCTTACCATTAAGATTTCATTTCCTTTTCAGCTGCGGCTTTAGCTTCTCTCTTTGCTTTGGCTTTAGCTCTGTCTATTCTCTGTTTAGCATTAAATGATGTGACGCTTTGCATGAATCTATTGTATGCTTGATGTGCTTCCAATGAATCTTCAGGAGCTGCATCATTGTCTGTTTCCGTTTCAACTTTTATTTCAGTTATAGAAACAAATTCAACTTTTATGGACTTTAGTGCCTTAAATGACCCCGAGAAAAGGTTACCATCTTCTACAATCTCTCCAAATTCCTCTTTCATCATAGTTTTTAGCCCACCATTTTCTAGTGTCTTACCGTGTCCACGCTTTACTTCGAAACTCTGCATATGACAATACTCTAAGTCACTGTATTTGTATTTTGGGGCTAAATTTTCATGTCCCCTTTACCAAACTGCCTCATCATTTTTTGCTGCATTCTACGATTTCCACCAATATTAGACATCATCTTTCTACTTTGATTATATTGTTTTAAAAGGTCTCGGATTTCTTGTGGGTCAGATCCTGAACCCATTGCTATTCTATTAATTCGTGATCTCTTTATCAATTTGGGATTTTCTAATTCTTCTTTAGTCATAGAACTCATTAAGACCTTAAACTTTTCTAACTTATTTTGTGTTTCTTCTACTTGTCCTTTCTTCATCATAGCAGACATTCCAGGCACCATCTCCATTACTTTACCTAATGGGCCCATTTTTGTTAATGCTTCCATTTGTTCTTTCATATCAATTAATGTAAATTTACCTGAAAGCATTTTCTTTGCACTATCTTCAGCAGTGCTAGCGTCCATAACTTCTTCAGCTCTTTCAAGTAATGTTTGAAGATCCCCCATTCCAAGGAGACGTGAAATGAATCTATCTGGATCAAGTGTTTCTAAACTATCTAAACTTTCACCAGTACCTACAAAAATAATGGGAGCTTTTGTTACGGCTATTGCAGATAAAGCCCCTCCTCCTTTTGCTGAACCATCTAATTTGGTTAAAATTACACCAGTAATTCCCACAGCTTCATGGAAAGCTTCAGCTTGGGGACCAGCTTGTTGTCCAACTGTGGCATCCATAACAAGAAAAATATCATCAGGTTTAACAATAGAAGCTATATTTTCCATTTCGCTAATTAAATCGCCATCAAGTGCGTGTCTTCCAGCAGTATCAACAATGACAATGTCTAAATCTTTGAATTCTTGTAGACCTTCTGAAACTACTTTTTCAGCATTGGTATTTGCAGAATCTCCAAATACGGGGACTTGTATTTGTTCACCAATTTGAGATAATTGGTCATATGCAGCAGGTCTGTGAACATCAGCAGCTATAAGTCCCAAGCTAAGTCCTTTCTTCTTTAGATACTTGGCTAACTTACCAGTAGTAGTTGTTTTACCTTGGCCATATAAACCAACTAACATTAACTTTTGGGGCCCTAATTTCAAGGTCCGAGGTTCACCGAGTGCTTTAACTAATTCTTGATGAACAATACGAACAACATGTTCTCTACCAGTCATGCCAGGAGGTGCATTTTCATCCAATGCACGAGTTTCAATCCTCTTACTCAGGTCTAAAGCCAATCTAACATTAACATCAGATTGCAGTAATGCCCTCTGAATATCACGTACTAATTCTTTAATTAATTCTGGAGAAATATGACTAGCACCAGCTATTTTTTTTAGAGTTTCTCTAAGTGCATCTCCTAATTTTTCAAGAACCATGAAGTCTATTGATTCATCCATCAATTTAAAATTATTGATTGTTTTGTATAATCAGATTATTTTATTAAGTGATAATTATATGCAGTGGAGTGAAGAAGTTAGTATTATTGTTATTATGCATATCAGCAATCATATTTGTTAGTGATGATGCTAACGCTGGTTCTATTGGAACACCTATACCAGAAGAGGGGGAAGATTGGGTGATTGATGAATACACTTATGTTTGGGATGAAACTATTGTTATTCATGACTGGCTTGTTACTGCGGAAAGTACTGGAAATTTAAAACTAGATAATGTAGTATTGTATGCTGATGGTAACGTAGAGTTTGAGAAGAAGGTCGAAATTTTCAATTCGAATATTACTATAAATAAGCAAACTCTTCAGGATGGTGTTTCTATTTCTGATACTTTAGACATTAGGAATAGTGCTTTATCTTTGAATTCCTCATTAGATCATTTCTATAATATGTCAAATGAAGGAATTGGGTTAATCGGTGATTCAGCATATCTTTCTATTACTGAGAATTCCTTGCTTTATTCCTCTAATTTCAATCTTTCTAGAGCATATTATACAGCTATAGAGATTTGGTCAAATTCAGGTAACTCCAAGGTCCGTTTTGAAAATTCTACTATTAAACATCTTGGTTTTGCTCGATCAATGGGTGATAATACTATTGTTCGAGGAAATCATTTTGATTATTGCCGTAGTAGTGTTCAAAGTTCAGGAGTAGGTTTTAGGTTTACAGATAATTTTGTTGATAGAGGTTGGTGGGAAGCTGGAGCATATCAAGTATATCTCTCGAATGCAGACGAGGCTGTAATCTCTAACAATACATTCAATTTAACTTATGATACTATTGGATTGTCTAAAAGTGCAAATATAATCATAAAAAACAATATTTTTAAAAACACTAGGGAAACTTACGCTTGGTCTATTTATGCAGTAGATTCATACAATCTTACACTTCGAGAAAATCATTTCCAGAATCACTCAGGATCACCAATCGTCTTACAGCGAGTTAATGAATCTCTAATTGAACAAAATACTTTTTTTGAAGTATATGGGCCAGATAATGTTTGGGTTTCTGGTATAAATAATAAGATAATAAACAATACTTTCGAATATTGTGGAACTTTGGTTTCAATTCCATCCGGCTATGGTATTTCCGGATGTATAGAAGTTACAAAACAGGGTTATAATGATGAAAATGTTAACTTATATGGGAGTAATATAATAAAGGGGAATATTATCAAAAACTTTTCTGGATCAGCCATAGTTGTAGCCTTGTCTAATACGTTTGTTGAAGAAAATACAATTATTAATGGAACTCCATATTTTATGCAAGATGCAGCAGCAATAGATACCTTTACTCAAACTAGTCAATCTCCATCAGATGTGTTCATAAGGGATAATTACATAGAAGATGTCGATATTGGAGTCTTTTTAGATGGAACAACACAAACCAACGGCGGAAGTAATACTATAGTTGAAAGAAATACTATAACTATGTCTGGTAAAGGCGTTTACATAATTACAAAAACAGGACTTTTCCAGGACGCTAAGATACTTAATAATACGATAAGTGAAACTCTAACTGCAATCGAAATAGATAAAGGAGTAGGGGTTTTAGTTGAAAATAATGTTCTTTCTGGCTTCAATGGCGTCAATATTCTTTTGAGTGAAGATTTAGTTATAAGATATAATATTGTTAAGTCTTATAATTCTGGAATTTCCTTAAATAATTCTTTGGCAGATATATATTCAAATCAAATAACAGCTTCATGTGTTATAGAGGATTGTCAGAAAATAGGATTTATTAAGGTAGGTAAGATAGGTTTGGATATAAGCTCAAGTAATGACATTAATATCTACGATAACAGCATCGAGAAGTATGGAATTCTGGTAAATACAGATGATTCTAAAATATACTTCGACAATAATACTTTAGATTTTACAAATATAGGTTATAATTTAAGATTAGATGAAATTGATATTTTTAATGGATCCATTTCGAATGTAACTACTGCTATCAGACTAACCGAAACAAATCTTTTACTCGTTGGTAATGAATTTAGGGATTTTGATGTTGGTATTTCAAGTTTTAACTCATCATCATCGAATTCTGAAAATATCTTTATCAATGGTGTAACGTGTTTTGAATTAACAGACAGCTCTTATACTATAGATTCATTTGATAATTGGGATTGCTCTGCAAACTATCTTAATGAATATTTTAATGTGAGAATATTTATTTCCAATATGGAATCATTACCTTCCCCATTCCATGTGTATTGGTTTCAAAGTGAAGATGGTGAAGGACATACATATGGTGAAACAAGACATAATGGGTATTCCAAATATAACCGGATATTATACAAGAATATAGATTCCAATAGCTATCAGACTTTTTATAATCCTTACACCTTCTATTATGATCATAATGGAATTACTACTGAGGTTGTAAAAGAGATATTATTTAATCAAACTATTAGTCTTTACTTTGACACATCGCCTCCTGAAACTGAAGTTTACTGTAATTCAACACTTGTTAATAATGAAATATTTTATCTAAATATCAATATTTCTACTGAGGATATTTCTGAGTTTGATATACAATATATAGAGAATGATGGATTAAATTTTGCAGAATGGCAACTGTATGGTACTTTTAATCAAAGTATAATTAAGTTTATAGGGGAAGATTCTACAAAGTATAGATTTAGATCTATTGGTCGAGATATATATGGGAATAATGAAGTAAAAACAGGCTATGATTTTGAAGTTACAGTGGATACTACTATTCCTATTACAACATTTATAAATCTTCAACAAAATTATATTTTTACAGATTCCAAACTGGTTTTATTAGAATGGGAGTCAAATTCTGAAGATATTCAAAGTTACCATTTAGTGGTAAAATACACTAATTTTACGGATGAATATTTAGATCCAGGTACAGTCGTCTGGAATGAAATAGGAAGTATGATTGTGCCAAATAATGAACCCTATTTGTATGAATTAGATAATATTGGCCACTATAGTTTCATAATTACTTCATTAGATTTAGCCGGAAATTTAGAAGAAAAAAGTAATCCCGATTTTATTATTAATTATGATTCTCAGAGTGATTTTATTACTTTTGCTAACGTACCTGACCGTTGGGGCCATAATACAATAACTATAGATTATGTTAAAGCTAACGAATATTTAGACTTTGATTTGTATTTATCAATTGAGACAATAGATGGTACTTCGGAAACCTTAATGTGGTTTATTTATGAATATGATTCAATATCAGATGGAATTATATTATCAAGTCTCCAGGACTCAACACGCTACTATTTGGTTGCAAAAAGTACTGATTTGGCAGGTAATTTGGAAGATCCTCTAAATACTACTGAGACTTTCAATTCCAATGGAGAATATGATCAAATATATAGTTTGAAGTATATTCCCTTAGAAAAAATAGATAATCTCATAGTTGTTGAGGTTGATGAAGATGGGGATGGAATTTATGATATTGTATTGTCAAGAGGTGAAAATCTCACTAAACTACAAAATAATCAATATTTTCTAGATTATAAAAGCAAGTTACTTTATTTTGGAGGTCCAGTCAATGGAGGATATGTTCCAGAACCAGGGGCTAACATTAGCATATCATATGCCGGTGTGAATTCAATCTTTGAAGTATACACTAAAAATCCTGAGGCTGCAGATAATTTACAAATTATACCTACTAATATTTCTCATATTACCTTTTATTTTGAAATTAGTGATCCTGTGGCTAAATGCAAAATCCAACGAACAACTTCACCCACAGAGGGATGGTATAACGAAAGATTAATTGAACCTTGCGATGTTGGAACTTATAATTATGTAGAAAAGAATCCTGACCTTAAAAAAAATTACTACTATAGAGTCTATTCAGAAGATGAATTCCAGCATTTTGTAATATCTGATGAAATCTCTCTAAATATGGATGAAATGATTATTTTGTATGGTACTGCAGGTTCAAACAGTGCTAATAATCAAATAGGAATGGAAGTTATAATACCAGTTTCGATATTGGCTGGAATTATGTTGATATTTGGAGGAGTTATGTTATTCACTACTAGAAAAGAAGAGATGGTGGATGAGAATGTGAATATAATTGAGTCTAAGCCTGTTGCTAAGTATAAATTAGAAGAATTATATCTAATCTATAGTGATGGAAGATTAGTTTCTCACGTGAGTGATGTTGAGAATGCTATTGATTCTGATATAATGAGCGGAATGCTCACTGCAATTAATGACTTTGTTCAAGATTCCTTTTCGAGTGAAGAAGATCTAGGTTCAATAGATTACGGACAAAATAAGATTGTTTTGCAAAGAGGTGCTAATTATTATTTGGCTGCAGTTGTTTACGGTGAAACTGATAATTTTTTCAAAGGAAAATTAGCAAATATCATTCGAACAATATCAATTCAATTCCCACACTTAAAAAACTGGGATGGAGATACTTCAAACAATGAACCTATAGATGCTATTTTAAGTCCATTAATGGGGGAAACAGGTACCACTAATAGAGAAATGGTTGATAATTATATTGCAGATATACAAGTTAGTATTACTTCCCAAGAGACTCTAACTGCAAGTGCTTTATCCTTAAATCTTAATTTCAGTAATTACTCTACCAATGATTTAAATCTGGGAACTGTAAAACCTATTTTTAATGATCAATATTTGATTTTGACAGGAATGAAACCAGATATTCTCTACTCATTTACAGAAAATAAGTTCCATGTTGGTGAAATAAAATCATACACTGAGGTTCAAATTGAGTTAAATTTTAAGAAAAAAATCCCAGGCCAAATAAATATTGATTTAGAATTTAGTTATTATGTCAAGGATAAATTGAATACAACAACCAAAAGAGTATTTGACGGAAAGATATAATTCAATCATTTAGTTTATAGGTTAATCTAATCTTTTCAGAACCTTTATTATCTTTTTTTAAGAATGCTATATCACCTATTTCTGAAAGACTTCTAACATGTGTCCCTGCACATGGACAAACATCTATATTTCCAATTTTAACGACTCTCAACTTTGTAATACTAGAAGGTAGCATCTTCCATAAGCCACTCGACATACTAGATCTTATTTCAGGATTATTTTCTAGATCCGATCTCTCAGATTCACTAATACTTATTTTCAAATCTTTTGATATAACTTGATTAACTTCATCTTGAAGCATATTTAATTCAGTATTTCCTAACTTTAGTGGTTTAAAATCTATTCTTGATCTATCAAAACCAATCTGATTTCCTACAGTGTCAGAACCATAACGTTCACTAACAACTGCGGAAACAAGATGCTGCGAGGTATGCATGCGCATGTGTGAATATCTACGATCCCAATCAAGACTTCCTTTGACTGTATCTCCTATGTCTGGCAAATCCCCTTTAATCATATGCCGTATTCTATTCTTCTTCCGAACATCGAATACTTTGCCACTGCCCTCATTCCAAACCAATTTACCTGTATCTGCAGGTTGACCGCCACCCAAATGGTAAAATGCAGTCTGATTCAATTCAACTATTCCTGGAAATACAGCTGTAACTTCAGCTTCAAATTCCTTAATATAAGTCCCATCAAGAGAATCCATGTGAAATTGTAACGTCATTGTTTATTATAATGAATTAACCTATTTATTACTAGTGAAACTATTAAATGGATAATTGGATATGTATAGAAAGGTAAATTATGAAAATGCGGATATCTTCGATAACGTTAGCCCTCCTATTGGTTCTCAATAGCGTAGTTTTAGCAGAAACAACAACACAATATACTGTTGATGGGAATAAAAGTGATAGTGTAGTGTTATATTTAGAAAAAGATGTAGTTAATGACGATACTGAAATCGAATTCCCAAATGCTGAAGTATTAAGTGCATCCTATGTTGTCTCAGGCGGTGCTGATCAAGATGGAAGTTATCCTGATGATGTGTCTATCACAGTCAGTGGAAATACATGGAAATATAGTGGTGAAGGATATGGTTCATTCGGATTACAAAATACTTTTTCTAATGGAACTTCTTCCAGTGCTGCTATATTCGAAGATGAAAGCGGTGGTGAGACTACAGTAGAAATGTATATACCAGTTAACGCTACTATAACTGACGCTGAAGTTACACTTGAGGGTATGACAAAGGGGACTGGAGATTTAGGTGATTATAAATTAGTCTCTGAAAATACTAATGAAGGTTCACATAGTCTTTCACCAAGTGTACTAAAAGATGGTAATGATAGGTATGTAGTATGGGCTGATAATGGCGATTTAGAAGACAAAGACACATATTATAGTATTCTTTTTAATTCTGGTGGCAGTAGTAGTTGGGATAGTGATCCTGTTCGATTAACGCCTCAAGATTCACTTTACAGTTATGATGATTCTTTGATAGTAGGAAATAGTGATTTTCTATTAGCGGGATGGTTATATTCTGGAACACTGCAATCTACTTATTCGACTGATGGAGGTAACACATGGAGTACTATTGACGATTTTGATTATGATTATTATATCTATTATTATGATTTTGTGGCAAGTGATAATGGAGATTTCCATTTAGTTTGGAGTTCATATACCTCTGATGGTGAAGAATCGGATTATCGTGTATTTTATTCAGAATCTCAAGATAATGGAGAAACTTGGTCTTCAGAGACTGAGGTGTCTGATTCTAGTATCACTAATACTAATATGTATCCTAAGTTAGATGTTGATGGTGAAGATATTTTTGTTACTTGGATTGGAGCTACAGGTTCAAGTGCAGTTCCTCTTTTCGCATCATCTGATGATGGCGGAAGTACATTTGGAACTCCAAATCAAATGAGTAGTTCAGGTAATGCAGGTTATGTTGATGTTTCTTCAGATGCAAGTGATAATGTAGTTGTGTCATGGACTGAGAGAGGAGATGAGTCTGGAAGTTATTCTGTAAAGGCAAGAAGCTCTTCCAATTCTGGTTCGGCATTTAATACTGAGATTACAGTAACAGGGACTGACGATATAACTGTAGATCTTAATCTACATTCTGAAAACGATGGGTCAGGTAATTATTATATTACTTGGACAAGACAGGATAGTTCTGATTATTATGATGTAATGGTAGCTAGATCAGCCAATTCTGGAACTACATGGACTAGCGGTGTTGAAGTCGATGGTTTTGATGATGAAAGCCAAAGAGTCTATTCCACTATTAGCGTAGATAGTGACGGTTTGTTAGTAACATGGATAGATTTGTATGATGGCGATGGTACGTCATCGGATCCAGATATATATTCTTCAAAAAGTACTAATGATGGAAGTAGTTGGTCTAATCCCAAAGAAGTGGGTTCTGATCAGTATTATGAAGGTGATTCTTCAGCTGTTGCACTGTCATATTCTGGAGATAATATTTATGCAATATATGTAGATTCAGGAGATGCAGATCCTGATGGAGACACTAATGGGAATGATGCAATGAATGATGATGGAGATATTTTTTTCCGAAGATCTTCAGATGATGGAGATAGTTGGAGTGACGCAGTAGTAATCTCTAATGGAGTGAATGATGGAAGAAGTTATGAAACTTTTGATTATTCTTCTTATTATTACTCATATTACGCTCCAGCAATTGCTTCATATGGGAACTATGTCTATGTGTTATGGTCAGATTATAGTTTTGATGAAGGCAAATACGAGATAAAATTTTCTAGTTCATCAAACTCAGGTACAACATGGACCGATCCAGTAGTAATTAGCTCTTCAGACGAAAATACAAATTCATATGCTCCAGCTATAGTTGCTGATGGAAATGATGTATATGTAGCGTGGCAAAGTGTTTCTAGTTCAGGAATTTTTACCTATAATATAATGAGTAGAATCTCTGAAGATAATGGAGACACATGGGGCGATTTTTCTACAGTAACTAATGATGATGGGACAAATTATATTCCTGAAGTAGCATATGATAATGATAGGTTCCATGTCACTTGGCACGCTTATGCTAAAGATGGGAGTTCAGATTCGGACTATACTGTGGAGTATGCTTATACTGAAGATTTAGGAGTTTCATGGGAAAGAGTGACCTTGAGAGATGGAGAGGGAAGCGGTGATTTTTGTTGGTTCCCAGATATCGCTATTTATGAAAATAATATTTATATTGTGTGGCAGGATGATGGAGATTATGATGGTGATGCTACTTATGATTTTGATGTAGTTGCTATTTATTCTGAAGATGCTGGTGACACTTGGAATGATCCAGTCCTTATTGTCGATAGTGATTCACAATTTAGTAATGGGTATACTTTACCTGCAGTCGTAAGTAAAGACAATTTGGTTTATGTTTCATATCAAGAATATGATGGAAGTCAATATGAACACCGTTTTCTCCTAAGCCAAGACTATGGTGAGACTTGGTCGGATACATTTCCAATCAATGAAGGGCATACTGTGAATTATGCTAAAATGGATATGGCTATTGATGAAAAAACTTATTTTGCATATTATGATGATGCTGATTTATTCTCTGAAGATAACATTGATTATGACATCATATTACGAACAACAGCTGATGAAGGCTATCCAACGAATCCAACTATAAATTTAGATGGTGGAGGAAAGGATTGGGAATGGGGTGGAGAGTTCAATTCAGATAACTCACCGATTATATGGGGACCTAATGGTGAAAATGGGGCGCTAAAATCGTTCAAGACGGCTTTAGAAGATGGACTCTCATATGCTATAGATAATGAAGAAACATATGTGGATGAATATGGCGTTGAAATGGCTACTTTAATATTTACCGTGACTAGTGATAGCGACGGAAGAGTAGGTCTAAGTAACTTAAAAATAGAATATAATTTAGAACACACAGTTCAGTCAAATAATCTGAATGAAAGACTAAATGCATTAGTCAATCCAGGATCAAATGAAGAGACAGTAACAACTAAATTTTCAGTATCAAGTAGTACGAATGGTAAGATTATTTTAAGTAATTTAGAGATTATTACTGCCGAGGCTGATTTAGAGATTACCCAAATGGAATTCAGTGATAGTAGCCCCAAAGAGGGTTCTAGTATAGTAA
>Ga0206678_10002621_pt1 | contig 11361 bp, 10 predicted proteins | sample M180m12015metaG_FD_155453 | JGI IMG/M metagenome (GOLD analysis project Ga0206678, IMG submission 155453) | Ammonia-oxidizing marine archaeal communities from Monterey Bay, California, United States - M1 80m 12015 | ecosystem: Environmental > Aquatic > Marine > Intertidal zone | place: USA...
CAGTCAAAACACAAGCGTTTATCAGCAAAGATCTTACAGAATTGTTATTTTTCCCATCATTTCGAATAGTACCTTGGCTTTGGGTTCTTTCCCCCAGTGCCTTTAACTGTCGACGTGCTGTTACCAGAGCAGATTGCAGATAAAGACTGGCTGCCAGTAAAAGCATGCCGTTAATCCAAATCATACTTGGCAGAGGAATTGAACGCCAGTCTTCGATTTCTTGACGCATAAAATGGCTACTAAAGAACAATGTGAACAACATTCCAACAACTGACAGAATAACTAAGAGACCAATCTTGCCCCTTGGCAGAGAAACTTGGTGAGACCCCTGGTCCAAACTGTTCAAACCGCTTTCAAGCCAAGGCTTCGCTCCCAGTCTTTGATGTGACAACCACCATATAGAGGTTGAAACAACAACTGCCAGAAATATCAAAACAACAGTCATTATGCCGAGCCTTCGCCGTCGATAGAACCAGGATCGTTTTGAGCTAAGAAATCTTCCGAAGCACCAGGAACACTATAATCGTAAGGCCAACGATAAACGAGTGGAAGATCTTGTCCAAAATTACCGTGGCCGGGAGGGGTTTGCGGTGTTTGCCATTCAAGTGTCGTCGCGCGCCACGGATTGTGACCGGCGGGTCGTCCCTTTCGCAGGCTCCTAAAGAGATTGTAAAAGAACAGGATCTGCGCAAGGCCGACAGTAAAAGCCGCCAAGCTGATAAAAGAGTTCAAAGAGGCAACGGACTCAGGGATGAAAGCGGCGTCGCCCAATTCGGGATAACGTCTTGGCACACCAACCAAACCAACGTAGTGCATGGGGAAAAATATTAAATATGACCCCACAAAAGTTACCCAAAAATGAATTCTGCCCAGACGCTCATCCAGCATGCGTCCGGTAATTTTGGGATACCAATGATATATAGCCCCCAAGATAACAAGAATTGGCGCTACACCCATCACCATATGAAAATGTGCAACAACAAACATTGTATCTGACAATGGAATATCCACTATAACATTGCCAAGAAACAGCCCAGTGAGGCCACCATTTAGGAAGGTGACTATAAACCCAAGAGAAAATAGCATTGGAGTAGTTAAGTGAATATTCCCATTCCATAATGTCAGGACCCAATTATAGACTTTCAGGGCTGTCGGGACAGCAATTATTAACGTAGTTGTAGCAAAGAAAAATCCAAAGTATGGGTGCATCCCACTGACGTACATATGGTGAGCCCAAACGATAAAACTAAGGGCCCCAATCCCGACTATTGCCCATACCATCATGCGATATCCAAAGATATTTTTTCGCGCATGGGTCGAAATTAAATCCGATACAATTCCGAACGCAGGCAGTGCTACAATGTAAACCTCTGGATGACCAAAGAACCAAAAAAGATGTTGAAAAAGAATTGGGCTCCCACCACCGTAGCTAAGATGGTCGCCGAACTCTACCAAAGACGGCATGAAAAAACTGGTTGCTAACAACCGATCAAACAACATCATCACTGTCGCTACTAACAACGCTGGAAATGCTAAAAGCGCTAGTACCGTTGCAGTAAATATTCCCCACACTGTGAGGGGAAGCCGCATCATTGTCATTCCCCGTGTTCGCATTTGCAACACTGTCACCACATAATTTAGTCCACCCATCGTAAAGCCAACAATGAAAAGGGCTAATGATAATAGCATAAGGATTATCCCTAATCCCGTGCCGCCAGGAGTTCCAGAAAGAATTGCCTGAGGGGGGTAGAGTGTCCAACCTGCTCCTGTAGGGCCTCCCGGAACAAAAAAACTACCAACAAGCACGAGTACTGCCAAAAAATAAATCCAAAAGCTGAGCATATTCACATAAGGAAATGCCATATCACGGGCACCAACCATAAGTGGTATTAGATAATTACCAAATCCCCCAAGAAACAAAGCTGTGAGTAAATAGACCACCATGATCATTCCGTGCATGGTGACGAATTGATAATAGGTTTCTGCTGTAATAAAATCGAACATTTCTGGAAAGCCAAGTTGCAGCCGTATCAGAGAAGACAATACAAGGGCCACTAGGCCAATCGCAATCGCTACCCCAGAATATTGGATAGCTATTATCTTGGCATCTTGGGAAAAAACATATTTCGTCCAGAAATTTGTTGCGTGATAAAGTTCCACTTCCTCCAATTCAGCAGGAGGGACACTAGGGGGCGGCATGCTTTCAATCTCAACCATAATTAAGGGTCCCCCAAGTTAGTAAATTCTATTTCTTTATTTGTAGACATCTCAGCAAACGTTGTCTGCTCACTGATCCACAAATTATAATCCTCGACTGTGTCGATCAAAACTGTTCCACTCATATACCCGTGCCCTACACCACATAGTTCTGCACACAGCACATCGTAGGTTCCTACTCGAGTAGGCTCCATCCAGTAATAAGTAATCATTCCTGGCACCATATCCATCTTGGCGCGGAATTCTGGCACATAGTAATCATGTAATACATCCACTGCTCTCAGAAGCATTTTAACAGGCTGCCCAACGAGCAAATGTAAGTCATCTCCATCAATTACGATATCATCCTGACCATATGGGTCCTCGGGGTTAATCCCAAGTATATTGTCGTCACTGATCAATCGATTATCAGCAGTACCCAATCTTCCGTCCGCGCCAGGCAAACGATAGCTCCAAGACCATTGTTGCCCCACAACCTCAACTTCTGTGGCGTCCTCTGGGACAGTTACAAACTGAAACCAAACAACTAAACCAGGCGCCAGCAAAGCCACTACTCCTAAGCTAGTTAACACAGTTAACCAAGTTTCAAGTTTTTTGTTTTCCGGTTCGTAAGCCGCAACCCTACCTTCACGATATCGGAATTTGTAGACGCAATAAGCGACAAATAGCAAAATCACTACATATACGAAACCAGTAATCCAGAAGGTTAGTGAGATCATATTATCCATAAACACCCAGTTCGTGGCGATGGGGGTCCACCACCAAGGACTGAACACGTGAAATACCACTGATCCAACAACTATAATAACGAGTGCAAGAGCCACGCCCATACTTATTCCCTTTTGCCTAGCCAAGAATGGCCATCTGTGTGACCTTGAGTCTGTATTTGGTCTTAACTTGTCTTAAATTTAATCTTAACTTAACTTGTCTTTTATATTTATTAACTACATATTATGTCTTCTTATTTACTCACTTTAAACATTTATATTACTTGTATATTACTTGTCTATTACTTGCGCAATTGTCTGCACAATTTTTTATTTCTGTCGATTGGATGTTTTGTCGCACCCTAGAGTTTTGTCACACCCTAGAATGGATAAACTTTGTTACGAGAACACTAACAAAACCATCGATCAGAGGCAAATCAAGAAGAACCTCTCTTTGACAAACAAATCTTATAAATGTATCACTGGACAATATTATATCTGCTAAATAAAATTTAGTTTATTCTTATTTATTTGGTGATATTAGTTTGTCCCGATAACACCCCAAGGGGATATTCCGTGTTTAAAGCAATTCTGACATATGCTGCTCCTACTTTAATATTAACGATTGCTGGCACTTGGCTTGTTAGCTCTGAATATTGGCCGTTTTCGTCAAAAGACATCGACCAATTTGCAGAGTGTCGAAGCAACACCATTACCGGAGTTGTCGGATCCATTGGAGGTCCGTTTACACTTATTGATCCGAAAGGACTGTCAGTAACAGATTCAGACGTAATTACAGAACCGTCACTGATCTATTTCGGTTATACATTTTGTCCGGATGTTTGCCCCCTCGATACGGCGCGCAATGGTGAAGTCGTCGATATACTTGCCCAGACCGGAATTTCAGCAACTCCTATTTTTATCTCAATAGACCCACAAAGAGACACCCCCGAGGTCATGGCAGAATATTCCGAGTGGGTTCATCCAAAAATGATAGGGCTAACTGGATCACAAGAGCAGGTAAAAGCGGCAAGTAAAGCCTATCGTACCTACTACAAGTTACATTCAGATGAAGGTAACGAATTTTATCTTGTCGATCATTCAACTATGACCTACCTCGTTTTGCCAGAACATGGTTTTGTAAAATTTTTCAGGCGAGACCAGAGTGCTAAAAAAATCGCTGAAAAAGCGGCTTGTTTTATAAAAAATTCGTAGCGGCAAGTTGCCGTCACAAGTCTTAATTTAATTGATTCACCGAAGGCACTCGTATAAAAAACAAAACCACTTTATCATCTTAAAGAAGTCTCCACAAAGCATGGGGCACGAAGCCTTGCCTTGGTATCTGAGTAAAATAAATTACCCTCTTATTCAATATGTTAAAAGATAAAAACTATCAAAAAATGCCTTAGTTTGACAAATTCAGCGGCACCAAAGTCTTTGGTCAGGGGTCACTTGGCCTAATCTAAACAGTTGGGGGTTCAGGGCTACCGGAGCCCCCTAGTCAGATCAAACTTCTTTATAACCAGACCTATAACCCTGAATTAGTAGATGCAGCGGGCGGTGGTTTCTTACTTCACAGATTATAGATTGGATGTTAATATTTTTTTATGAAGCATTTATTAACTATACTGTTTATTCTTATGTGCACCCCACTCTGCGCTGATGCGGAATTTATCAAAGTTTGCCTGACATCTCCCGTAAGAAATATAGATAGCAATTATGACTATGTATTTTTAAATTTATATTCTGATAATATTTCATAAAATGGAGAAGTCATGCTTAGGAAGAAGTTGCGGCAACTTTATATTGAAGGTTGGTACGAATTAAATATCAAGAAACTTTTGGCAGCTACCGCGAAAGATTTTAAATTTTTCGACCCGATGGAGAGGGCGCCTGTGGATCGAGATGGTCTAATTAGGTATATGGAGCGATGGAATGCGCGAGTTGGTTACAAACAAGAGTGGCGGTTATCACATGAAACAAGAAAGGATCAAAATGGTGTTTTGACAGATTGGGAATGGTGGGAATTAGTAGGAACTGACTTTGCGGGTTCAGCAGTTGTAACTACGACTGATTTGGGTGTGACGATGGAAAAAATAACATATTCGAATATCAAAGAATTTCTTTGAAATATCTGTAATATAAATAACTTTAGAAAGGTTATTTTGCAGCGTTAAGCTACTTTTTCAATTTGTATAAAAAACTAAACAATACGTTTTATCCTGATGAAGTAAAAAAATAGCATAAAGTTTTCGACACTAAGTGATAATAAAATATTTGTTTTGTTGTATGAAAAATATTCACTAGGTTGTTCATAACCAACCACCCATACAAAATTTAGAAGGTTCTTTTTGTTAAAGCACAATTTCGCGCTCTTTTGTAAAGTGATCTAAATCTCGTGACTTATAAACGTACTGATCAAACACCTCCTTGTTTAATTCAATACCGAGACCAGGTTTGGTTGGTAGTTCAAACGCACCGTCCTTTAAGACCAGCGGCTCAACTAATATGTCTTCGCGTTCAGGTACAGGGATATACTCCATGATCCGAAAGTTCGGCATGCATGCCGAAGCGTGGATGGTGGCGGCTGTACAAACTGGCCCATTACAATTGTGAGGAATAACAGGACAATAGTAAGTCTCTGCCATCATTGCAATCTTACGCAATTCGTTCATACCGCCAGTGTAAATCGCGTCCGGTTGGATATAGTCACAAGCGTACTTTTCCAAGAGCTCGCGAAATTGGTAACGAGCTACATAGCGTTCGCCCGTCGCGATTGGTGTCGTGGTGCTACGTTTCAGTTCAACGAAAGCGTCAATGTTTTCAGGCGGCAGCGGCTCTTCGAAGAAATAAAGATCATACTCTTCAAAACGCTTAGCCAGTCGACGCGCCTGAGGTAGATCGAACCGCCCGTGGGCGTCAACCATCAGCCGGATGTCTGGCCCCACCGCTTCGCGAACCTTGCGCACACATTCAATGGTAATATGTTCCTGCCCAGGCGTCATAGAATGGGCAGCGTAACCAAATGGGCTCCACTTTAACGCACGAAAACCGTTCTCCACCGCACGTGCCGCACTTTCTGCGTATTCGCCAACGCTAGTTTTACCCATTTTGGTTTTCATAAACCAATAATTACCATAGGCTGGTACAGTGTCACGCACTGGACCACCAAAAAGCTCATAGCATGGGACACCAAGGGCCTTGCCCTTTATATCCCAGCACGCAATTTCAATTGCGCTTAGCGCAACATTGACTAATAAATCCGAACGGAGAAATTGCCCCCGGTATCGGTCCTCCCATAAGTACTCAATAGCCCGCGGATCCTTCCCTATAACTGTCCGTTTATAATCTTCTATAAGGGTTACCATCGTGCGTTCGAAAGGCTCAATAGTGGCTTCGCCAATTCCTGTGATCCCCTCATCGGTTTCAACCTCTATAAAGACCCAGTTTCGTCGATGGGCTTCAACTAAGTAGGTCTTTATATCGGTAATTTTCATCTCTTGTTATCCTTTTTTAAATTTTCAGATAGCTCAATTACTTGCTGCCATGTCTCTTCAGGAACGGCGATGACACCGTTACTCAGTTCTCGCTGGTTCCGTTCCCGTTCACCCGGGATCTCCACTCTATCAAAGCCTGGGGCTGGTGGGCAGTTTCGAAGATCAGAAAGAACTTCCTCGGCGGCAGCTTGAAGCGCATCTGGCCGACGGAATTTCTGGGTATCAATGGTCAGAAGGAACCAGTTGCATTCTGGTGAGGAGGGTCCAAGCATCGCTTCCCCGATTAGCTCGGCCATAAGAGAGAGTGCATAACCTTTGTGTTCACCCATAGGAAGGATTGCGCCTCCGTTAAAGTAGTCCTCAGGATCTTGCGTGGGATTACCATCTCGGTCAATGATGCATCCCTCGGGTAATAATGCACCAGCCGATCGCGCTGCGTAGAGCCAACCACCAGCAACCTTTCCAGTTGCGAAATCCATCACAACTGGTCCCTGATCTCCTCCTGGTATACCGATGCACCAAGGATTAGTTGGAAGCATGCCACGCGCACCCCCGTGTGGTGTAACCTGCCTGTGAACACGATGGTTTCCACCCCCAGTGCAGATGGTTAGGAAACCTTTTTCAGCAGCTTTGTCAGCGAAGGCACCATGACGCCCTGTATGTCCAGTGTTTAGAATTGAGACAGCGGCTAACCCATTCTCCATTGCTAGGTTCATAGAAGTTTCGTAAGCCAAAGTCATCACTGGAATTCCGATCATCATACCGCCATCGACAACAGTCGCGCCAGTTTTTGTTGTTATTACTTTTGGTTTATTATCAACTTGGATGGTACCGTTCTTCATTTGCTCAACATATTGTAGCACCCGCATCACACCATGACTCTCAACGCCACACAGGTTAGCGTCGATCAAGTGTTCAGTCACCGCTTGGCTTGTTTCATCTGGACAGCCCAATTGATTGAATATATCGCTTATAATTTTTGATGCTTCTTCAGTTACTATAGAAACTCTGTCGCCTGTTAGCTTTAACTTGCTTGTTAAATTATGCATTCTGTATCCTATGTGAGGTGATTAGGTCCCATCGTCTTCAAAATTGAAATGCTACGTAACAAATTCTCATAAGCTCTTTCAATTTTATTAATTTCACACACTATTCTTATTTCTCTCTACTAGAACGAAATGGAACTCTAAAAAGCTTAATTTTGCAAATGCTTTTTTGAAATCAATTTATGTTAGTTTATTAGCTAAGGGTAAAATATATTAATTGTTCTGATTAATATGGCTGTTAAACACCCAGTTAAGGAACATTTGAATAAACACTGCTAATGGAAACATCTCATAAGTTAGGGAATTATGATTGAGGAAACTAAAATGAAAAAAGCATTAGATAGTATTCGTAATAATTATTTGGTCGGTATTAGTTTTATTAAAATATAGCCTTACAGCTAAATTTGGCGCAATAATAATTTGCATATATTTAATCTTGAATTTTATTTTTCTTGCTAAGAATGGCTTTATAAATCTATCACAAGAAACAGTCCGTGTCCCACTTTTTATCTTACTTGGTTTACCCACAGTTTTATCAGGTTATCTTATTAGATTTAGTAAAAATAAATGATACTTCCTAATCTAAACATCAACACGAACCGGAACTTTGACCAATGAAAAGATAGTTGAATTGGTTCCAGGAATGACGTCACCTGCCAAATGAAATCGTTTTACCCGATCAGCCAGCGCGTTAATCAAGCACTCCATTTCAAGCCGAGCGAGGTGCATACCAAGACAAGCATGAACCCCGTGACCAAATCCTACGTGACCGCGCGTGTTTCGTTGGATATTAAATTCATTTGGGTTTGGAAACTTTTCCGGATCACGATTAGCTGCGCCAAATACCATCAACACCCTGCTGTTTTTTCTTATCGGTACACCTTCAAGCTGTGTGTCGTGCAATGTATAACGCGAAAAAGCTCGTATTGGTGTATTTAGGCGCACTATTTCTTCGACTGCATTTTTAATCTGACTTCGATCGGCCCGTAGCTGTGTCCATTGATCGGGGTGTTTTGAAAACAGCCAGATAGCATAACCAATAGCAGAAATGGTGGTATCCAAGCTTGGCGCTATGTAGTCCCGCATCAGCTCTGCTGCAGCTGCTTTATCAAGCCCTTCCAAAATACCACGTTGGGTAGCGCGCTGTGCCCAGCCATCCGTGGCCAGGTTTTCTAAAGTAGCCGTATCTTCTAGGAAGGTACGTAATTTCTTCATATTAGTAATTGCCGCTTCGCGCCTTTCGAGCGGATCGCCCATTAGCTCAAACGTTGCTGCCCCCCATTGCAACATGTTTTCTTTCCCATGATCACCTAAGCCTACCAAATCCCGCACAATAGTTAACGGAAGGTAAGGTGCGAGTTCAGCCGCGCCGTCAAAGTACTCCTTCTTGACCATGCGCTCAACCAATTGCTCCGCCTCTATGGAAATACGTTCTTTTATAGTGGTTAACGCTTTTGGGGTTAGAGGGTTAAATGTAATCGTACGCGTTTTGTCATGGTCTGGCGGATCAGAATTTAGGGTACTACCAATCAAAAGCTTGTTAACGTCTTCGTTGATGGACACACCACGTGCAGAGCTAAAACATCGGTAGTTTTTCAACGCCGACGTCAGCACCTCATACCCACACACCGCCAGCATGTTTTGATGCTTTAGCCAAATCACCGGACCCAGCTTTAACATTCTATCATAGGCCACAACCGGATTTGCGATAGTGGCTTGACAGTAAAAATCAATATCGCAATTTGGAGCAATTCTCATAAAGTGGCTTTTTTAAGCGTCACAGCAAAATCAGTACTATCTTTTCCAAGGAATCGTGCGGCTACTATTGCTGAACGAAGGTTTGGGTCTTTCATATCCGTTACCTCAATCATCGTGTTCACGAATACCTTGAACTCTTCAAGCTTTCCTTCCTTAATAGAAAGCTGAAAATCTGTTACGATACGACTCGGCATGTACTATCTCTCCTATGTTGAACTATTGGATATTTTAACTCCCAAATATGTGATGGTCACCTATTGAGTTAATTACCTCTTGGCTGTCTGTATCCACGCCCGCTTCTGATCTCATTCGAATTATATCCGGATCCGAAATAAATGCTTCAACACCCTTCATAGTTTGAGCTTCACCTAGATCATATATTCTTGTACCATCATCGCTTTCCATCGCCACGATGAGTTTTAGACCATGTTTATCCATATGTGGCTTTAAATCATCCACTAATTTTAATTATCTCTCGAAGCTGCACGATTTTTTGAATGTTGCTAAAAATTTCATTTTGTTCTCCTAAATCTTTTACGTCAATATCATACTGAGGTTATCATCACGATGTAAATCTACAATCTATAATCAGGAAAGTACGTAATTACCCGCCGTACTACACTGGCAGGCCTATATAGTTAGACTATCGCATCTCTCTCATATCATCACTTGCCACTGTAGTAGTAACGGTTAGCAGAACTTTATTATCAAATAACACTAGTTGGTTTGGTTGACCTGTGGTATCTTTAATACCTTAGTCAAAGGGAGGTTGGTAAATTGAATGATAAAGCAATAATCAAAGAAAAAATAAAATTATATTTTGATAGTATGTATGAGTCTAATGCCCAATTGGTGAGAGAAGTTTTTCACCCTGAGGCTAAAATCACAGGTTACGTACAAGAAAATCTTGAAGAGATGGATACCAATGAATTTGCAAAATTTGTTGGTGCACAACAACCCTCACCCTCTGAAAATAATGACCCTAAAATGTTAGAAATTGTATCAATAGAAATAGCGGGAAAAACTGCTGTAGCACTCGTTAGAGATGACCATTTGAATGTTACTTATTTAGACACTCTGTCTTTTCTTAAAATTGATGACAATTGGGTGATTTATAATAAACTTTTTCATATTGAATCGTAATTGAGTAACAATCAAAATGGTCAGTATTCCAGTCTACTTCAAAGTCTTTCGCTAGAACCCTTGGAAAAGATGAAAGAACCTCTTAAAAAAGTACGGGGTAACCCCCAAAGGCCAATAATGATTAGATTGGAAACGCTCCGAAGCACCATATAAAACTCATTTTACAGGTGATTGCTCATACCATCCTTCCATGATGCCACATTCGAGTCAAACACAAGGAGAAGCCTTTATGTTGATTTATGCTTGGCATGGAGATATCTTGACAAAAAGCTACGTGTATGAAGGGCTACCTACAAATTAAGGCATATTTAAAAATAATTTTTATTATCTAGATGAATATTACAATATACATTTTTACTAACTAAACGTTTATTAAATATCATTATGTTTTTGATATGAAGCACCAAGTTCTTTCTTCAAAAAATTGCCAAAATTCAAAGCTGAAAATTTAGGCTCTCCAGTTCCTTTCAAAGGCATTACGTCAAGGTTAACATTAGGATCATAAAAGAATGGGCAGGAATATCTCTCTAAACCAGAGTGATTTATCACCCTATGTGGGGTTGATTTTAAAAGCCCATTTGTCATCCTATGGAGCATGTCACCGACGTTCACTACAAAACTGTTCTCTATTTTTGGAACATCCAACCAGTGACCGTTAGGCGATTGGACCTGCAGACCACCAACATTATCTTGTGCCAAAATAGTTAGGCATCCAAAATCTGTGTGTGGAGCTGACCCATAAAGATCAGTTGGACTACCCTCTGGTAAAGGTGGATAATGCAACAGACGCAACCATGTTGTTGGTTTTTTAAAAGCATCCAGCACTGAAAGATCCTCAGCTCCAACTGATAATAACGCAACGCGAATTAGTCGTTTGGCAAGGATCTCTAGTTCAGAGTTATATTGTTCCATTACTATACGAAAACCTTCTAACTTAGGCCATTGATTAGGTCCTGATAGATAGATATCGCGATTTTCTACTTTATCCTCACG
>Ga0206678_10002630_pt1 | contig 11338 bp, 3 predicted proteins | sample M180m12015metaG_FD_155453 | JGI IMG/M metagenome (GOLD analysis project Ga0206678, IMG submission 155453) | Ammonia-oxidizing marine archaeal communities from Monterey Bay, California, United States - M1 80m 12015 | ecosystem: Environmental > Aquatic > Marine > Intertidal zone | place: USA...
TAGCTCCCGTGCAGTTAATGTAGGTAATACATCAGTACCAAAAGGTTTAGGTGGATCTTCAAATCCCGGCCAATCTCCACCACTAGGAGGAGGAGGACCTGCTGATGGTGGTGGGGGTGGGGGTCCGGTTGGAGGAGGGGGAGCAATAATAGGATCTTCTTCTTCTTTTAATCTTATTTGTTTACCTTTATAAGGACCTGTGCCTCGCCCACCCCATTCATAAACATCATGTGGAAGAGGTTCTCCCATAGCTCCTACATCTTGACCTGCACCTAAAGCTAAATCTTCACCAGCACCTACAGTGTCGCGCATCTGTTGAGCAGTAACAGTTTCAATAATTCCTTGTGTCTCACCGAAATCTATTACGGCTTCCATGCCACCATCAGCCGCTAAACCGGCTAACATTTGCAAGTAACTATTTACATCTTCTTGTGTTGGTTCTGGCATTATCGTGTACCCCATGTTTGAGCTATGGCTCCTCCAAGACTTACAACACTGTCTCTGAAGTTCCTAGTCGTTTTATATCTATCACGACCTTTAGCCCATTCTCTAGCTTCGTCTGCTGTTCTAAGTCTTCTAGTCCTTGAACCTTCTTCTTTTATAACTTCACCAAATTTAGTATCTTTATTAGAAAACAGTTGCACACCCTGATCGTTGCCTACTGTTTCCAATCCTTTATCTATGCCTTTAGTATCAGGAGGAGTAGGAGGAGAAAGAGGACTTTGAGAAGGATCAACAAACAAATCATCAATAGGCATTTTCCACATGTGAACATCTTCAGGATCTAATTCTAATGTTTCAACGATTGCAGTTTTTTGATCGGCGACAACATCAGCCATCGTCATATTTCTATTAGATAAACCACGTATATCAATCCATTGTCCATATCTAGATTCTGCTAACCCATCTACAAAATCTTTCGCATCATCAAGATTTCTAGTACCTTCAGCTATCTGCCAAGCAAGATCCCAACCCTCACCGCCTAATGGCACAAGCATGTCTTGTGCATAGCTCAGAATGTCGTCATAACTTTGTTTAACACGCCCTGAAGTAGGTGCAGTTTTAGTCCACTTACCTGAACGAGCCGCACCGATAACTTCTCTTTTAAATCGGTCATCAGTCCAGTTGTATCGTTGAGCATCTCTAGCTAACTGCTCATAAAAATTCGAACCGAAAGTACTACCGAAATAAGTATCTACAATATCCATTGCAAAACGCCTGTTTTCATCATGGTTGTAACGATATGTAGCTGGATCAGTTGCTTCTAATATTAAAGCATTACGAAGAGTTTCTGGCTGTGTTAAATACCATTGACTACCCATAAGCGCATTCATCAAACCGTCATACATATCTGTATAAGACGTATCCAGATCGCTCTGCGCCCTGCCGTGTTTCTCCCACCACTCGCCTACGAGTCCTAAAAGTTCTTCATCGTTTTTAATGATTGACTCCCACATAGGGAACTCATCATAAAAATCTTCCATCCATGTCTGCCCTAAAACAGTCATATCCATTGTTATACCCAATGAATCCCAGTCGTAATCTAAAGCATCACTCATTTTCTTATACCTCTATTTTTATCTAAGAAATTCATATCAGGAAATTCATTAGCTTTACGTTCATCTTGTGTACGTGCATAATCAGAACCAGTAACAGAAGGTAAACCTTCACCCTTCACAACAGACCCTTCTCCAGTAGCTTGTTGTGTATTTAAATAATTTAAATAAGAACGATTAATATAAGACACATATTCCATCATCGTTGGATGCCTACTATTAGGAGTTCCCCAAGTAAAATCTATTCCCTTGTCATAGAATTTGTCTTTGGCACCCATACCAGCGTAATGTTCAGCCGCTACTGCACCTATGTCACCATTAAAATCTTCTAAAAAAGATTTAAATTTATGTATTGCTACAGCATCTTGGACATCAGGATTAGGTGTACCTTTAACTGATTCACCATATAATTTTCCACTCCAATGCGTCCAATCCTTGTCACTAAATTGATATGCGCCATTGTACAATTTTGGATTACCCCAGCCGTCGTTATAACCTGCTCCATCATTTTCTTGCATAGCCATAACAACAGCTAAATCTTCAGCCTGTTGCTGATAATCAGGTTCAGCCATACTTGGTAAATTCCGACCAAAGTTTTTATTATCACGACTTAACCCTGCATCCGTTTTAGGATCTGGTAAATCTGCGTAACGCAACTCTGGGTTCTCTACATTACCACGAGCTAACTGCCACTCTTTCTCCCATTTAGTACCTGCTTGACCTAACTGCCATTGAGGTGCATAAAATACTGGGCTGTAAATACTTTCAAACGCTTCGTTCATAGCATCAAACCTGCGTCTTGTTCTAGTATTACCCAAATTGTATTTAGTTGTATCAACACCCGGAACTTCATAAGGAGTTTCATCTAAAGTTAAACCCATCGGCATGATAAGGTTAGGAACAAGAGGAGCGCTTAACCCGTATTTACCGAGTGTTTGCTTCCCTTTCTTTTCAGCTTCTTCATTTTCGTAAATTAAATATAATCCTAAACCATCTTCTAAAGGATTATATCCACTAGGTAAAAAGATCTTATATGCGTCATCTCCATCTCTAGCATATAAATAATCCCACACTTGTTTAATTTCTTCAGGATCACATTTACCCATAACAGGAACTACACCATCCTGCATTTCACCGAGCCACTTATTACAATTATTTCCGTAAGGATTCCACAAACCATCTAATACATCTACACCCTGATCCCAAGCCCATTGACCGACATCAAAAAGAATATCTACTGCTTCGTTCATTTCTTCAGGAACTTCAGTAGCATTATTACCTGTAATAAACGTCATATTCGAGTACCCCTGCTTCTCTGATTACCGCTCGTATTAGAAAAAGCCGCAAGCACATCCTTAGCCGCTTTACTAGCCATACCAGATTTTACATCGCCGAACCCAGAAGCAACTTGAACACGTTTAGTTATATCATCTAAAGCACCTAACCGTTTCTCATCTTGCTCAAGCATTGTTTTAGCACCAGCCACATGCCCAAATGATGTAGGAGTCTGCGCTTTAGAAATTACATTATCTAACCAGTTGCCATTATTTGCTTGTGTCCTGAAAGTTTGAGCGCCGAACGTGTTAGCGAACTCGTTACTTGCCGACTCAAAGTTACCGTTGTTCTTATTTAATAAAGTAATAAAGTTCCATCTGAAAACATCTTTACGTTGCTGTGCAGTAGGCGCTCCATCAGGATCTATTGGCACACCAGCCGCTCTTGCCATACGCAAAAATTCTGCTTCGTTGCCTGTCACACCTATTCGTATATTATTTTCCCATCCTTCTTTACCGCCATAATATTCCGCGCCGAAAGAATCAGCTAACGCCATCATGTCGCCGAACCCTTCTGTTTTATATGCAGTTGGGTCAACGTCACCTGATATATACAGTTCGTTAAATGCTTTTTCTATTATGTCTAATTCTTTAGTACCGACTGTCCTGCCAGTACCAGTCCATAAAGTATTCAATGTGTTCACAATCTCTGATTGCACATCGCTTTGTAAGCCTGCCATAGGTGTCATAGAAACAGCGTTGCCATCCGCATCTCGCTCTACACTCACACCCCACTTAGCACTATTGTTTTCAATATTAGAAGAAAATCTTTTATCTAAAAAATCTCCTACTTCTGTCATAGGCATCGGTTTGTTAGGGTTACGTCTGTTATAGTCCTCTACTGCTACACGTTCAGTAATAATGTCAGCCATGAACGAACGGAAAGCTTGCCTGTCTGAGTTCCTAGAGTAACCCCAATCGGGTCCACCAGATTCATCGCTGTAATATCCTAAAGCAGAAAGCTGTCCTTGAACAGCACGAAACGTGTCAGGGGTTTCTGCTTCCAGATTACGCATATAGTAATCTAAACTTTTTTGATCTAAAGGAACACCCATCATCGCTTCTTCTATTGTTGAGATGTAACCCATGTTCGTTCCGTCGTATGAAGGAATGATACCTATCATAGGGATCTGTACACCTTCGTTAATATCAGTTTCAGGGTCGTCGTATGAAGCAAGGTTCATTGGATCTCTAAACTCGGCACCTTCTTCTTGTGGCGCTAAGAACATGAACTCATGCCCAGCGTATTCAGAAGCTACCTGTGCATCTACTTTACTTCTTTCACCTTGGTTTAATTGTTGATATGTTCGACCTTTTTTTCCACCACCATCACCATTAGCCGCATGATAATTTTTTAATAAATCTTGTCCATCCTGTGAATTTATTTCAACAACCTCAACAGTCATAGGTGTTGACCCTGCTCTGCCTTCCCTTCCTATTATCTCAGCGAACTGTCCGCTCAAGCCTAAAGGATCAACAGCCCGATATATTGAATCAGAAGGCAACGGAGCGTTACCGCTGAATGTGACATAATAAATATAGTTATCTAACAGAACATTAATCATTCTGGAAAAAGCAGTTTGAGGATCGCTGTTAGCTAGATAAATGTCATGTAATTTATCTGGTTTTAAAATTATTGTAGATAACGTAGAACCTTCTCCAGCACCACCGCCACCCATACCCGTAAAATTTCTATCTATTATTTCTGTTTCTAATGGTGTAGTAGGAGGAGGCACAGAAGAATCATCTGATTTTCCTATATCATCTGGATTTGGAAACTCATCGTCCCATGCCATTAGTTATCTCCTAATTTCAAAGTGCCTTCTTCCAACTTTATTACCCAATCTTCACCAATGAAAGGCATAAATAGGTTCCTGAATAGCGTATTAACCCACGGTTTACCCGAAGCTAAAGCACTAAACTGGTTGTACGCATCCAGCATAAGGTTATTACGGATAGATGTCCATGAAACATCATTGTCATTATTGCCCCGCACCCCAGCTAACTGCGTCAAATCGTTATCCAACTGAACAATTATTCGCATACCAGCAATAACATCATCTTTAATTGGAGTGTCAGGAATCGCATCAAGGTTATCTGGTGTAAACAAACGGCGCATCTCAGAGATAGTTTCATCTCGTTTCATTTGAGAATCTAAACCAAATTTATCTTCAGCCCATATAGGATACGTTTCTTTAAAGTTTTGATCCCATACATCCCATTGTTCTTCCTGTCTCATAATCATATCCGCCCATGAAACACCCGGCTTTATATCATTCTTGCGGTTATTATCTCTAGCTTCTTTAAATACATTCAACTGTCTTAAATGAGCTTCTTTCATTGCATAATATTCAACAGAAGGAGCAACGCCTTGAATAACTGTTGCTAACCTGTCGTTGTCACGATATACACGTTGCCCTTGAGCTATCTGCCAATCTCTTGCGAACGGTTCATGGATCGTTTCCTCTTCAGTCATACCCCTTGGAACAAAATACCAATGCACCATAGGAGCCGCCATTACCCAATCACCATGTTCTTGTATAAACTCCCAAGCTTCTTTAGTTGATGGTTGCTCCGCTAAAGACATTTTCTCTGTCATACCAACACCAGCAACACCAACTTTCATTAACTCTTTATTCCATGCATCATCATAAAATGGATCATCCATGCTAAGACCCGGATATTCCAAAGGAAAATTAGTATCAAACTCTTCTTTAACTTTGTCCAACATGTACTCAAAAGCTTCTTCGTGAGGCATACCCATATCTATGCCTTTTTGCATGAACTCATTCCATTCCCACGCAGGATCATCCGACAATATTGTTGCCCTTGGAGTTGTACCAACAACCTCCCATGTCAACATGTCTATAACCATTTTAACTTTAGCTATATGCCTAATAGCGTCATACCATTTCTGATTGAAAACAGCTTCACCCGGCCTGCCAGCCATATCAGTTTGGTCAGGTAACATTCCTTTCAAACCTAAAATCATAATCGCATCAGCTTCAGCTTTAGAATACATACCTGCTATATCAGAACCACCAATCGCATTCATAATCGCCGCGAAAGGTCGAATGAACGTAGTAGGCATAAGCTGACCGAAAACCGAATTAAGTAACGGCTCGTCATAAGTCCTATTCATAACCAGATTCTCACCAAGACCAAGCAAACCTTCATCCAACATCCGTGAACCGACTATATGAGAAGCCGTTGTTAGAGGGATGCCTAGTATAGGACCGATTTGTAGTTCGAGTAAATTATCTGGGTCATATCCCGGCAAAATGAATCTTTCAGGGAACCCTGCTCCATCCTCGAAGACGCTTAACAATCTGCTACCAAAGAACTTTTGCACTATTGGTATGTCATTCATTACTTCTAAGAAGATACCTACACCTGTTTCAACGAAAGGTATTTTAATTCGCATCTGCCCTGTTCGTTCATCTTCGTATCTGTATCCTGTTTGTTGAGCGGCGAACAGCAACCAATTCAATCTTGGTATAGCCGCTGGGTTGTGTTCAACTGTTTTAACCCATCTTGATAAGAATTGGAAATGAGCGAAATGGAATGGTATTGCTGAACCAACCATCTCTTGAAAGAATGAACGCTTTGTGTGTTGGTCAACGTAGTGACTCATTCGTTTAGCCGCATCAAGCATTGTGAAATCAACTCTTGCTTGGTATGAAGTAGCTTGTTGAGCGATCCATTCCATAATACTGCGTAAGGTTAAATCGTATTCGGCTTTTGTTGATGTTTCTTTTAGATGGAAGAAGAACTCTTCGTTGCCCGGAAATGCTCTATGAAACAATCCTTTTGAAGGGAATTCAGTTTCCGCATCGTAATGTAAACGATTCATCAAAACGTCTTCTATCGCACCTTCTTTGTACGCTTTAGCTAAATTATGTGTACCTTTAAGATTCGTGCCATCGGGTAACATGTAATCATTTCTAATACGCACTTGGCCTTTAGGAAGAGCAAACACTTGCTCCAATAACATATCTTTGTCTTTAACCCCTGACATCCAGTCATCTACTACATCAGCAAAAATGGCTTCAATGTCTTCACCTTTTCTTCTGTTGCGTAATTGTTCAATAAATTTCCTCAACTCAGGGATCTCAAATTGTTCCACCCCATTGTGCATAGTTTTATGATGAGGCGATAATCTGCTAGGCATCAAAAATTTAGGCACTTCCCTCATCAATGTTTTCTCTAACCTTGTAAACGCATTAGCACTATGCTGATAAAACTCAGTTACACCTAACGCTTTACTATCCCAAGACTCAGCGAAATACCATAAGAACATCGGTTCACGAACACCTGCTTTAATAACAGGATGCATATACCCACCGAAGAAAGCTTTCTCTAAATGCTTTATACCTGACATAACCGCCCCGCCCGGCCCTTCTGCAGGAGCCGCCGCTGGCATTGTGTGTAACATTCTATCAGGTAACATTCTGCTGTTGCCATGAAAATGGATTCGTGATTCTGACATAGCTGGATCTTTAGGGAAGTCAGTTAATTCAAGTAGCATAGGGTGATTAACTTGAGCGCCGTGAACTGGTCTGTCAGCGTTAGTTAAAAGATGATTCATTTCGTTTTGTATTTTGCGTGTTTGAACTTCAGTGAACTGAGCCATGTCGTTAGATCCAGCTTCGAAAGAACCTATTGATTTGTAATCCTTTGGATTGAAACCAGCAGGTATATTCAATTCCTTAGTCTTAGGATTGTAAGCAGTATCAGGAAGAATGTGTATATCTTTTGTTTTTGTATGTTCCCAAACATGGAAAAGCTTATTTGAATCCATAACAGTCTCAACATCATTCGGTGCTAAAGTTCGAGGATTAACACCAACCATCTCTATTCCATGATGGAAACCACCTATATCCCTTGGTCTTAAAGAAGCACCTCTTTCACTGTCATAAGTCCATAATGCTCCCGGATTTTCCGACTGAGGGAAATCTCTTAATTTACTTTTAACTAACGCCGCTGTTCTAGTAGGCATATTTTGTTTTGCTGTTTCATCAAACGGAATGCCTTTAGCTTCAAGTTCTTTAGCAGTTTCTTTAAAAGCCACAGGGTAATCTTGTGGATCTGGGTTTCTTAAAATTGTTTTAGCCGCTCCATCATAATCAAAAGAACCTTGAGGTGGGTCACGGAAGAATGGCCACATGGAATCAATATGCCCTGCGTCTATCGCTTCGTCTATTTGTTGCTGTCTCCACTTTAAGAACTCGGCAAGTTTTTTTTCAGGCATTCCGCTGATTCTGTTTATCAAATATTCTTCAACGTCTTTAACACCAGCTTGGAACATCGGACGATTTGGTATTATATCACCCGCTTTTGCTCTAGATAAACCAGCGGCAGGTCCAAACTGCTCGTCAGGTCGTGCGTAATTCCAGAAAGTTTCCTCTTCGTAACCTATATCTCTTTGCGCTAATTGCTCTACAGTGTCACCTACTACAAGAGAAGGATCGTCCTGCATCCATTGAACTTCTTCAAACCTCATATTCCAAGGTTTTAAAATATCAGGATCAAATTGTGCTATATCTCCTATAGGGTTTCCTTCTATTCGTTTATTAGGAACAAGAGCAGTTGGCTCATGATTAACAAATATTCTGCGAACACCTTCATGCTTTACCCCACCTACAGTTCCTATATATGGCAAAACATCTTTTCCTAATGTCGGTGGAAGATCACCAAGTACTTGCCATATTTCTCTTTCTAACTCTGCGATAGTAGAAGTAGTAGATGCGCCATGATCGTTAATGATTTTAATTAATCTATTAAGAGTGAAACCAAAATCATCATAATAAGGCAAATCGCCTTTCCATCTTTGATAAGAAGCTGTTGCAGAAAACGGATAAGTCATTTTAGATCCGCTCGGCAAAGAGAACAAAGCTTCCGCAAGATTTACAATCTCTTCCTCAATGTATTCTCTCCTGTCGAGAGTAGAAGCAAGTTCCGCAGGAGATGACGGTACTTCTGGAAAACGTACACTTCGTGCTTCAAGTTCTGTTTCCAATCCCGGAATCCCTGTAGATTCAAAAGGACGAGAAGGAGTAATATCTTCAGGAACCCACTTGCCTGTAGGCACACCATCGGATCGTTCTTCAACCCAACCTAAAGGAACACCTTTCTTATCAGCCCAACCTTCACCTGCGATATAAATAGAAGGTGGTCTAGCAATATCCTGACCTTCTCCCATCCGTGGAATATTCTGATTTTGCGTAGTATTAAACTGTCTGTTGAAACCTATGTCTGCTTTATATTCTGGTAAAGAATAAAGTCTTCTAACAGAAGGCAAAGATTTAAATGGCCCCATAGGATTCAAAGCATCATCAAGTGTTGTTGAACCTATTTGCCCACCGCTTGAATAAATCCATTCATTCCATTTTTCTATTGCTCTACCAACGGCTTCAGCATGTTTACTATTATGTGACCCTGCTAAAGCAACCACCGTTTGTTGCTGAACACCTGTGTGCCTACCTAAAGGCATAAACGATCCGACTGAACCATTTGGAGGATTACTATTTACTAGCTGACCGAGAAAACCACCACCTCTAGGAATATTTCTTTCCAACCACTCGCTTGCAATCATTGAACCATCAGGATTTTCCCTAGGGTTCAACATGTGAAAAGTATCACTAGCTAATTTCTCGTTCCCTAATTCTTTAACAAGAAAACCTTTAAGAGCTTTTGCTAATTCATTAGTCAATGGTCCATCCGCGGCTCCGAACAAATACCCAAGGTGTAGTGCGGCATCACCATTAATCTGAGGGAAAAATATTTCTACCTGATTCTCGTTGACAGGTAGCATTGTTTTCTCATAACCACCGTGCGCTCTTAAAGATCGTAGTCTGCCTTGACCAGCTATAGTAGTAAGTTCTGTTCTGCCTTTATCAAGTTGGCGATTAAGAATAGGTTTTAAATCACTACCACCAACTAAAGCTTCAGGGTTGACTTTATAATTAACAATCCAAGCTAATGCGTTGTTGTTACGATAGCCATCGTTTACATCTTTATGAGATATAAGCGCTCTAATGAATTTTTCTTCTTCAGGTGTTGCCCCTACTGTTCTTTTAATTTGTTTAATAAGATTATTAATTTCAGCAGGCATTGTGCCTTGTTCGAAACTAGGGGAGTTCACATAAAATTCTCGTAAAAGAGGGCGTACCCCCATTTGTGTTACTTTGTCGTATGCCGCTCCTGCAAATTGTGACGCAGGATCTTGTGGTGGTGGCGGTGGGGCAGGGGCAAATGCTGGTGGTTTTGGAGGAGCTGGAGTAAATCCTGCTGGTGGTGAAACTACACTTTGTTTCCCAGATTCTTTTAATTCTTTTAATTTTGATTCTAAATATTTAAATGTTTTTGGAGCATTCTCTTTAAGTTTTGCTCGCCCTGTTCCTAAACCATCTTTAGGTATTACAATTTCACCTTCAGGAATGCTATCAAATGCTTTATCAATCGCTTTTGTATTAGCATCATAAGTATCATCAGTCCAGAATACTTTTGCGCTTTTTTTAGTAGGAATACCATGAGCATTTGGTTCATCACGAATAATTGATTGCCCACTTTTACCTGTGCGTTTTGTGTTATCTCCGAATAAATAAACTTTATCTCTGTTAGCTTTTAATAACTCTGGTGTCATTTTTTTAACTTCAGAAATAGTTCTTGCAGAAAGTTCTCCACCTCTGAATGATGTTGCAGACTCGCCACGCTTTTTCTTCTGAACAGCAGGGTTGCGTCGCCTGAAAGTCAAATTGATACGCGGACCTTCATGCCCTTTGCCTTTTATTAAGCTGTGTTCCCAAGCGTCTTGTGTGCCTTCGCGCATTAAGAAAACATCTTTGTCGCTTAATGCAAACGGTACATGTTCTTTTTCTCTAGATTGTGTCCACGGATACTTTGCTCGTTTACCAGTTTTATCTACATAAGTTCGTGGTCTGAAAACAAAATCTCTTGAAGCACCAAGATTCACAGAAGCAATAATCGCTTCCGGTTCTGAAAAGGTTCCTGTTTCTTTATCGTAATGGAAACCTAAATCAACATTACCACTTGAATATTTTTGAACAATAACTGTATCAAACTCGTAACCAGTTATACCTTCTACCTGATTTTTAATATCTTGAATAACAGGATTCCAACCACCCTGAACATATATGTGTTTAGTGCCTCCTTCTTTTGTACCTGCTCCTTTTGAGCGGAGAATAGTACCAACTGGTTTACCTTCATCAACAACATGATAATGATGGTAGGTGTAATAATAATCTGTTCCAACGTCACCTAAAACAGTAACATCAGGTTTATTACTACCATAGGGTTTCCCCCATTCAATAACATCATCTACATTTTGAAACGTAATATCTTGTATTGACTGCGGATAATAATCTAACTGCCCACCCAAAGATTCTATTGTTTCAAGATTCTTTCTTAAATCCGATTGCTTCGCAG
>Ga0206678_10002642_pt1 | contig 11318 bp, 9 predicted proteins | sample M180m12015metaG_FD_155453 | JGI IMG/M metagenome (GOLD analysis project Ga0206678, IMG submission 155453) | Ammonia-oxidizing marine archaeal communities from Monterey Bay, California, United States - M1 80m 12015 | ecosystem: Environmental > Aquatic > Marine > Intertidal zone | place: USA...
TGCAGTAGCAGGTTGGAAAATTAATGGTGATGTAAAGAAATTCGCCCAAAGACATCCACGTATACACGAATTCTTTTTTGATAGTGATAGAAAAAGAATGACAGTAATACATGAGTATGAAGGAGAAAGGTGGATATTTTCAAAGGGTGGTGCTGGAGGATACAAAACACTAGTTGATTGGACAATTGGTGACGGAGAGATACAGCCAATAGAGCAATCAGACTATGATAATGCAGTTGAAGCGAATAGATTCATGGCATCTAAAGCAATGCGAGTATTGGCATTATGCGCTAGAAGAATGGAGGATGATGAGGATATTGAAGATGTCGATAAAATTGAATCTGGATTTATTTTCTTAGGTCTTGTTGGAATAATGGACCCACCGCGTCCAGAAGTGAAAGATGCTATTGCAATTTGTCAAAGAGCAGGAATCAAAGTCAAAATGATTACAGGGGATCAACAAATTACAGCCGATGCAATTGGTTTGGAATTGAATATTTCGGATGGTAAAACTCCGGCAATTAATGGACACCAACTCTCAGAATTGACAGACGAAGAAATGCTTGAAGCATCTGCTAACACGAGTATATTCTCTCGCGTAACACCCGACCAAAAAATGAGGATCGTCTCATCCTTACAGGAAAGGGGAGAAATTGTTGCAATGACAGGTGATGGAGTAAATGACGCACCTGCATTATCTAGAGCGAATATTGGCATTGCTATGGGCATTGCCGGTACAGATGTAGCAAAAGATGCCTCTGACATGGTTCTTCAAGATGATAATTTTGCAAATATTGTTTCTGCGGTTGAAGAAGGAAGAAAAATATACCAAAATATTCGCAACTTTGTAAGATATCAAATATCAACCAATGTTGCTGCTGTTGCGTTGATTATTATTTCGACTTTCATATTTGGCTGGAATTTACCATTAACTGCGACTCAGATTTTGGTAATTAATATCCTCATGGATGGACCTCCTGCTGTTGCACTCGGTGTTGAAAAGAAGCATGGTAAAGTGATGGAGAGGCCACCGCGACCAGTTCATGAAGGGTTGCCGAGTTTATCTGATATCGCACTAATATTCTATCTTGGAATTGTGATGGTAACTGGTACTTTGATAATTTTCTATCTCGCTGGAGGAGGAGTTGGTACATGTGAAGGCTTGCCATTTACCGAGGAGGATTTATCCCAGTACTTTGACCGTAGTGCGTGTTTAGATGGAGATTCTACTGCAATAGGGGATTGGGAGAAATATTCGGAAGATAGGTTCGTTTATGCACAAACAATGACATTTGCGGTATTCGTAGTATTCCAATTATTTAATGTAATGAATTGCCGTAGTAGTGAAGATAGTATTTTCAGATTGGGTCTATTCTCAAATAAAGCGATTAATTACGCAGTTCTAATATCACTTACATTATTGTGGTTAATCATTAATAATTCGTCAGAAATAATACCAATACTCGATATAAGAGTCGGCTCCCTATTATCTACGATTAAATTAGAGTCAAAGGATTGGTTGATCATAATGGCTGTTGCTTCAGGCGTATTTATTGTTGAAGAATTTAGAAAATTTATTGTATATTCTGAATTCTTTGCAATCGGTAAAAACAAACAATACTCGAAGTAGGCGTTATTATGAATCAATGGTCATCAACTCAGTCTAATGCCGGTTGTAATCAAGACTGGCAAGAGAGATTGACTAATTCACTAGAGCAGATACAATGGAGTGAATCAATTACTCCTATTGCCAACAAAATTTCATCTGGAGAACGATTGAGCATTGATGATGGATTGATATTATTTCACCACCCTGATCTAAATGAAGTCGGTAGGCTTGCTGATTATATCCGAAAATCACGTTTTGATAATTTTGCATTTTTCAATTCCAATGTCCATGTCAACCAAACTAATGTTTGCGTGTTATCGTGCCGCTTTTGTGCATTTCGAAGAAGTAAGAGAGCCCCGGATGCATATTCATTGGACATTGAAGCATATATCGCTGATTTGTCAAAGTATGCAGATTATGTGGACGAAGTTCATTCAGTAGGGGGATTGCACCCCGAGTGGGACGTTCATCACTACCAGCAGCTATTCAGAACAGTTAGAGCAAAATTCCCACATATTACGATTAAGGCATTAACAGCAGTTGAAATAAAGCATCTTTCTCATTTATCCAATATGTCATTTCGTGAAGTATTAACAATATTGAAAGACGCTGGACTAGGTAGTTTGCCTGGTGGCGGTGCTGAAATATTAGACGATGAAATTAGGGCAATTATCTGTAATGGAAAAGAAAGTTCTGAAGAATACTTAGAGATTCATAAAACCGCTCATGAGATCGGGTTACCATCTAATTGTACAATGTTATTTGGAACTGTTGAAACAATACAACATCGATTAATTCATATGGATAAATTACGTAAATTGGCCGATATTACGGGTGGTTTCCAGTGTTTTGTTCCATATCCCTTCTTACCAGATTCTTCAAGGTTACCAGAAGCCCAATGTGCTACAGGAAGTGAAGTATTGCGAACTATCGCGATATCAAGGCTTATGTTAGATTCAATACCACATATCAAAGCATATAGAATGAATATTGGTGATGGTTTGGCGGAATTAGCACTGCAATTCGGAGCTGATGATATTGATGGCACTGTTCAGAAAGAATCGATAATGCACCTAGCAGGTTCCACTGCCCCCTTAGATCATGATTTGAGTAGATTGTCTAAGTTGATAGAGAATGCAGGATGTATACCCGTTAAGAGAAACACCACCTATCAACAATTTGAGATATTCGTAGCAACAAAGCCCAAACCAAGACGTGGATTGAAAATGGCTCAACGATAACCATCTGTGGGTTACACCTTTCAGTGAATGGCTTTCCCTTGTATCATGGCGACCCATAGTTGGACGAGGATAATTGGGCGCGTTTCATTCCTCAATTGCGATCCTTTGTTTCATGGATTAGATGAAACATGGAAAATATTGCCTGCCCCACCTTCTTGGCTAACCGGTCATTTACTGCGAAGAGATTGTGTGCTCGCACCGATTCCGGCTGCCGATTATGCAAAACATTCAGATGAATTAGTACTGATTCCAGATATTGGAATTTGTTCCCGAGGTGAAGTGGGCAGTGTTCTATTATTCTCAAATAAAAAAATAGGAGACATGAAGTCTATCGCATTACCCTCAGATTCTGCAACCTCTGTAGCACTTCTAAAGCATCTATTGGAAATAAGAGGATTATCTCCTGAATTCATCGTCATGGGTCCCGATTTTGACTTAATGCTAGAAAGTTGCGATGGCGCTCTGTTAATCGGAGATAGAGCACTCGAGAGTGCAAAGATGAATCCTTCAATGGTACAATTGGATTTGGGGCAAGCATGGCTTGAAAAGTCGGGTAAACCGATGGTCTTCGGAGTCTTTGCAGCAAGGAAGGATACTGCCCAAGAAATGATACTAGCGGCGCATAATGCACTTGAGTCAAAATTGAAATTGTTTGAGAGTAGTGATGAACACAGAAATGCAGTAATCAATTGGTCCATCAGCCGGTCTGATTTATCTTATGAAAGATTAGACAAGTATTTTGGAGAAGTATTCAATAGACTTGATGATGACCATCTAACTGGTCTTAATCAATTCCTAATAGAGGCGTGTGACTTGCCCACCGGTGCTCAATTTTGCTGGTGATCATCAGTATTTGTCAAGCGATCAATAGCATTGTCCATAACTTGTTGTTCTGTTTGCCCCGTAACAACTCTTCGAGTTTTGACTACTTTTTTCTTAGCAGCAATTTTTTTGGCAATTATTGGCTTGTCACCACTTCCTGCAGAACCTAATTGTCTTCTTTTTCCTTTGATGACTGTACCATCTCTATTACGTTTAACGCCCCCAGTTCTTCTTCGTACAACAACTGGAGCGGTGTCATCATCTAATTCATGGGGCATAGAGATAGTAGTTTTTCCGCCAACAGAAAACTCAGGTTCCTGGATTTCTACGACAGGGGAAGATTTTTTACGGCCAATTTTCCTCTTTATCTGACGCCTTTTCATTATTTCATCAAGAGAGAGGTTTTCTTCTTCATCTTCTTCCTCTATGATTTCTTTTTTATCTGGTTTTGCAGCGATGTCCTCAAAGTCATCAAATGCAAATTCCAAATCAACAGAACTAGCATTTCTAGTTCTAATATAAGTCAATGCAGATGCCATCAACATCAAAATCACAAATAATGCTATCCATGGATATTCTATTGTTACTTCAACAAATATTTCCAACATTGTCGGATCCGGCAATACCTCTTCAGCTAATTGTAAATTGATTTTATTATCTTCCACCCACCAAGGGCTCCAAGATACCGCGAGTCCATGTTTCCCGTCCAACACTACATGAATTGGATGTGCTTCAGCCAAATTGGCAATTGAAGCATCGGTTGCTTCTGGCTGATACAATAGCGATAAATCAAGTGGATACTGAATATCAGGGAATAGGGTGAAAGAAACTTTCAATACGACTTTTATTCTTGTTCTGTCATCATCAATTTTTGTCAATGTCATTCCGCTTCTAATATGACAACTTACAAACCCATTTTCCACTTGTCCAAAGGATAACTCAATAGCGGCGCTCCATGAGTCGACAAAATCTTCAACATCCATGTTTGCACAAATGGAATTTGAGAACATCACTGTTTCTGAATGACTCAATTGTTGGTCTGCAATGACCGATTTACGCGACATGTTTCTAATATGGGATGATTGTTGAGAACTTAGTGTAATAACGTCTTCCAGTTCCAATGTACTCTGATTAATCCAAATATTTAGATTTCTAATATCTTCTTGGCTTGGTACCGTAGAACATTCCTCATCACCCGAGCCACAATTAATATCCCATTCATCGGAAATAGAATCTCCATCATCATCATTATCAATATGATCAGGAACTAAATCTCCATCTAAATCCGCACCATTTTCACCATAACCCAGTGGTAATTCAGCAGTTCCATAAATCGCAATGTTCTGAGTGTCAGTGGTCACAAATATTTTTTCTGGCAAATAGTTAGAATTTTCAACAATATCAAAATCTGATGCGCGATGGAATAGAACGGTCTCTTCAACTATTGCGAATGTTGAAGCCTCAACAGTTACAATTTTTGCTCGAGTTCCCGATTCAATTAGATGAATATATGTGCCGTCAGAAGACCATCGCATCTCATTTCCAGAAATAAAATCACTTTGGTGAATGTCGCCACCATTTACATCAACAGTTTTTAGTCTACCATTTTCGCTGAGCAATCCAATTCTTAAGTCCTCATTATCAAAACCACAACCAACGATTTCACTATTTAATTCCCATTTTTTACCAGTTGGATTACCTTGTCTATCCCACACTAATACGCGCCCAGATTCATCTCCCGATAATACTTTATTTCCACTTTGTGAAAAGGCGATGCAAGACACATCAGTATTATGGCCACTCGATAGACTTGCCTCCACACTTAAATCTGATTTTCGCAGGATATCAACGCCATTATCTGAATTAGGAACTGCTAAGACCGAACTATCAGGGCTCCAAGTAATCGATTTGGTTTCAGAATTGGAATTACTATTAGCATTTAACAGTTGTAGATTTTCAACATCAATTAATTGAATATTATCAGTCCTAACATCAGATCCAATCAACGATAATGCAATTGTAGAACCATCGGGGGAGAATTTCAAATCAACAATTTGTCTAATTAATTCAAAGTTGGCGACTAATGTATTATCTTCAATGTTGTGAATTGCTAGTATGCCATTATATCCGATTGCGACCAATGTACTGTCTGAATTAACATCTACGGCTTGGCTATTGGGTAGTTCTTGAGAGTTTGATAGGCTCCCTGAATAGAATAGTCCGGATGGTGTTGCAGCAGAGACTGGTGCAACAATAATTAGCAACAATACCGCTATCAAAGCCAATCGTGAATCGGCAATTCGGCTTATTCGCATATTCGCCCCGTATTGCTGAGGTTAAATGGGCTTGAAAACATCTCGGTAATAAATCCCAATAATTACGATATTTTCGGCAATACCACGGAATGCCTATCAACGATTGTTGCCGGTTGTTTGATGAGGGGCTTATTGGTCGGGCGCAATATGCACACTGAGTTGCCACTTGACGCAGACGGCAATAAAATCGTTAGAATCGGCCATTCACCAGATCCAGATGATGCTTTTATGTTCCATGCAATGACAACAGGAGCCTTTCCTACACCGGGTTACAATTTTGTCCATGAATTGCAAGATATTGAAACTCTCAACCATCGAGCAATGAATCAAGAGCTTGAAGTTTCTGCAGTTTCTATTCATGCTTATCCCGAAATCTCACAGCATTACGCACTAATGAATTGCGGTGCCTCTATGGGCGAGGGTTATGGGCCAATGGTCATTTCAATGGATGGTGTTTCTGAAGAAGAAGTTCGGTCCAATGTAATCGCAGTTCCTGGTATGAAAACAAGCGCGTATCTTGGACTGAGATTGGCATGGGGTGATTGCCAAGTAGAAGTAGTGCCTTTTGATGAAATTATTCCTAGAGTTCTTGATGGCACCTATATATCAGGATTAATCATTCATGAAGGTCAATTAACCTATGTAGAGCATGACTTGAAAGTCTTGTTGGATTTGGGCGTTTGGTGGAATGAACGCACTGATGGCTGGCCTATGCCACTTGGCGGAAACGTCGTACGAAGGGATTTGGGTCAACAAGTTATGGAGGACATAACTTTGTACACAAAAATGAGTATTGAACATGCAATTGCACACCCTGCTGATGCTTTAGAATTTGCAAAGGCTTGGGGAAGAGGGATTGATGATGAAACAAATAAAGAATTTGTATCTATGTATGTTAATGATCGAACAATAGATTATCAAAACGAAGGAAGGGCTGCAGTTCGCCAATTTATCAAAGAAGGTCAAGAAATAGGATTAATTAATTCCAATTTCAATACCGAAAGCATGAAGTTTATTGGCTCACCAGAATAAGTTGGTGATAGCATGGACGTCAAAGACAGGATTCCTAGAGTTAGCCAATACGGCTCAGTTGACCCAGCCCCACCTTCTCCTGAATCTGACGTTCAGATATTGAAACATCAATTATTAGATGAAAGTAATCAGATGTTTCAACGAATGCGTGCTGTATTTTCCTTGAGAAATAATGGATCGGATGAAGCATGTATGGCCTTATGTTCTGCATTTGTCACAAAAAGTGCCCTACTGCGTCATGAATTAGCATATGTCCTTGGACAAATGCAAAACAATACTGCTATTCCCACATTGAAAGAGCGCTTAAGCGATTTGGAAGAGCACATCATGGTTAGGCATGAGGCGGCAGAAGCGATGGGTGCAATAGGTGATATTTCTGCTAAGCCAGTTTTGGAAAAATTCCTCACTGATGAAAACATCGAGGTTGCTGAATCCTGTGAAGTAGCTCTAGACTTGCTAAATTGGTGTGATTCCGATGAATGGGAAGAAACTTCTTGGTAATAATTCAATGCTCAAGTTCAAAGACTACCCAGCACCCGCACAATACAGAGGCAACCACTATGCCACACGAACATATCCAATTGGCTCAAACTCCTAATGGCGAAATCGGCCCACGTTGTCACACATGTGGGGAGCGATTGACTTTTGGTAATGCAATGGTTGTTGACAAGTATTACATGTGCTGGGAACATTATGTTGAAGCAACTGGTGCTGATACAGTAACCACTATCAATGAATCCGAAGGAAGATTTTGGATGCAAAAGGAATAGTATTCACTTAGTTAAAAACTGTCACCTTCTGTCTCTATGCAGGAGGGTCTGTAATGTCAACAGGTTGGGCTAGATTTGCACATCGTTTTGGACAATATTATCGTACTTCTGAATTCTGGACTCCTCCTAGATTAAAATCAAGAGAATGGATGTTTATTCCTTTTGGAGGAGCACCCCCTATAAGGCATAAAGGATTCACTGATATGAAAGATGTTAGGACATTTCTAACTGAAAGAGCAATGCATTCTTGCTTCTATTCGACCGCATATTGGAGAAGACCGTATGAGATGAAAATGGCTGATAAAATCTGGCAAGGTGCTGATTTGATTTTTGACTTGGATGGCGATCACTTACCAGGGGTTACTGACAGAGATTTTCCAGCAATGTTAGAAGTGATTCAGGAACAAGGATGGAGTCTATGGAATGATTTTTTACAACCAGAATTTGGTTTTGAAGAAAAATACTTACAAGTGACATTTTCAGGTCATCGCGGATTCCATTTACACTATCGTGATCCAAAATTATTTCATTTGGATTCCGAAGCTAGAAGAGAATTGGTTTCACATATTCGCGGTGAAGGAGTTGATGTTCAAGGCGGAATGTCTAGATTCAATGATGTTGATTCACAAGGTTGGTCAAGGAGAATAAGAGATGGTTCGGATGACATGATCGTAAAATTGCAACAAATTTCAAACAAACAAGGAGATTATTCTTCCATGTTAAAAGATTTAGAGCATGGGCTAAAATCTCAATATGATAGAGAAGGGCCAACTTCACAAAGAAGTGCGGCATCAATAAAAAAATTAGCAGAACTAGTAAATCATGAGGCGAGGTTGAAGCGAATTAAAGGTGGTAATTTTGGAGCACTGGGGGCCTATCAAGGTTTGTTTCTCAATTTATTAAAAACGGATTCTTCAGTCGTCCTTGGTAATGCTGGCGAAACTGATGAAGTAGTTACAATCGATACCCGGAGACAAATCAGATGGCCAACATCTCTTCACGGCAAGACTGGAATGAGGGTTAGTGAGTTCCCCCTAAAGCGTTTAGACCCTGATGGTTCAAATCCGTACAGACCACTAAAAGAAGCATTGGCGCTTAGCGGCCAAGAAAAATTACAAGTGGAAATAACTGTTGATGATGCAGTTGCTGAATTTGATAGTAAAATTTATGATTTATCTCTTGGCCAGAATATCGAATTAAGCGAAGCAGGAGCAACTTTTTTAGTTTTAAAGGGATGGGCAAAAATAGCATAATTGGCTGATATAAGTATCTAATCAAATCATTTTCTCACATACTCCTCCACCGGTAAGGTTCAAGGGTAGAGTTTGCCCCACCGTAGGTGGGGTGAGCCGTATGAGTCAGCAAGATGATGAAAAAAACGATGGGAAATTAGCACCAGCAGGGGCTTTACCTCTACCACCAATGCCTGCCCTACCACCACTACCAAACATGGACTCTCAACTTCCACCAGCACCTGCTATGGATGCACCATTGCCCCCAACTCCACTGCCATTACCGCCTGCACCAGCGTTTGATGCACCATTACCACCTGCACCGTTGCCGATGCCGCCTGCACCCGCAATGGAAGCGCCATTGCCTGCTGCTTTGCCATTACCACCTGCTCCAACACCTCAGCCAATTGAACAACCAGCACCTACACCATTACCAATTCCTGCCCCACTACCAGAAGTCACTCCGGTGGCAACAGAAGCAGCAGAGCTGAATGGTGAATCATCCTATGGTGATCTTTGGGCAAAACGTTCTGACAAACCACTTCAACAGATTTATGGGCATATTGACCGTATTACTAATTCAGATGCTGGTTCTTTGTTGGATAGATATGCTGATCGTTTTGGACATTCTCTTGACCGCGACATTATAGTGTTGAGAAAACAAGAGATGGATGACAAAGTATCAGAGGTAAGAGATGCACCAACTGTTGAATTGTTGAGCGAAGAATCTTCTGAACTGACAATTAGTGATGATATGGAATTATCTGAGCAATTGGCAGCAGTGGAAAATGAATTGCGTTCACTTAAACCAGAATATCAAGCAGCCAAGGGCGCTGGTGATGCTGAATTATTATCTCAGCTTAAGCCTCAATTAGAGGCACTTATTGGTCATCGAAAGGAATTGCAGGCACTTATTGCTACAAGTGAAGAAAACACTGTTGCTGAAGAAACAGTAGTTGCTGAAGAGGCAGATGGCGATGACATCTTTATTTCATTCGTCGCAATTGTTGATGATTTATTAGGTTCAAATCTTCCTGAAGATGTCGTTGAAGAATTCATTGCTAGCTCTGATTTCCAAGTTTATCAGCAAGTTGGTAGTGACCCTCATACAGCGGATGAGGAATTGCGTGCCGCGTTCTTTGCCATCGTAGATGGGCAATTAGGAAATATGGATGGCGCAGACATTCAAGTATTCGTCGAATCAGAACAGTTTGAAATATATCAAGCAGTAGGAAATATGTATCAGTGAGCGTGAGAAAATGGGATTACTCGATAAAGCAGGAAATGTTGGAAAAACGGAAGACAAACCAAAGGCTGTAGCAAAGGCCATACCGAAAGCAGTTGCAAAGGCACCAGCCCCAATTGCTGTCACTCCAGCAGCAAAAAAAGTTGTTTCCAAGAAACCAGCAAAGGCAAAGAAAGCAAAAACTCCACGTACAACTGGATTACCAGATGGTTTTGAATTAGCATCGACCATGAATCGTTCAATTAGTTGGTGGGTTAATTTTGCCGTAAACTTCTCTGTATTACTTGTTGCAATTGGTATGTCTACATCCGATACAGGATTTACTACAACAGTTCTTTATGCAGTCGCAGGATTAATGCTTATCCTAAATGTAATAGTAATTCCATTAAAGACTGGAAGAACTATCGGGCATTTCGTTTCAAGAACAAAATATATCACAGCATCTGGTGAAAAGGCAAATGTTGTCCATTCAATATTTGCAAATACTGTAGGATTTTTTGCATTGATGGGAATAATAATGGTTGCAGTAAATGCTTCAACTGTAACGAGCAAAGATGCTGTTGGCATCACAATTATAGTGGTAGGTATTATTTTCATTGTTCTTTGGTTCGTTAACAGAAATTTCAAGAAAAATAGTGATATGGATCAGGGCCTCTATGACTTGATGTTTAGAGCCTATTTGGTAAAGCACATCCCGGTAGAAGGCGAAGTTGCCACAGGTATCTGGGGAAGACTTGAGAATGCTGGAGATTGGGGTGACAAGATGATCGTGAAGAGAGAGGCGAATCTCAAAAAGGCTGAAGAAAAGGCTGCTGCTAAGGCTAAAAAGGCCGAAGAGGATGAAAAACAAAAAGCCAAGGAAGACTCAAAGAAGTCCGATACAAAATCAAAAGATGAATAAATCACTTCAAGGTGATTATCATGTTGGAAAATTATAGGTTTGGACGTTTGATTCTATCTCTTATTTTATTTGTCCTAACTTGTAGTATTCAGTATAATATGCAGTTGCCCTTGTTTGCCAATGTGACAACTATCCTAATAATTGGAATTC
>Ga0206678_10002643_pt1 | contig 11316 bp, 11 predicted proteins | sample M180m12015metaG_FD_155453 | JGI IMG/M metagenome (GOLD analysis project Ga0206678, IMG submission 155453) | Ammonia-oxidizing marine archaeal communities from Monterey Bay, California, United States - M1 80m 12015 | ecosystem: Environmental > Aquatic > Marine > Intertidal zone | place: USA...
TAGCTTTTTCTGCTTCTATTTCTTCTTTTTCTAGATTGGTTCTTTTATTTGAGATTTTCTCTTCTTTCTCAGACATCCATTTATCAAATCTCTTTTGAGCTTCTTCTTCATCAAATGCACCTTTAATTACTCCATTTAACAGGTGTTTTTTCATATATACTCCTTTGTAAGAAAGTATTGCTCTAACAGTATCTGATGGTTGAGCTCCTTTCATTACCCATTCTAGAGATTTATCAAAATTTAAATCTATAATTGCTGGATTTACATTAGGGTTATATAATCCTAATTTTTCAATATATCTTCCATCTCTAGGTGATCTTTGATCAGCTATAACTATGTGGTAAATAGGTTTCCCTTTTCTTCCGTGTCTTTGTAATCTAATTCTTGTAGCCATTTTGTGTTTAATTTGGTTAAACCAACTCTGTGGTTATTCCTCATTATTGAGGGGGTGCAAATTTAATAATCTTTTCTAAAAAACAGAATTTTTTATAATTATTTAATTTTCATGATTTTCGGAATCATTAAAAGATATAATTAAATAAATATTAATTAATTTTGTAGATGTATTTTTATATTAAAAAAAACATACTATAAATGAGTAAAAAAGGTAATAATAATAAACTGTCAAAAGATGGTTTTAAGGAAGTTATATTATCAGATTTTAGGTTGATAAATGAGGTTCGAGAATCATCTTTATTAGGAAGGAGAGATGTTTTATCTGGCAAGGGAAGTTTTGGAATTTTTGGAGATGGTAAAGAATTAGCCCAGATTGCACTTGCAAAAGTTTTTAAGGATGGAGATTTTAGAGCTGGATATTATAGAGATCAGACATTAATGATGTGTTTAGGTCAATTAACAACAAAGCAGATGTTTGCTCATTTATATGGTAATCCTGAATTAACTGCAGAACCAAGTTCAGGGTCTAGACAAATGATGAATCATTTTGGGTCACGTTTTTTAAATGATGATGGAACATGGCGAGATTTAATGAAGCAAAAGAATTCTACATCAGATATGGCTTGTTTAGCTTCTAATTTCCCGAGATTAGTTGGTTTAGCTCAAGCTTCAAAAGTATATAGAAATAATAAAGACCTATCTCATAAAAAGAAATTTTCAAATAATGGATCTGAGATTGCATTTGGAACAATTGGTAATTCATCTTGTGCGGAGGGTCATTTCTTTGAAGCTGTTAATGCAATTGGAGTGTTACAGGTACCTGCTATAATATCTGTATGGGATGATGAATATGGTATATCAGTTTCAAATGAATTGCAGATGACTAAATCAGATGTATCAGAGGTCTTAAAAGGTTTTCAAAGAGATGATAAAGGAGAAGGGTTTGAAATTTTTAAGGTTAGAGGTTGGGATTATCCAGGATTGGTTGAGACATATGAAAAAGCTGAAAAATTAGCTAGAGAAAATCATATTCCATCAATCGTTCATGTTGTTGATATGACTCAGCCAACAGGTCATTCAACTTCTGGGTCTCATGAAAGATATAAGAGTGAAGAAAGGCTTCAGTGGGAAAAAGATTATGATTGTCTGTTACAGTTCTCAAAATGGATTGTCAATAATAAAATTGCAACACAAGAAGAATTAGATAATATTCTTAAAGAGGTTAAAGATTCTGTTAAACAATCTAAAAAAGAAGCTTGGTTAGAATATCAGAAACCTTTAAAATCTGAGTTAGATGAACTTTTTTTAATTTTAAATACCATATCTAATCAGTGTGAGATAGAAGAACTAGATGGATGGATTGCTGATTTAAAACAATCTGCATCATTTGGTTTGTTTAGAAGAGATTTTTTATCAGTAGCTAGAAAAGTGTTAGTACGTATTGCCTCAAATAATAATGTAGATAATTCTGGACTAGTTAGTTTTATTAATAAAATAAAATTAGAAAGTTCTTATAGATACAATACTAATCTATATAATGAAACTGAATTTTCCTCAAGAAGAATTCAAGAGGTTTTACCAGAATATAGTGATAATATTGAAGAGGTTGATGCAAGAATTATTTTAAGAGATAATTTTGATAAGATGTTTAGTAATATTCCTGAGGCAATGATTTTTGGAGAAGATGTAGGTAAAATTGGTGGTGTGAATCAAGGAGTTGAGGGACTACAAGAAAAATATGGAGAACTTAGGGTAAGTGATACAGGTATTAGAGAGACAACAATTTTAGGTCAAGGAATAGGTCTTTCATTAAGAGGGCTTCGTCCAATTGCTGAAATGCAATATTTAGATTATTTATTATATGCTTTTCAAACAATGGCCGATGATATTGCTACGTTACATTATAGAACACATGGAGGACAAATCTCTCCGGTAATTATTAGAACTAGAGGTCATAGATTAGAGGGTATATGGCATTCGGGATCACCTATGGGAATGATTATTCATGGAACTAGGGGTGTAAATATATGTGTTCCACGAAATATGACTAAAGCTGCTGGTTTTTATAATACTCTTATGGCTTCAAATGAACCTGCTATGGTTATAGAATGTTTGAATAGTTATAGAGTAAAAGAGCGTTTACCAAGTAATATGGGTGAATTTAGAACACCACTGGGTATCCCAGAAATTACTAAGGATGGAACTGATGTTACTGTCGTTACTTATGGTTCAACCTGGAGAATTGTGACTGAAGCTGCTAAACAACTAGGAGAGCTGGATATTAGTGTGGAAGTTATTGATGTTCAGACATTGGTTCCACTAGATATTAATAGTATGATTGTTGAGAGTGTTAAAAAAACAAATAGATTGCTAGTAGTTGATGAGGATGTTCCAGGAGGAGCAAGTGCTTATATCTTACAAAATATTATAGAAGACCAAAAAGCATTCTATCATTTAGATAGTGAGCCTCAGACTCTTGCCGCAAAAGCTCATCGTTGTGCATATGGTAAAGATGGAGACTATTTCAGTAAACCTTCAATTGAAGATGTATTTGAAAAAGTTTATAATATGATGCATGAGGTGAATCCACAAAAATTTCCTGAGCTTTACTAAAATTTATGAATAAAATAACAGAATCTGATTCTCATTATGATGCTTTAGAGAAAATGAGTACAGAAGAGTTATTGAAAAATATAAATAAAGAAGATAGTACAATAACCTCTGTAGTCAAGGAAAAAATACCTGAAATTACTGAATTGGTTAATCAGGTTGTTAATAAACTTGAGAATGGTGGAAGGTTGTTTTATATTGGGGCTGGAACATCTGGAAGGTTAGGTATTCTTGATGCATCTGAATGTCCTCCTACATTTGGTGTTTCTCATGAACTAGTTATTGGACTAATAGCAGGTGGAGATGGAGCAATAAGAAAAGCTATTGAATTTGCTGAAGATGATTCAAACTTAGGATGGGAAGATTTAAATAAACACAATGTAAATACTAGTGATATTGTTGTTGGTATTGCTGCATCTGGAACAACACCATATGTAGTTGGAGCATTGGGTAGATGTCAAAAAAATGGTATTTCCACTGCGTGTATAGTATGTAATGTACATTCTCCATTAAGTTTAGTTGCTGATATTCCAATAGAGGTTATAGTTGGGCCAGAATTTGTAACAGGTAGTACAAGAATGAAAGCTGGTACTGCTCAGAAATTAGTCTTGAACATGATTACAACTACATCTATGATAAAACTTGGTAGGATCTTAGGTAATAAGATGGTTGATATGCAATTATCAAATTCTAAACTAGTAGAAAGAGGAATAAAGATGATAATGAGAAAAACCTCTTTTTCTTATGAGGAATCAAAGAAATTACTAATGGAATATGGTTCGGTAAGAAAAGCAATTAATAATCTAAATGGATAAAGAAAAGCTAGTTCAAGCAGGGATTTGGTTATCAATAACAGTTTTAATAATTTTTATTGATGCTAATCTCTTATTTATTGGATTTAATCACCTAAGACATGATAGTTATACAGTAATTATTATTGCAATATGTTTATTGCCAATACTTTTTTTTACTGCATACAAAGGAATAAAACACCTTTTAGATTCTATATTTTCTTAGCTTGTGTTATTTCTCTCTTTCCAGTTGGTCCGGGTAAAGAATAAATTTTAAATCCTACTTTTTTTAATCTTCTTTTAATTTTTCCTTTTGCACAATAAGTGATTAATATTCCTTGTTTGTTTAAACTATTAAATAAAATCTCAAAGATATTTTCTTTCCATAATTCCGGCTGTTTTTCTGGAGAAAAAGCATCAAAATAGATTATATCATAATTTATTTTATTATTGAAGTTCTGGAGGTTTTTATTAATTTTTAGTAATGTAAAATTCTCAGAAATTTTGAGTTCTTTATCCCATGCTCCATTATGCATTTTTAGAAAACTAGTGTTATCTATTTTTAGTTCTCTACAGAAATTAAGGGCATTATATTTATTAGATTCAATCGGATTGTTATCTATACTGTGATATGTGTTCTTAATACTTCTTTTATCACAAGCAACTTGAGTTAATAAAGCATTTAATCCTGTACCAAAACCTATCTCTAGTATATTTAGAGGGTTTTTGTTACAGGATAAAAGCCCATGTTGAATAAATATGTGTTTTGATTCATTGATTGCACCATTTTTAGAATGATAGCTTTCATTTAAATCTTTATTATTTATAGTGTTAGATCCATCTTTAGTTATAATAACTTCAAGATTCATTTATTTAAGATGCAATTTATTTATTGTATTAATTGCTCCAAAACAAAATCTCTCATGACATTGAATACAATTATTAACCATGAGATTATAATTTTTTTTTGTTTTATTATTTAAAAAATTTTCTACGGAATTTATATATAGATCAGCATAACCATTATAGATTCCGTTTTTTCTTAAATCTTTTTCTGTTGGCTTTGCAGTATTTATAGCTAGGTAGTTTTTTGTGAATTTTTCTATAGTTTCCTTTTGTAATATGTGATTTATTGAAGAATTTGGATGTTTAATAATTTCTTTTTTAATATCTAAGGTATTCAGATATAAATTTCTCATTACTACTGCTAATTCACTATCTCCATTAGGATTTAAGGGTTTCTCTTCGCATTCTTTAGTTGTGTTAGAGCAACTAATTATGCAACAAACGATTAGAAGATAGGGAATTGATTTATACAAATTATTAATATATAATTACTCCTGTTGCTTCAGCAATGCTGTAGGTTATTTTTGGTTCAGTTATAGCATCAATTTCTTCTTGTGGAGCATTTGCATCTTCCTTAAGATGTTTTAACCACTCTACAGATAATGTATCAACCTTTGCAAGTCCTTCAATAATTACTGTATCTCCAGTGGCATCCATAGGAACAAAGAAGCCATAGTCTTTAAATCTTACAAGCATTTCTGTTTCTTTCCCTAAGTCAACATACATCCAACATCCTTTCTTTTGACATATACTATTGATTACGGCTTTCACCTTTACTTGAACAGAGTCTTTTTTTGCTAATGTTTCTAATAATTCTTCACCATTTATTTTTCCCTCTTCAGTCATTTCTAAATTACCAAATATTTGTTTTTCTTTTTTTAGATTGTTTGTGCATGCAAATAATAGGATTAGTGTTATTAGGTAAACTATCTGTTTCATTGTATTTTTAATTATTTGTTGGGTGTAAATTTAGAGTAATTTTCTTTTAATTTTATGCTAAAATCATTTTATAATGCATGATTCCTACTTCATCAAATTTTTCTCCAACTTTTTTAAAACCTGCTTTTTCATAGAATTTAATTACCTGTACTTGAGCATGAAGATATTTTACACATTTTATAGCTGAAATGTCATCTATAATGGCTTTTAGTATTTCTAAACCATATCCTTTCCCTCTTTGAGATTTTAACACAGCAAATCGTTCCATTTTAATTCCTTTTTCTGTTTTTCTATATCTTGCTGTTGCGCAAGGAATTTTATCTTTAGTTAGTAAAAAATGTATTGATTCCTCTTCATTTTCATATTCATCTTTAGGATCACATTTTTGTTCTTTTATGAACACTTCTTTCCTAATGGAAAAACATTTTTCCATATTTTTTTTATTTTCAAATAATAATCTCTTTATCTCAGTCATTTAATTTTATATTATCGTAAAATTATTTAATTTTGTCTAATAATTATATTACTATTATGTTAAAAAAAATATCTTCTATAATAATTACAGCATTATTCTTATGTCAAATTTCTTTTACTATACATACTAATGATGTTAAAGCAAATAAAAATAATTCTACAATAATATGGACTGGAAGCAAACCAACAGGATCTCATACTGGTAATGTTAGTTTAAAGAATGGTCATTTGACTTTCGATCATGGCCATCTTGTAGGTGGTAATTTTGTTATAGATATGTCTTCTGTTACTTGTACTGATATAGAGTCAGAAAAGAAAAATAAATATCTTTTAGATCATCTTAAATCTGAAGATTTCTTTGCTGTCGATGAGTTTCCAGAGGCTATTCTTTCAATTACTAGCGTTGAGAAATTAGAAGGTATGCAGCATCAGATGTATGGTAATATGACTATTAAAGGCATTACTAAACCAATTTCTTTTTTAGCAGAGGTAAATTCTTCAAGAAAAGGGTTTAACGCAATAGCAAAGATTATTATTGATCGAACAAAATGGGGTATTGAATATAAATCTGGAAATGTCTTTAAGGACCTTGGGGATAAGATAATATATGATGATATTGAGTTCGATATCTTTTTAGTTTCTCAGAAGTAAGATTAGATTAGTTTAAATATCTCATCAGCTAATAGTGTCGCTGCTTTATTATTATTTCTAAACCATAATTCTGGTTCAATCAATTCTAATTCACTTAAAGAGATATTGCCATGATTATCATATATGATATCTACTCTAGCATAGGTTGCTTTTTTTGGACATAATTTAACACAGCCCTCTGCAAATGATATTTCTTCTTTCGTTGATTTATGAATTTCAACAGTACCACCATGATCATCTTGAACTCTAAAGTCACCTTTTTTAGCTATTTTTCGTACTGCATGAGTATGTTTTCCCCCTATAAGAATTAAAGAAATTTCTCCTTCAGTAAGAATATTATTTAAAAATTCTTGAAAAAGGAAGCGTTCATTTGAAATTAGCTTATTAAAGATATTATTGTAATCTGTATAATTTTCTCTATTAATTCTGAATGTATCTCTTGCTGCGCCAGATATTGCCGGCTTGATCACCACATCATCCCATCCTGTTTTATTAAATAATAGATCTAAAGTTATTTCCTCATTTTTATTAATAAAGATAGTAGGTGCTATATTAACACCGTTTTCTGATAATTCTTTTAGATATATTTTATCAATATTCCATTTTATTAGTTCATATGAATTAATAAAATTGGTTTTGGATTTATTTTTTTCTAACCAAGCAAAGAAATCATTAAATCTATCAAAGTAGTCCCATGTAGAACGAAAGATTGCGTGTTTTGTATTTGTCCAATTAAAATTAGTAGAGTTCCAATCTTTTTTACAGACTTTTAATCCTTTTTTTTCAAGTTCTTCTTGAAGAAGCTTATCTTCTGTTAGGACTTGTTGAATATACCAATCAATTTTTTCTGGTTTCTCGTACCTGTAATCAGTTAATATAACTACATCATACATTTATGGAACATATCTCTTTATGCTACAACCAACAGGTTTAGTCTCGTTAGGAAACACTTTTTTTCCTGTGGTTGATTGTTTAATTGCATCTTTTAAATAGAAATTCTTAACTTGATTTATATCTTTATGATTGTCATCTATAGATCCCTTGTATACAAGTTCATTTTTAGAATTAAATAAGAAGACATGTGGGGTGGTCTTTGCGCCAAAGGCATTAGCTAATCTGCTCTTCTCATCAAGTAAGTAAGGATAAGAGTACTTCATTTCTTTAGCATGTTTTTTCATTTCTTGGAACGAATCATCCCCATCTCTTTTTTTGTAATTGGAGTTAACATATACTAGTCCTAGATGATTTTCTTTGGCTAGTTTTTCAATAAGCTCATATCTGTCTTCCCACATAAGAACAAAAGGACAAGTATTACATGTAAATATTACAATCAGACCATTTTGTTTTCTTATTGACTCTATTGAAGACCAAGTTCCCCTTACTGATTTTAATTCATTATCTATCATTGGAATTTGATCTCCTATTGCTATTGTTTCAAATTTTGATCCTTGTTGTTTTATTTTATCTTTTCTTTTTTGTGAGTCTTGTGCAAAAAGAAAGAATGGAAAACATAATGATATTAATAGTATTTTTTTCATAATTAATTTTATTTATTCAATAATAATCTTTTTAGTTATAGATCCGTCATTATTGAGATTGATTTTTAAGTTTTTTATTGTTTTATTGTTTTTTCTTCCTAGCAGATCAATTGAGTTTATAGTTTTTTCTTGTGTATTAGCATCTTCAATTGAAACAAAGCTAATAGGAACAAGCTGAACATCTAGAAGTGTAGTGTTGTTATTTATAATTGAAGCATTTATGTTTTTACTGTGGTATCCACTTTTACTAAATGTAAATTGATAGCTTCCTTGATATATATATCTATGATAGTTTCCAATAGGTAGGCTAGAATAAACATGCGAGCTGTCCATGTCATGATTAATAATTTCGATTCTTGCTTCTAATGGTAATCCAGTGATGCTGTCAGTAATTATGCCACGTAATCCATATAGTGATTGCTCCATATAATTGTAGAAGGAATGATAATTAGCATTCCAAAAACTTGGTAAATCTAGAGGGTCTGGTGTTTTGTTATTAGAAAGCTCAAGAGTAAATTCTCTACACTGCTTAAAGTAGTTCATGTAATCTTGTCTTCCACCATCTATTTCATACCAATCATAGCCGTTAACTATTCCATCATCAAATCCAGTGAAGTAATTAGAGTTCCCATAATATTGACATGTATCGGCATATTCATTACATACATGTCGCCACCAGTTATCATCTGCAGTAAGTTGAGCCCATGTATCCCATGGATAGTTAGCTACGACAGCTCCAGTATGTAGATTTGATGATATGTTAAAGTTTATAGTATCAGAGAGCCCCATGAACATTAATGTTTCATCTTGCCAAGGATTTCCATCGGGGTGTGGACCATCTTGGGGATCAGGATAGTTTCTGTTAAGATCAACAAAATTTGCATTTGACCTAGTTGCTCCCCATACATTATTATTGCTACTTGCATATGCACCATCTGGATTTGCTAATGGGTTTATCCATATATCTATCGCATTAACTAGGTTAGTAATGTAGCTGTCTGAATTATAGTTATTAAGTATGTTATCAATCAATCTTAACATTAGAACATAACCAGTTAGTTCATCACCATGCATTGAGGATGTATATAAAAAAGAAGGTTCATCTTCTCTTTGATAAACATTGTCGGAAATGTTTACTATTAATATCTCTCTTCCTGAGTTTAGTATTCCTAAAGAATGTATTTTACATATTTGAGGGAATGAGTCTGCAAAGGCGTACATCATATCTACATATTGACTATATGTTGGATAATAGTCCCAATTATTTTTTGAGATATTATTATAATAAATACTGTTGTCAATTATTTTGTATTTAATATTTTTTTTTAAAAAATTATTAAATTGTATTTTATTTGCATAGGCATATGCAGTGTTTTTATTCGTTTTATGATCTAGAGATATTGTTTTAGATAGATTATCTAATTCTTGTTTATTATTATAATCAAATGAGAAATATATTTCATTCTTTCCAGAAAATAGCTGTTCTATATTCTGACCAACTAATGTTAGGGGTAAAATAAATAATACTAATACTTTTTTCATACTACATGTTTCTTCTGTATTGACCACCAACTTCAAATAAACTATGCGTTATTTCTCCTAATGAACATGTTTTAGTTGTATTCATTAGTTCTTCAAAGATGTTTTGATTCATTATTGCAGTTTTTTGAATAACTTCTAATGATTTTTTTGAATCGTCTTTATTTGCTTTATGTAATTCTTTAAGCATTTTAATTTGGTAGAATTTTTCTTTTTTTGATGCCCTGATTACCTCATTAGGAATGATAGTTGGAGATCCTTTTTTATTCATAAATGTGTTTACTCCAATTATTGGAAAATCTCCTGAATGTTTTAAAGTTTCATAATGAAGAGATTCTTCTTGAATTTTACTTCTTTGGTACATAGTCTCCATTGCACCTAGTACACCACCTCTTTCAGTTATTCTGTCAAATTCAATCAATACAGCTTCTTCAACTAAATCGGTTAATTCTTCAATAATAAATGATCCTTGGAGAGGATTTTCATTTTTTGTTAAGCCAAGTTCTTTGTTTATTATAAGTTGAATGGCCATTGCTCTTCTAACTGATTCTTCAGTTGGTGTTGTGATTGCCTCATCATATGCATTTGTATGTAGAGAATTACAATTGTCATATATAGCATATAGTGCCTGAAGAGTAGTTCTTATATCATTAAAATCTATTTCTTGAGCATGTAATGATCTTCCAGATGTTTGGATATGATATTTTAGCATCTGAGCTCTCTTGTTGGCATTATATTTGTTTTTCATTGCTTTTGCCCAAATTCTTCTTGCAACTCTACCAATTACAGAATATTCAGGGTCAATACCATTACTAAAGAAAAATGATAGGTTAGGACCAAAATCATTAATATCCATTCCTCTGCTTAGATAATATTCAACATATGTAAATCCATTTGAAAGTGTAAATGCTAGTTGTGAAATTGGATTTGCACCGGCCTCTGCTATATGATATCCAGAGATAGATACTGAATAAAAGTTTCTTATTTCTTTCTGAATAAAAAACTCTTGAACATCTCCCATCATTCTTAGAGCAAATTCTGTACTAAAAATACAAGTATTTTGGGCTTGATCTTCTTTTAAAATATCTGCTTGAACTGTTCCTCTTACCTGATTTAATGTCTTTTTTACTATTTTATCATATATTTTTTTAGGTAATACCTTATCTCCTGTTACACCGAGTAAAAATAGTCCGAGCCCGTTGTTTCCTTCAGGAATTTTTCCTTGATATTCTGGTCTTTTTGTGCCTTTTTGTTTATATATTTTTCTTATCTTCTTTTCTACCTCTTTCTTTAGTTTATTCTTAATTATATATTTTTCACATTCTTGATCTATTGCTGTATTCATAAAGAAGGCAAGTAAAACTGGGGCAGGACCATTAATTGTCATACTTACTGAGGTCATAGGATTTGTTAGATCAAAACCAGAATATAGTTTTTTCATATCATCAAGACAACAGATAGAAACTCCTGCATTCCCTATTTTTCCATAGATATCAGGTCTTTCTCCAGGATCATTACCATATAATGTAACA
>Ga0206678_10002644_pt1 | contig 11309 bp, 8 predicted proteins | sample M180m12015metaG_FD_155453 | JGI IMG/M metagenome (GOLD analysis project Ga0206678, IMG submission 155453) | Ammonia-oxidizing marine archaeal communities from Monterey Bay, California, United States - M1 80m 12015 | ecosystem: Environmental > Aquatic > Marine > Intertidal zone | place: USA...
CCGGCAGAGGGCAATTCAGTCCCTCACAATTTAGTTCAGTGTCAAAATCACTCATTTTTTTACCTTGAAGAAGTAGTAAGTTGCACATTATCGTTAATTGACTAAAACAGTCAAGCTTTTAAATTTTTCAATTCCAAAGAGTTTAAAATAATTGCTCATTTTTTAACCTTTGGCCGAATCGTCCCTTCATTGAATAAAGCAAATAGCAGCCACTCCATTCCGAATTTCAAAAGACTTTCTTGTTCTGAACGGATTGATTTTACAGTATTTATATCCACTTCAAAGCGTTCCAGAAAAGAACTTTCAAAAACAAATTGCCTGAAAGTATCAAGATCGTAGCTGGCCATGATAAACAAACTGATTTCATGATTTTGTTTATCATTTATTTTCATTGCTTTTAATTTAGCAACAATCTCCATCCAAGGTTTATTTCCCTCTTCCATCGCAACTGTCCCTTGGTCTTCCATCCACTTTTTTAGAGTCCATGTTTTAGGTTCCAGGTGTCCCTTGCACATGTCTTCCTGGATCATAAAACGTGCTTCGGGAGATTGACCTTCTGTTTGTAACTTTTCATGTCTTGGGTCGAGAGTGCCTAAACCAAGTGGGTAGCTTCTACAAACCTGTGGACGGTTTTGATAAATCGAACAGCCTTTAGATCCATCCAAAAAAATACAGGCTCCGTTTGAATTTTCACGCATTAATAGTTTAACCAAAGGAATACCGGTATCCTTTAGAGTTTGTAAAGTGGTGTATTTTTTGAGGAACTCATCTGAACGAATATTTAACGCGGTTTTCATTTTCAAAATATCAACAGGAGTCAATATAACGTCGATTTCGTGGCAACATTTGTTAAAACAAGAAACACCAGGATGACAGGCAAAGGAAAATATTCCTTCAGGAGTAATCGGCTTTAGTTTGAAATTTTCTTCATTTACTTCAGAATGATTATCAGTATTAATTGTGTCTGCTGATGTTCTCATTAATTTTCATATTTTAAGAGGTAAAATCCGGTGGAAAAAACCGAAGATCTTTTGCTTTCTGCTAAGGAAGCATTGGTACAAAAAAAAATAGATAAAAGTATTGAATTATTTTCGAACGTTCTAGAACGTGAGCCTGAAAATTCAGTGGCTTTGTTCAGTAGAGGGACAGCTTATTTTTCCAAGAAAGATTATCAGCAAGCCCTTCATGATTTTACAAAATGTATTAAACTCAAGCCAGGCAGTGCCAAGTTGTATTGTAGCCGGGGCAATGCTTGGCTAGGACTTAAACAAAATGAATCTGCTTTGCTAGACCTAAATAAGGCTGTCGAATTGGATCCATACTACCCTACTGCATATTTTAGCAGAAGCGAAGTTTTTGATCGTATGAAAGAAAAAGATCAGTCTGAAGCCGACAGAGAAACAGCAGAACGACTCCAAAAACATATTTCCCGGTCTTACTTAGAAACTCAAGGAATTGAGTTACCATACAATTTATAATCTAACTAAATTTGAATAAATTTTCGAGAAGTAGAGTAGTTGAGTAGTTAAGAACATCAGGATACTAATCATATTCTACATAACTCCCTCTAACTTGTGAAGCAAGATATTCCTTTGTATTAAGTTTAATTTTTTCTATACCACTTTCCAATATTTCAATTTCAAATTTATCTGTAATTGAAACCAGATAATTCATTCTATCACCAATTTCTTCTTCAAGACGGAAAGTGTTTGCTCATCCAACTGGAGGCCTTCCTCTTCTGTAATTCATAAAATATTTTTGTAATTACTAAGACTTCAATGCTCATTGCGGTGAATAGATTGTTAGGATTGTGAAACTTTTCCCATGCGTTCCTTAGTAAATTTCCGCTACTACAGCTTCAGATCATTCATAACATAATTTTACAAAGTCTGGTAATATTCGGACAAAATCTCTGCAACTTCAGGACGAGAAAACTCAGGAGGAAGTTTCTCGCCATTGGCCAGTATTTCACGAACCCTTGTACCGGAAAGCAGAAGATAATCTTCCATGCCATGCGGACAATCTCGCATCATCATCACCTTTTCACACTTGTGACACCAAACAGTGTGATCCCCCTGGAAAATCTGGATTTGTAAAGCACCTTCCGGAATGTTTTCAAAAATGGTTTGTGAGTCAAATGCTCCATAATAATCACCAACACCTGCGTGATCACGTCCCACAATCAGGTGGGAACAACCAGAATTTTGCCTAAAAATAGCGTGCAAAACAGCTTCTCTTGGTCCTGCATAAAGCATATCAAAACCATAACCGCTAACCATCACTGTATTTTCCGGAAAGTACAGTTCAACCATTTTGCGGATTGAGGCATCACGAACGTCTGCCGGGATGTCACCTTTTTTCAACTTACCGAGCAGCATGTGTACTAAAATTCCGTCCGAATTCAATTCATTTTGTGCCATCCGGCAAAGCTCTTCATGAGCACGGTGCATCGGGTTACGAGTTTGAAAAGCAATGACCGTCTCCCATTCCCTCTCCTTTATTTCATTTCTGATTTCCACTGCGGTTCTGAAGGTATCTGGAAATTCAGTTGAAAAATAAGAAAAGTTCAGGACTTCAATCGGTCCTGAAATAAGCGTGTCTCCTGCTTCAGTAAATGCGGCAACTCCGGGATGCTCCCGGTCTGTGGTACCATAAACATGTTTTATAATTCCCCCAATTTGTTTCTCAGTTACAATTTCAATCTTATCAACAGTTTGAACTGCAATGACAGGATTCCCTTCAACATTTGGATCACGAAGAGCAATTTTTCCGGCAGATTTGATTTCTGTGCATAAGGAGTTTCCTCTCAGCATATTAACGACCGGAGTTGGCCAGAACAATCCGGAAGACATTTGCATTCGTTCCGCCACACCAATTACATCTGCGAGATCCATGTAGCCGCTTAGCGGATTAAAATAACCTCCACCCAGCATCACAGCATTTGCTGCTGCTGCAGAAGAGATAACTGTAGATGGAATTTTTTCTGCTTCCTCAAGCAGTACATTCCGACGTGCTTCATCCTTTACATAAAGGGGTTTCAAAACTTCTGAGCTGTATGGATCAATCATTTATTTAATTAAAAAGAAATCAAAATATGACTACTTACAAGTTTCTGAAAATATCTATGTTACGTCCGGAATAACGGGAATAAATCATCGCCGCAGGTCTAAAAAGGATATGACCAAATTTAGTCTGAGGTGCATAGGCTAGCAAATAAAAGACCATAACTAAATGGATATAGTAGGTTAAAAATGCCAGATTTGCATGATCACCCACACGAAAAACCTGACACAAAATTCCGGTTACAACTGTGAAAAACATGTTTCCAATGAACATCCAGTCAAACAACGACAAAATGCTTGTCCCGGAATTTTTCACACGGTCCCTTACAATCAGATAAATTCCTGCAAAGGCCGCAAAGGCGCTCACGTTCCCCAGAATTTTAACCGGATGAAAAAATGGAAGTGGTGTCACCTGAACATCAAAACCAAATTCGTTGAGCCAGTACAAAACAAACACGGCATTTGTTGTTATGAAAAGTCCAATGAAACCGTACATCATTAGTCTGTGTGAAACATTGCGGCTTTTGTTAGTGCCGCACTTTTTGAACTCAATGTGCGAGAGTACATCCTGGATTGTGCCTTTTATGGCAGGCAGTAAATTTTCTCCTCTGTCTGTGGGAGGGTACTGTTCTTTGAGTCCGCTAATGAAGTTGCTGATTGCCTTATAGGAATTAAATACAGCAAAAAAAACTGGGGGCAAAAACAGGATATCAATATATTTCACCGACAGCATGTTTGCGTAAACAATTGGTTTTGCGGTTAAAAACGCAAAGCCGCTTTCGATGTTTTTCATCGCGATAGCAAGGGCAATCAGGACCATTGGAATCAAAAACAATACGACGTTTCCGCTTGCCGATTTTGCTGCTTTAGAAATGGCCTGCGGGTAGGAATAGTGTTCGATGGTTTGATTGCGGAGCGCAGACATCACCTCTCCCGGTTTTGCTCCTCTGGGGCATTGATCGGTGCAGTCGTTGCAGTTGTGACAGAGCCACAAGTCCATGTCTCTGAACAGCTTATCCTTCATGCCCCACTGTGCCCACAGCATTTCTTTACGTGGAAACGGCTCGTCATTCGGAGTCAAAGGACAGGCTACAGTACAGGTGGAGCACTGGTAGCATTTTTTCAGATCCGCAGCTCCATGCAGCATCAGTCCCTGCACAAAATTTAAATCTGTATTGACGGCAACTCGCCCTGTCATTTCATGCTCCTTTTTTCGGTAGTTCTATCCAGCCGGAATTTACTGAGGACACGTTTTCAATCAAAAAACTGACCATCACATCCCTTTAAACGGATTTGGGCCGAAATCTTCCAGTTCTTCCACAAAATCGTCAATAATCTTTGGGAGTTTTTCGTAATCATTCATGCTGATTTCATACTGCTGAACCCGTTCCGGTTCCAAATTCAAACGCCCGATGGTCTCCTGCACTTTACCCAAGCGCATATTTGCAAGCTCGCTGCCTTTTACGAAGTGGCACTGATAATCATCATCATATGAACATCCCATCAACATAATACCGTCGTATCCAGATGACAATGCATCATTAATGTAGACCAAATTAAGGCCTCCTAAACAACGCATCGGCATAATCCGGACATTAGTATTGATTTTCAAACGCTCCAGTGCCGCCATGTCAAAAACCGGAAGAGCGTCATTTTCACAGGCAAAAATCAAAATCCTCGGCTTTTCGTCAAATTCATCCGGCATTTCATAACTCGTCATCATTTCCTTGAAAATGTTCGGACTGGAATCCTTAAACGAAATAATCTGTACAGGACAAGAACCCATGCAAATCCCACAGCTCCGGCAACGCGCTGGATTCGGGAGTGGCATTCCTTTGTCATCTTCTTCAAGTACACCAAACGGGCACTCTTCAGTACAGCGTTTGCAGGAAGTACAGCGACTAAGGGCGAATTCCGGAAAAGTCAAATCTCCCACACGCGGATGAACGGTTTTGCCTTGATCGGTCAATTCCATCGCCTGAATGGCTTTTAGAGCAGCTCCGGTAGCATCAATTTTTGCGTCGTTAATGTCCATCGGCTGGCGCACGGAACCAACCGCATAAATTCCGGTTCGGCGGGTTTCATAGGGAAAGCAGATGAAATGAGAATCCGGATAGCCGTATTTGAGCTCCGGAAGGTCCGGTCCCTGGCGGTACTGCAGATTCAAAGCGGACTCGCCTTTCATCGTCGAAGGCACTTGACCAACCGCCAAAACAACCAAATCCATTTCCATTGTAACGGGTTCGCCAAACAACGTATTGTCCACATCAATCGCGATTTTTTTTCCCTCGGTTTCATTAACTCCTACCACGTCACCCTGAGTCAGGAAAACACCCGGATCATCCTGACGTGTGCGGTAAAAATCTTCATAAAGTCCTGGTGTGCGCATATCCCGATAAATGATGTGTGCCTTTGCATCCGGATTTTGCTCACGAATATACGCCGCCTGTTTAAGCGAATCCATGCAGCAGGTTCCGGAACAATAAGGCAAATGCTCCGGGGTTCTCGAACCCGCGCATTGAATGAATCCGATGTTCAACGCCGGTGTTCCATCTTTGCGTTGAATATTTCCGGATTTGGCCATTTGCTCAAATTCGGCACTGCTGATAACGTTCTCATACTGAATCCCCAATTCACTGAGTTTTTCGGCATCATACGGATGAGAGCCGGTGGCCAAGATGATCGCCCCGCTTTTAAATTTTTTAATCTCGCCGTCCGTGTTCAACTTCACCTGAAATTCTCCTGGCTGTCCAGAAATGGAAACCACAAAGGAAGAAGCATGAACAGTGATTAAATCGTTACTTGCAACGGCAGAAACAGCTTCGTGAATGGAGTTCATTTCCGGATCGCGGAACGGTGCCTGTGCCGGAATGAGCTTGTATTCGTCCAAACAGAATCCGCCCAAATGATCTTCTTTTTCCACCAAATTCACGGAATATCCTGCATTTGCGGCTTCCATTGCAGCAGTCATTCCGCTCACGCCTCCGCCGATTACTAACAGATTTTTAGAGGTGTCCTGTTCGAATGCTTCTGAAATTCCATGCTTTTTAATTTTTGCATAGTACATTTGGAGATATTCTTCTCCGGCCAATTGCGTGTCTTCATCGAACTCGCCGTTTTCATCTTTTGTTTTTTGTGTCCATGCCACATATTCACGAATCGGCGCACGCACCACGAGGCTGTCGTCGCCCATATCAAAGGTCGCTTCGTGGTAACGCTGCGAACAGGCGGCAATCATAAAACGGTTCACGCCTTCGTTTTTCTGATCCTCCTTCATCATCTGCACACCTTCTTCACTGCAGAGAAACGGATGTGTTTTGGCCACCGGAGCCTTGCATTCTTTGCCGGCAACTTTTACTAGTTCATCGACATCAAGAGCCTGATCTATGTCGCATCCGGAACAAACATAAACTCCAATTTTGCTCTCCATCAATTCACCCCCATTTCGATTTGTATAGCTTTCAAAGCAGTTCCAGTCGAATCCTGAATTGAACTATTTACATCAACCGGGCGTTTGGCAACTCCGGCAGAAAAAATTCCGTGTTGTTGTAATTCTACAGGCACAAATCCATATTCATCCAAGGTAATTCCGGCGACTTGTGCCTGACCTTTCAAACTTGATTCCATTCCGGTAGCCAGCACGACCATATCCACTTCAAGATGGACTTTGCCCAACTTGAGAATATCTTCTGCCTCAACCATGACTCCTCCATCTTTGCCAGCAACAATCTTGGCAACTTTGCCTTTGATCATATTCACATTCGGTTCTGCCTGTACTTTAGCCACAAAATCTTCGTACTTTCCAGGAGTACGGATGTCGATGTAAAAAATATGAACCTTAGCCTCCGGATTTTGCTCCAGGACATATTTTGCGTGTTTCAGCGAGCCAAGACAGCAAATCGAGGAACAATAAGGCAGGTGGTTTTCGTCTCTGGAACCGGCGCACTGCACAAAGACTACGCTTTCTACCGGCTTCTGGTCTGATGGGCGTAAAATTTTACCTTTGGTGGGGCCGCTGACGGAGGCAAGTCGTTCCATCATGATATTGTTAATCACATTTGGAACGCTGGAAAAACCCATGTTGGTGAGTTTCGAGGCATCGTAAGGTTTCCAACCGGTTGCTACCACGACCGAGGCGACTTCCAATTCTATTTCCTGCGTCTTCATATCAAGATCGATCGCACCGTACTTGCAGGCTGCCACACATTTGCTGCATCCCGGTTCACAGGCCGGACGGTCAATCACGTATCTGGGAGGATAGGCCATTTTGTTGGGCAGGAAAATCGCTTTGGTTTTGTCCATACCTGCATTGAAATCGTTGCTTCTATCTGATGGACAAACCGCAGTGCAGTGGTCACAGGCCACACATTTTTCATTCACAAAAGTTGGGTTTTTCCGGACTTTGATTTTGAAATTCCCTGCTTTTCCGGAAACCGAAAGGACTTCAGAGTTGGTGTAAACTTGAACACGAGGATTGGCACGCAAACGTCTGTAATTAATTTCAAGTCCGCAGGTTGGAGGACAAAGTTTGGGAAAATACTGATGGAATCCGGAAACTCGCCCACCGAGGGTTGGAGATTTTTCGACGAGGATCACATCTCGACCAACCTCAGAGGCTTCGATGGCCGTTGTGATGCCGCTGATTCCACCACCGATCACCAATATTTTACCTTGCTCTTTCATTAACTTATCCCTGTATTAGATGTTTTAAACTTAAGCGGAAACTTTGGCACATGCATAGTACAGGATCGCTAAATCGGCAGGATAATTTTATTAGAAAAAATTCTGAAAATTATATCCAGATGGATTGAATAAGGGGATCTCCCATCAGGAAAGATTTAACTTAAGGAACCAACTGGTGATATTCCCTTTTGAAAATATCCCATTCACCAGATTCCTTGTCATAAGTTGAATTTACAAAACATTTCCAGTTTTCATCGTCAATACCTAGGTGGTCTCCTCTGTAGTAATAACCCGGATAACGAGTTTCTTCACGGAAATGAATGTGGCGTGCGTGCGCCTCTCCAGCAAGAATACGGTGAAAATTTTCCCAGGCGCGAAGCAATTCATGAAGATTTTCTGCGCACATGTGGTATGAGTCCTCCTTGAGGAGACCCAAATAGTAGAAACCTTCTTCGAGCATGTATTTACTTGTCATGTACCATGTTCCAACACCACCTACGTATTCATCCATTATTTTTTGGAGTCTTTGCTGCAACATGGCAGGACGAATGTAATGAGGATTGATATTTGGGTCAGTCGTATATCCACTGAATTTGCCCCAGGTTTCCATGGGCATGAAGATTTCTTTTGCTAGATCTTCAGGGTTCTCTATGAATTCTACGGTCTCATCCTTATGGTCCATGCAATATGCCGCCATCATCTTTCCAACAATTCTACCTTCTGTGTGGGATCCTGAAGAGAATTTGTGTCCCGAAGCTCCTACTCCATCACCGGCAGTAAACAAACCGTTGATTGTGGTCATACGATTATATCCCCAGTGCCACTCTTCCGGTCCAAAATCACCAGGCCCACTTGTCCATAATCCTGCACAACCAGCATGGGAACCAAGTAGATAAGGTTCTGAAGGCATCAGCTCTGAAGGGACTTTATCCGGTTCCATGTTGTTAGCTGCCCAGACGCCAGCCTGAGTAATCGTCATGTCAAGGAAATCTTCCCACGCTTCTGCTTCCAAATGTTTGATTTCCTTTTTAGACATTGTCTCAGCGGCAGTCTGCAAAGCCTTGTCAGTGTGAATCTTAATTGGTCCTTTTCCAGCCTTCATGTCAATCATCATCATATGATTTCGCATGCAAGTACCCATAGAATCAACATACTTTCCGTACAATTTCCTGCTTTCTTCTTTATTGGTCTCCTGATAGTCTTCACCAAGTGCATTGGTGGCCTTTGCCTTGAACAGAAGGAACCAAGCACCCACAGGACCATAGCCATCCTTAAAACGTGCTGGAACGAATCTGTTTTCCATCATTGTCATTTCAGCGCCTATTTCAGCAGCCATCGCATATGTTGATCCACTATTCCAGACAGGGAACCATGCTCTACCCTGTCCCTCTCCTGTAGCGCGAGTTTTAAAAACGTTCACGCAACCACCAGCAGCAAGGAGTCCAGTTCTGCACTTAAAAACGTGAAGCTTCTTCTCCCTGACACTAAAGCCAACTGCTCCTGCTATTCTCTTTGGATCATTTTTATCGGAGAGAAGCTTAACAATGAAAACACGTTCAAAGTGATTTTGATCTACTCCGGTTTTTTCCCTGTTGTTAGCTAGTGCTAATTTACCAGCTTCTGCTACTATAACCTTGTATGATTCTCCATTGATCATAATCTGCCATCTTCCAGAACGAACTGGGTTCCCACCATCTCTCAAAGAAGGCATCTCATTTCTTTGTGAAGTAAACCCATCGATTCGGTTACCCTCTTCATCTTTTTTCCATATAGGGAGGCCCCAGTCCTCAAACAAATGGACTGAGTCATCAACTAGGCGCCCAACGTCATAAACAAGATCTTCTCTTATAATTCCCATTAAATCATTACGAACATAGCGAACGTAATCCTCTGCTGTATTTTCTTGTCCTATGTATGTGTTAATAGCTGAAAGTCCCATTGCTACTGCACCACTTCGGTCCGTTGCAGCTTTGTCAACCATGGTGATTCTCAATCCCTGCGGAGTGGCCCAGCGATCACATTCAAAAGCACAACCGCATGCGGCCATTCCTCCACCGATGATCAGGATATCAGTTTCATGTACCTCTATTTCAGGTTTTTCCGAATGTTCAAAATTGTTTACTTTGGGTTCAAGCATTTTTTCTCTTTTGAAAGTTTAGATTTTTTATGAAGAATTTAAGCAGGAACGGGAAGTTGACTCCCTTTTGCCTGGTGAGTGAAAAATCCCTGATCTTTGATCTTTGATAAGTCTGCCTCAGCTGTCCCTTCACCTGCAAAAATATCAACCTCTCCAGGGTTTACAGTTCTGGTAGGAAATTTAAAACGTTTTATAGTTCCGTTTCTGAATTTTACTGTCCACATAATGCTGTCTGATCCAGGCAATGGTATGACAGATCCTCCCAGAGGAGCGAAGTCGGCATAACAGCGAATCTCAATCGCCTGTTGAGGGCAAATTTTGACACAGCTGTAACATTCCCAACACTGTTCAGGTTCCTGATTGACTGCTTTTCTTGTGTCTTTATTCAAAGTCATCAGATCATGAGGGCAAATATACATACACGCAGTTTTGTCCTGACCTTGACAACCGTCGCATTTTTCAGTGATTACAAAGCTTGGCATTATTAATCTCTATGTGGATTCAAATTTGATTGTTATAAAGTACGTTAATAATTTGTTAAATGTACTGTGTTTTTTCTTATTTATTAATTCAGTTGATCAAAACTTGGGAAAAAGTTTACTTTAAATCCATTAATCACTCTCAATAATTCAATGTAAAAGATTCCTGCAATTAAAATTAAATCAGACCAGATCTATAGCATTAATGATTAAATTACAAATACTCCATATTTTTTAAAAATATCAAGTCTTGCTGACCAAAACAAAATCAATATTTATGTTCTAAAATTCATTCTCACACTTACATTTTACAATTATTTTGAAGCTTGTCAAAATAAATTATCATCTCATTACTGAAATACATATCTTTTTCAAATCAATTGTAGAAAAAGGCATTCTGGAGATCAGAATTTTTATATCAGGGGGACAAAGGAAAAAAGGCCGTGAGAGCTGGTTTGAAAATTTTCCGGGGAGGTTTTACATAACTTGATCATCTCGCAGCCGTGCGTAGCACCAACTGGAGCAACGAGGAATCCTCCAACGGCAAGCTGATCTTTCAGTTGCGGTGGAACTTGATAAGCAGCCGCAGTTACTATTATTCTGTCATAAGGTTCAAGCCTGGCGCAGCCCTTTTTCCCGTCACCCGCAATGACTACGACATTTTCCAGACCGGCCAGTTTTAAATTTTCACGAGCCAGTTCCGCAAGTTTCTCGTGCCGCTCCACCGTTACGACCGTTCCTGCCAGCTTGGCGAGCAGGGCCGCGTTGTATCCGCTTCCCGTACCAATTTCGAGAACACGCAGTCCTGGAAGTACGTCCAGCAGCTGGAGCATCAGAATGACAGTGGTTGGTTGGGAAATAGTTTGTCCGCAGAAAATCGGCAGAGGGTGATCGGCATAGGACTCATCCCGAAAAGAACGTTCGACGAACAGTTCCCGCGGCACCTCC
>Ga0206678_10002646_pt1 | contig 11309 bp, 9 predicted proteins | sample M180m12015metaG_FD_155453 | JGI IMG/M metagenome (GOLD analysis project Ga0206678, IMG submission 155453) | Ammonia-oxidizing marine archaeal communities from Monterey Bay, California, United States - M1 80m 12015 | ecosystem: Environmental > Aquatic > Marine > Intertidal zone | place: USA...
AATCGAAACGGTAATTTTCCATTCCTTCGGCAACTTGCGCAGATGTTTGATTGAAGCGACTTATTATCCACCTGTCTGCAATGGAGCAGTGCTCAAGAGATAACTCTGCCGGAATGATTTTCCCTTCGGAATTCATCAATACATAGCGGGCTGCATTCCAAATCTTGTTACAAAAATTGCGAAAGCCTTCGGTACGGCCTAGATCAAATTTTATATCCCTACCAGTTGAAGCCAGTGAGTAGAATGTAAATCTTAGAGCGTCTGTACCGTAACCAGTAATGCCATCCGGGAATGATTCGCGAGTATGTTTCTCTATCTTTTGTAGAAGCTGGGGCTGCATCATGTCGGCAGTGCGCTTGGTAATTAGTTCATCTAGTTTAATTCCATCAATAAGATCAATAGGGTCGAGTATATTTCCTTTTGACTTTGACATTTTATGTCCGTATTCATCTCTAACCAATCCTGTAATGTAAACTTTCTTAAAAGGAATTTGGTCAGTGAATTTAAGGGTCATCATAATCATGCGGGCAACCCAAAAGAAAATAATATCGAAGCCGGTTACCAATACATTTGTGGGATGAAATTTATCAAAATATTCATGATCGTTAGGCCAACCTAAGGTAGAAAATGTCCACAAGGCAGATGAAAACCATGTGTCTAATACGTCTTCATCTTGAGATAATTCGACTTCTGCACCCAAATCATACTTGGTTCGGACGGCTGCCTCATCGCAAGCGGAATAGACATTACCATCATTGTCATACCAGGCAGGGATTCGGTGACCCCACCACAATTGTCGGCTTATGCACCAGTCTTGAATATTTCGCATCCAGGCAAAATAGGTGTTCTCCCAGTTCTTTGGGACAAATTCAATGTCGCCGTCTTCAACAGCTTTAATTGCGGGATCAGCCAGGCTTTGTATCGCTACATACCATTGATGAGTTAGATAGGGCTCAATGATCACGCCGCTGCGGTCGCCTCTAGGCACTTTTAATTTATGTGCTTCAATTTTTTCGAGAAAGCCAAGTTTTTCTATATCGGTAACAATTTGCTTGCGCGCTTCGAAACGATCCATTCTCTGATATGCCATTGGTGCATTATCATTGATGCTAGCGTTATTAGTGAGAATATTGATCATCTCTAACTGGTGCCGTTTCCCGATTTCATAGTCATTGAAATCGTGTGCTGGAGTTATCTTTACACAGCCTGTACCGAATTCCGGGTCGACATAGTCGTCGGCGATTATTTTGATGCGCCGATCACACAAAGGCAGATCAACATATTTGCCTACTAAGCTGGCATAGCGCTCGTCTTCTGGGTGCACCGCCACAGCGGAATCCCCTAATAGTGTTTCTGGGCGAGTAGTGGCAATAGTTACATAGCTTTCGCCGCTCGCGGTGATTACTCCGTCTGCTAGTGGGTAACGGAAATGCCACAATGAACCAATTTCTTCTTCAGAGATAACTTCTAAGTCGGATATTGCTGTGCGCAAACTGGGATCCCAATTTACCAATCGATTGCCACGATAAATTAGCCCTTCATCAAACAAGTCGACAAAAACTTTCTCTACCACTGCCGATAATTCTTCATCCATGGTGAAGCGTTCTCTGGACCAGTCCAGGGAAGACCCCATTCGCCGAAGTTGTTGCGTGATAATACCGCCAGATTCTTCTTTCCACCCCCAGACTTTTTCAACAAATTTTTCGCGACCAATTTCTTGACGACTGGTTCCGGCTGCATTGAGTTTTCGTTCGACTACCATTTGCGTTGCGATGCCGGCATGGTCGGTACCGACTTGCCATAAAGCTTGGCAACCAAGCATACGATGATAGCGAGTAAGGGCGTCCATAATAGCGTGCTGGAAGCCGTGACCCATGTGTAAGCGGCCCGTTACATTGGGCGGGGGGATTACAATGCAATAGGGCTCGCCTGTTCCCTGTGGTGCGAAGTAACCTCGCTCTTCCCACTTACGGTACCAGCGGTCTTCTATGTCTTGTGGTTGGTAGGTTTTGTCCATCTCTCTATTGCAGCAGCTATGTCAAAAAAAGGCGCAAGTATACATCAAGGACTGGGCTATTGCTGGGTTTCAATGCCTGCCATTTTATATTTTATGGGTGTCAGGCTTAAAACCTTGAGCTTTATAGAAACGATAATTGCGCCGCCCGTTATCTAGACTGTCTTTGTCTGGGCCAACGATTTCGTTAATGCGACTGTAGTGTTGAAATTGCTCACAGCTGCCTGAGGAAAGATTAATGAGTACATCCTGATGGGCTGTAGAAGGTTCGATGTCAATTTCTACTAATTCAGATCCAGAGTTGCCGGTAGCGTGGGGGATGAAACTATTGGCTTTGAATAGCCACAGTAGTTCATCTAGCTGACGTCGCTGTTGTTCATCATTAACTTGAATAAATATTTTGTGGCCAAGCCTAAAGGCTTTTTCCGCGAGTCGGCAGGCGACTTGTAAGCGAGAATCTGCATCGCCTTGTGTAAGAGAATAAAAACTGATTTTAGACATTTACAAACTAATCCAGATCTTATTTAGGCTTTCTGGCGGATTAAATACTCAACTAACAAGGGTACCGGCCTTCCAGTCGCACCCTTTTGGGCGCCTGAATGCCAGGCCGAACCGGCTATATCAAGATGAGCCCATTTTTGCTTCTCAGTAAAGCGAGAAAGAAAACAGGCAGCGGTGATAGTGCCAGCGCGAGGCCCGCCAATGTTGGCTATGTCTGCAAAATTACTATTAAGTAATCCCTGGTATTCATCCCAAAGTGGTAATTGCCAGGCTCGATCCAAAGCATCTTGGCCACAGTCGATGAGCGTCTCTGCGAGTTTGTCATTATTGCTCAAAAGAGCATTTGCGAGAGAGCCAAAGGTTGCCACCGCAGCGCCGGTTAGCGTCGCTATGTCGATGACGCTGCGAGGGTTGAATTTCTCCACATAGCTGAGCGCATCACACAGTACCAAACGACCTTCTGCATCGGTATTGAGTACCTCAATAGTCTGACCCGACATACTAGTCACTATATCACCGGGTTTTGTGGCGCGACTGCCAGGCATATTTTCTGCAGCAGCCACGATTCCGACCACATTAATAGGTAATTTGAGATCCGCCACGCAAGCCATGGTGGCTATGACGCTCGCTGCACCACACATGTCGAATTTCATCTCATCCATACCACCACCAGCTTTTAAGCTAATGCCGCCGGTATCGAAAGTGATGCCTTTCCCAACAATTGCATAGGGTTTACTGTCGGCCCTGGCACCTTTGTGGCGGATTACGATTAGCTTTGCTTCTTCCGCAGAGCCGGCGGAGACTGATAAAAGTGATCCCATGCCTAACTTCGCCATTTGTTTTTCACTAAGAATTTGCGTTGTTACTGAGCGGTTGCGATCAGCGATAATAGTCGCCTGTTGTGCTAGATAGGTAGGAGTACAGATATTGCCGGGTAAATTACCTAGTTCACGGGCGCGATTAACAGCTTTGCCGATAGCCTGGCCGCGCTTGAGTGCAGTTTCGGTGTTTTTGCGGCCGCTGCCGGGAAGGGCAGAAACCGTAATTGATTTCGTTGTGAAAGCCTTCGCTTTTTTGCTTTTGGTTGTATCGTAGTGATAGTTCGAAACTTCTGTTTCTTGGGCAAGTCTTGCTGCTAGCCAATTGCTGTCACGATCAATCACTTTCAGGCTATGTAAAGCAAAATGCAAGGAACTGGCTTTAAGCTTGAGAACAGCTTTCAAAGCTGACCTGATTAATTTGGCTACAGAATGGCCACTTAATTTTTTCTTGTCCCCAGCGCCCACTAGTAGGATTCGTTTTCCGACAACTCCATTGATATTATGGATCAATTGCGTTTCACCTAGTTTGCCAGTGAAATCGCCAGATTGAATTATTTTAGTAATTACCTTTTGCGCGGCTGTATCTAGCAGTTTCGCTTCATCAGACAAAGTACCCTTATTCCAAATAGCTACGACTATACAATCTGCATTTATTTTCTCGGGAGATCCCGTTCTTATTGAATACCTCATGGGTGTACACTCTCCTTGCGACTGAGAAAATTAAGCATGATTTTTTAAGAGCGGTAATCCTAAAGTTATTCAGATAGTTAAGCAATAGTGCTTAAAAATTAAGCAAAACATCTTCGGGTTATTCAAAAAAATCTGCTAAGATTTATCGAAATTCCTCTGTAAACTTGTTTGAACCAATCTTGATTTTAGTTGTCGAATAATATTAACGCATCGCAATACCACCTGAAGGAGCCGAGATGCCTCGCATTAAAGTAGCCGTACCTGAACATTTTCTATTCAGTATGGAGCGAATAGTTGGAATCAGCGATGTTAATTACGCAAAGCATCTCGATAGCATTTCAATGGTCAATATTCTTCATGAAGCACGCCTTCAGTTTCTCGCTAGCCTTGGCTTTACTGAATCCAATATCTATGGCCTAGGTTTGGTAGTTACTGATCTTGCGGTAGATTATCAATCAGAATCCTTTGCTAATGACTATTTAATAGTCGAAGTGGGCGTGAGCAAATTTAATCGGTATGGGTTTGATATCGGAATCCAGGTAACCAATAGTGCTATGGAGGCGGTAGTATGCAATGCCAAGATTGGTGTTGTTTTCTTTGATTTTGATAAACACAAAATCACTCAGGTTCCCATCGCCTTTAAATCTATGTTGGGTCATCCAGAGATTCAAGAAGTTCAAGAAGTTCAGGTTGCTTAATCTGTTGTATTGCTTGGCTAACCAGCTGACTTTTATTAACTCATTCGAGTAAACTAAACGCTAGCTCTAATCAGGCATCTTTTCACTTTGATTATTTTCCGCTATCTCAGCAAGCAAATTCTGCAAGTGATGACCGCAGTCTCGCTCATATTGTTGGTGGTTGGCCTTACCAGTCGATTTATTCAATACCTAGGCCAGGCAGTGGCTGGAGAACTTGCTTCGGACGTTCTGTTGCTTCTAATGTTTTATCGCCTACCTGATTTTTTTCTGGTTATTGTGCCTCTCGCATTCTTTCTTGGAGTTTTGCTCGCTTATGGAAGGATGTATGCTGAGAATGAAATGGTGGTTTTATTCGGGTCGGGATTTAGCCAACGCCGGCTGCTTTTATTTACCGCAATTACGTCAGTTAGCGTGATGTTGTTTATAACTGTTCTTAGTTTAAGTATTGTTCCTTGGGGAGCAAGGAATACCGAGCAACTTAAACAGAACCAGGATCAACTCACAGAGATTGATCTTATTGTCGCAGGACAATTTCAGAGTTTTAATGATGGCGGTCGAGTAACTTATGCCGAGTCTACCAGCATGATTCCAGAATTAGGCAGGCAATTAGAAAATGTCTTCGTGGCGCTAAGTGCAGAAAGGAATCAAAGGACCAATGGCGATGAAGAGCAGGAATCAGATTCGAGTGATTCGTCCCCCAGGATATTAATTGCTGAATCAGCTAGGCCGATTATCGATGCTGAAACTGGCGCTCGTTTTATGCGTATGGAAAACGTTTATCAATACGATGGCACTCCCGGCTTAGCTGATTTTTCAGTGGCCCAGTTTGATGCGCAATATTTATTACTTCCTACGTCAACCGAATTCGAAGCAAGCGTTGAGGAAGAGTCATTGAGCACTCTTTTTTTGATAGGGTCTTCTGAGCCTGAGCATCAAGCAGAATTGCAATGGCGATTATCAATTATTTTTCTAATACCAGTGATTACGCTGATTGCTGTTCCTATGAGCAAGGTTGACCCGCGTCAGGGCCGGTACAGTAAATTAATTTCTGCGGCTGTGATCTACGCAAGCTACTTCTTATTGTTGCAGTTGTCACGAGATATGGTGGCCGAAGGCGAGATCAACGCGGCGATTGGGTTATGGTGGGTTCATGGTTTATTTGTTGCAATGGGCATAATTCTCTATCGAATTCCTGAGTTAGGACGTTTTCTATCGTTAGGTCGTTCGGCATGATACAACTGGATCGACATATTCGTAACACTGTGTTGTTATCAATGCTCGTTGTAATTGGTTTAATTGCTACGCTTGATTTGATATTTAGTTTACTTGACCAGTTTGCAGATACTGACGAAAATTATTCCATGGCGAGTGCATTTGCTTTCGTGTTGCTGACTATGCCGACAAGCGTTTACGAATTACTTCCTTTCGCTGCACTTGGTGGTGCTTTGATTGGGCTGGGCGTACTTGCTTCCAGTAATGAATTAGTTGTTATGCAATCAGCTGGTGTTCGTGTCTCTAGAATCGTATTCGCGGTTTTAAAACCTACGCTGCTTGTTATGGCATTTAGCTTACTCCTGGGCGAATACATATCTCCACCTTTAGAGCAGTTAGCGCAGAGTAATAAAGCCATTCAACAAAGTGGTACGGAATCAATTAATTCAGAGCGAGGTGATTGGCAACGTATTGGTAACGAGTTCATCCATATTAACGCCATTGCTCCGGGTGGCAGAGAGCTTTTTGGTCTGAGCCGCTACCAAGTTGACGATAATAGACGGTTACTTTCCGTGAGTTTTGCAGAGTCAGCCAGGTATGTTGAGCAAGCAAACAGTAGCTATTGGCTATTGAGTAATATCAATGAAAGCTTTCTCGGTGCTGGAATGGTTGCTACCCGAGATTATTTGCAGGAAGACTGGCGAGTTGATTTGTCACCGGAGTTGTTAAGCGTTTTGTTGGTGGATCCTGATGAACAATCTATATCGGGGTTGTATCAGTTTGCCCATTACTTTGAAGCTGAAGATTTGGACAGCGATACTTACTATTTAGCATTTTGGAAAAAGCTACTGCAGCCTTTATCGACATTAGCTTTGGTGATTTTGGCAATATCATTTGTATTTGGTCCGTTGCGAGAAGCGACGATGGGTGCGCGGGTCTTTGTTGCCCTGGCTATAGGCTTGGTTTTTACGATATTGCAGCGAATGATGGAACCTGCCAGTTTGCTTTATGGCTTTGACCCTTTGCTGGCGGTATTGATGCCGATACTACTGTGCGCGAGTGTTGGATATTTCTTAATGAGAAAAGTCCGCTAAGCAAATATTCCTCTTTGTATCTTCTACAGTTGTGCCTCCATGATAGTTGAGGTTGGATTGCTTCTAGGTTTACTTTTTTTCAAACAATTCAATGAGTGCCCTATTGAAGAAGATATCACTTTAAAATAATCGATAGGATTTCGGTACTATTACAATTTTGCTGCGGGAAACTTTGTCATGAATTGTGTCGCCCTGCTTGTCTAGATATAGCCAAAGAAAGCCTGTCCCTAAAAGAAAAAAAGCCGGCCAAGCAATGGAAAAGCGGATTATCGCCTGCGGCATTTTGAGTCGCCCTCCATCTAGTGAGTCCGCCCGTAGGCGCCAGGCGAGCATGCCCAGGGTTTGGCCGCTACGCATCCAAAACCAGCAATAGAAAGAAAAACTGCTAATTAGCATTAAGAAGAACAAAAGATTATTAACCATTGGGTCGGTAATTACTTGACCATCAATAATCTGGTTGTTATCCGTGCCGATAATTAATTGCAGTATAAAGCCCAGCAACATCCAAATTGCTGCCACTAAAAACATGTCATATAGAAGAGCCGCCAAACGCCTGAGGAGACCGGCGCGGGGGAGTTCTATTTCTGCTTCGGTTGCTTGACTCAATAGTTAAGTGAGCTCTTTGACTGCCTGGATTAATTCGCTAGCAGCTTTCTGGCCATCTCCGAAAAGCATCTTTGTGTTATCAGTAAAAAACAAGGGATTTTCAACCCCGGAAAATCCTGTGCCACGACCACGCTTAATGACAATAACGTTGTCAGACTCAATAGCATCGAGAATAGGCATGCCATAAAGAGGGCTGTTGGTATCAGTTTTAGCCGAAGGATTAACTACATCATTAGCTCCTATCACCAGCGCTACGGTGGTATTTTTGAAGTCAGCGTTTATGTCTTCCATGTCATAAATCATATCGTAGGGTACCCCCGCTTCAGCCAGTAATACGTTCATGTGGCCGGGCATGCGACCGGCTACTGGATGAATGGCAAACTTAACAGAGACGCCTTGATCGTTAAGTAATTGCGTAAGTTCCCAGATCTTATGCTGGGCCTGTGCTACGGCCATTCCGTAGCCAGGAATAATAATGACCTGGCTGGCAAAGGCCATAAGAATTCCAGCGTCTTGTGCTTGGATTTCTTTCATTTCTCCCTCGGCTGCCGTGGCAGAACCGCCCGAGTTGGTTCCGACACCGGCGAAGAAGACATTAGCGACGGAGCGATTCATAGCAACTGCCATAAGATGAGTTAACAAAGAGCCCGCTGAACCTACCACGATTCCTGCAATAATCATTGCGGCATTGCCCAAGACATAGCCTTCAAAGCCAACCGCAAGCCCGGTTAAGGCATTGAATAAGGAAATAATTACCGGCATGTCCGCGCCACCAACAGGGACTGTAATAAAGATCCCGAGCACCAAGGCAAGGCTATAGAAAATAACAATAGTAGTTAAATCTGCACTAAAATATATGGCAATGGCGAAACCTACTGTCGCTATTGCAATTACTGCGTTAATCAAATGCTGTGCAGGTAATAATTTACTGCGATGCAGTCGTCCATCAAGTTTAGCCCAGGCAATAATGCTCCCGCTAAAAGAAACGGTGCCAATAATAGCGCCAAGTATCCCTAATATAGCTACATCAGGGCCTAGAGCATCGGCAATTGTCGTTGTGCCAGTAGGGTCATGCGAGGCTTCAGCGTTAGCTTTTAGTAGTTCAACTGCGGCAATGGTTGCTGCCGCACCGCCGCCCATACCGTTATACATCGCAATCATTTGTGGCATATCGGTCATAGCGACTCGCTTGCCACTCCACCACGCATAACCACCACCAATTACAATGGCAATTACGATAAGTGAGACATTAGTAAGTGCTTGGTCGCTACCAGTGATTTCAGGTGCCAAGAACGTAGCTAGAGTTGCTAGCACCATAGCGGCGCCAGCCCATAGAATGCCTCTCCGAGCGGTAACTGGAGAGCTCATTTGTTTTAGGCCGAGTATAAATATGACTGCCGCTATGAAATATGAAGCTTGGATTATGGTTTCCATGATTTACCCCTCGCTTCCTTCTTTCTTGCTGGACTTGAACATTTCCAACATGCGTTCTGTGACAACATAGCCACCAACAGCGTTGCCTGCACCAAGCAAAACAGCAATGAATCCGATAATTTGTTGCGTAGTGGTTTCAGCAATTCCCAGGGCAAACATGGCACCTACGAGCACTATTCCATGAACAAAATTTGATCCAGACATTAAAGGTGTGTGAAGTATGACAGGAACGCGAGTGATAATTTCGTAGCCAGTAAAACCGGCTAGCATAAATATGTATAAAGCTGCGAGGCCTTCAATCATGATGAGACTCCTTCTAGTTGTTCTTTGATTTCAGCATGATGAATTTCCCCTCCGTGGGTGATCACACTTCCGTTTATAATCTCATCTTCGAGATCGATATTTATTTCTCCGTCTTGGATCAGTAGCTCTAAAATATTTTGTAGGTTTTTGGCGTAGAGTTCGCTGGCGTGGTTGCCGACCATACTTGGTATATTGGCTGGACCATAAATCTTTACCCCTTGATGTAAAATTGTTTCATCAAGCTTAGTGAGCTCACAGTTGCCGCCGCCTTCGGCAGCTAGATCTACAATCACGGATCCTCCTCGCATGCCTTCCACCATGGCTTTACTTATAATTCGTGGCGAAGCGCGGCCGGGAATCGCTGCCGTACTGATAATTAAGTCTGACGCAGCTACGTGTTTGGCAAGAATTTCCTGTTGCTGTTGCCTTTCTTCTTCGGTTAATTCACGAGCATAGCCACCACTGCCTTCAGCTTTTATCTCGATGTCGACAAATTTTGCACCTAGCGATTCGACTTGCTCTTTTACTGCGGCACGCACGTCATAGCCTTCTACAATAGCGCCCAGTCTTCGTGCCGTTGCTATAGCTTGTAATCCAGCCACTCCAGCGCCAATAACTAAACATTTCGAAGGCCTAATAGTACCGGCAGCTGTGGTTAACATGGGTAGAAATTTTCCAAGGATATTACTGCCAAGCAGCACGGCCTTGTAACCTGCTATCGAAGCCTGCGAAGACAGTGCATCCATAGCCTGTGCGCGTGAGATACGAGGAATCAATTCTATTGAAAATGCACTGATATTTTTGTCTTTAAGTAAGTTGAAGCGATCTAAATCGGAATGAGGATTTAGAAAACCAATTAGTACAGAGCCTTCTTTTAGTTGGGCAATTTGTTCTGAAGTTGCTGGATTAACGGTAAGAGTAATATCAGCACCCCCCAATAATTCTGAACTATTTGCCACTATATTGGCGTTTTCGTAATCTGCATCGGTATAGCCAATCAGTTCGCCTGCTGCAGATTCAATATTTACTTTTAATCCTTGTTTGACTAGTCGATTAACAATGTCCGGTACTAATGCGACCCGTTGTTCGCCTTTGCGAACTTCCTTCGGCACACAAATCTGTATAGCCATAAAATTCCCCGGTTGATCAAAATTCTCACGAAGCGCGCAGTATATAACGATGGTGATTGAGGTCAACGTATAGAAATGGCAGAAATTCAGCTTCTTGCAGGCTACAGTTTTTGCTAGAATCCGGGACCCGCCATTCTCTATCAGCTATTCGAAGGCTCGATAGCCTGTTCTAAGCTCTACTCAAAGGAACAGGGGTAGGGGTTGATTGAGATGTGATTCCGGCTAAATTAAGCATTAATCTGGGCTTTTTGGAATATTTGATGACTAACTCTGCAAATGATCGTCACATTCGTCTGATGGACACGACGCTGCGTGATGGTGAACAGACTCAGGGTGTTTCCTTTGCAGCGAATGAAAAGGTAAATATTGCGCGCGCAATGCTGCAATCGCTAAAAGTAGACCGCATTGAAGTCGCTTCCGCTTGTGTTTCAGAAGGCGAGAAACAAGCCGTAGCGGAGATTTGTGCTTGGGCGGCTAGCGAAGGTATCGTAGAGAGAGTCGAAGTCCTGGGGTTCGTTGATTACAGACGCAGTGTTGACTGGATCACCAGTGCTGGCGGGAAAGTCATTAATCTACTGACTAAAGGCAGTGAAAAGCATTGTCGAGAGCAGTTAGGGCTAACACTGGAAAGTCACCTTGAAGCGATCACACGCACTGTTGAATATGCTGCCGAGCAGGGCGTAACCGTCAATATGTACCTGGAAGACTGGTCAAGCGGCTATCAAGATAGTAAGGATTATGTTTTTGGATTGATCTCTGGTACCCAACACCTAGGAATTAGCCACTATTTATTACCTGATACTTTG
>Ga0206678_10002653_pt1 | contig 11297 bp, 10 predicted proteins | sample M180m12015metaG_FD_155453 | JGI IMG/M metagenome (GOLD analysis project Ga0206678, IMG submission 155453) | Ammonia-oxidizing marine archaeal communities from Monterey Bay, California, United States - M1 80m 12015 | ecosystem: Environmental > Aquatic > Marine > Intertidal zone | place: USA...
TAAATGTCGTCCACCGGGAAATCGTGATCCAACTGAATCTGAATCTAAAAATTGTTTTCCTTATTTAAAATTACAACTTAAAAAATTAAATCCAAAAATAATATGTACCCTCGGAAGACATTCAACCTCGAAAGTATTGGCTGCAAGCGGAAAAGAAATGAAAACTATTACTGATCAACGAGGATCAGAAGTAGATATAATAATTGACGGTAAAAAATATATTTTATTTCCAATGTATCATCCTGCAGCAACAATATATAACCAAAAACTAAAAAAAACGTTTATTTCAGATCTTAAAAAATTATCCAATATAGCTAGTATCTGAAGATTTACTATACATCCTTTTAACAGTTTTAGACAATACTTTCTTTTGATCTTCAATACTTTTCACTTTTTCTTTTTCTTCTCGTTTAATCTCATGATCTAAATCAGATAATTTTACATCAACTTCTAAAATATCTTTTAATGCTTTCAAAAGAGCCTTAGATTCTTTCAAACCGATATGAAATTGATGCCCAAAAGTTTCTACCAGAAGTGAAACTCCATACATATTTTTGAATTTACTTAGACCTAGTATCAATCCAGTTGCACCAATAATTGCATCCGCTTTCATTTTTTTGAAATTTACTCTAGTTGTTAGTTTCATAAATCTATCTCTGGCTTTTTCACTATTTGCAACACCATATACCTTTGGATTATTTGGTTCAGTTCCTAAACCAATTCCTCCCAAAGTTATTAATTCTCTACAACCGTGTTTATGTGCCAAATCAACAATTAAATTACTAAATTCATAACTAGATTCTTCATCAACCGGTTGTACGTCCCCAGACAATAACATTAAATCACGATTTGCAAGTTTAACGCTATACAATGTAACTGAAGGCATTTCGATTATATTTCCGTCATTTACAAATACTGAATGAGGAAAACTCTTAGAATAGATTGTGTACATGATCTTATGATCTAATTGATCAATTAGAAAATCAACAGCGATTTTACCAACATTACCTATTCCTGGGAGACCTTCAATTAAAATTGGATTTTTTAATTTTACTGAAGAACCAATATTTGATTTAACTATCCATTTATCCATTATTTTATGTTTTTGATTGTTAAAGATCCAAGTTTTAGATGTTTAATTAATCTTGCCTCCAAATTAGTAATTATTTTCTGAGCAATTTTTCCATTTTCATGTTCCAAAATAAATCTATATTTCGGTGCACCGATGTATTTCACACTAAGACTACCACCTTCAGTTTTAACAAATTTAACTGAATCAGAAATACCTTTCTGTATTTTTTTTAATCCATTTGAATCCCTTGATTCCATTAATACATCAAATTTCAGAACAGTATTTTTTGGCTTTATTCTTCTAGCTATTGCACTAACTAATTTATCATTAGTTGATTTATCTAATTTTAATTCTTTAATTAATGAATTATCTCGAATAACTTCTTCAAAAAATGGATAAATTAAATTATATTTTTTTAATAAAGGAGCCCCAATTTTATTGAAAAGAAGATCATATTTTTTATCTGTTGATTTCGATAATTGCAAAATTATTTCATCAGCGATTTTTTCATTTTTAATTTCTTCTTCTTTAGTTCTTTTTTGACCTTCACCAACTTTTCTAAGAGATAATCCGATACCGCTTTTATCCGCAGAAATAACCTTACAAACAAATTTTCTTCCTAATTTGAATAAAACTCTTAATGTTCTGACTTGTTTTCGATGCATTTCGGAAGTGTATAAAATTCCAGTAATTTTTCTGTATTCTTCTAGATTAAGTTCAATTCGATGTTGAGAAATTTTCGATACTCTACCAATTACAAAATCTCCAACATCAGGTAAACCGTCTCTAAGATACATTGAATTTAATTAAGTTCCTTGATCACTTTCGCACCGATTATATTAATTTTTCCACCAGTGGATTGTGCAAGTCTTGCTTTGCATACCAAACAAACTAAATCCTTGCTTGAAGCTCTTTCAAAAAGAACTTGTTCGTTTTTACATTTTGAACATTTAACTTTCAAAAATTTGTTTTTAGTTTCATTTAATGACATTATACTAAATTAGCCTTCTTGAGTCGACTGAAAGCTTTTACATGAGATTTATTACAAACATCACAAGTATATACAAAAGTTTGTTTTGTGGTTTGTTTGTGTTTTGTAGCAGCTTTTGCCCGAGGCATACCTCCATATCCTGCCATAATCTTGAAAATTCTCCGAGCTCCACTATTCAATGCGTTTTTCTTTGTTTTCGGTCGAGCTTTGTTCTTCAATAGTTTCACTTTGTGCATTGTGTGTTTCTTGCACTGTTTTGCCGGACAAAACGTCCGTGTCTGTTTTGGAAATTTCATTTTGGTTATCTATATCCTCTGTAATCACTTCATTTTTAAATTCTTCGATAGGTTGTATTGAGTTAACCGAGTTACGGTGTTCTGGTTTTTCTAGACTAATTTTGTTTTGTGTGATTAGAATATCCAATATTTCAGTAGGTGCAGATACGTTATCTCCAATTTTGAATGGCCCCATTTTTTCCAAATTTGGACCATAAAATTCAGGGATATCTCCCTGGGCATAATATTTAAGATCGGTATCTTTTTTTTCAGCAGATTCAACTGGAGCAGTCAGTTCTTTTTCTGGCGCAACACCATCATTATCTATCGTTTCCAAAAATGATTTTCGAGAATGGCGCAATAATTTAATTAATTTATCATATAATTCTTCTTCAACAGCTAACATATTGCTAGTATCTCGCATAGAATCATCACTTCTGCTGTTGAATACTGCACGAGAAATTACTTTTCGTTCCCGACGTTCCAACAAATCTTTAACAATTCGTGTTGCATTAGATAATTCAACTTGAATTTTTGCACGGTTATGTGTAGAGAATAAATTCAAAGATTGATCCTGATTTTTAGTTTCACTATTTTTTTCTTCAAAATATTTCTTTATTTTTTTTAAATCATTTACTTTCAAAGATTGTAGATCTGATGAATATTGCTCATTCCTAAATAGTTCATAAATATCTTCATAAGTAAATGCATCACCCATAGTTATATGTCTGAGATCACTTTAAGTACATTCATATATTTCAGAATATTATTTAGATTTTATTGATGTATAGCTTAACGGATTTTTTATTTTTTTACATATATTGTCTGGAAAACAAACACCAATTTCCTGATAATGAGCCTTACAGTTCGGAGGAGGTACAATTTTGTGTTGTTTCTGATGCCAAGATAACTGAGATCTAACATATCCTTTTTTCAAAGGAGGCTTATTTTTATCATTCCATTCGTAAATTTTCGATTCAAGTTCTTTCCAATCCATGTCAAAATTTTTGTAAAAGTTAATTAGTGAAAATAATGCACGCTTACGGCCATCCTCCAATCCATTCAAAATCCTTTTCATACATGGCGGAAATAGATCTTCGTTCAAAGTTAATTTATCAAAATCATATTTTCGCTGTGTCGATTCTTCTTCATCTAAATTTATTCCCGTGAATAAATTCTTAGCTTCATTTTTTTCAGATTTTGACCTATCTAAGAAAGTCATAATTTCTTTAACATTTTCAGGTTTAGCATCATTAAATTCAAATTTTTCAATGTCTCTTTCATTTATTACAATTGATACCAAACCTTGTTTTTCATGAATACTATACGGACTCCGAATAAGATGTCTAGGACTGGCCATTGCCAAATCAATATCCATAAGTTTTAAAAAATTTATTTTACCTTTTTCAGTAATTTCATCCTTTGTTTTACCAGTTTTCCTCAAAATTTCACTTATATTTGATTCATAATATATTGGGTTAACTTCATTCAAATAATCGTTCAAATCCTTTTTAATTTTTTTCAAAATTTTTTCTAATAACAGTGGAAAAGTTTTCCTAATCTCTATTTTCCCACCAAAAATTTTTTCAGGAAAGGATTCTGAAGGAACCCCAATATGCCATCCTTTATTTCCTGAAAATTTTATTCCAATATTTTTTAATCCTTGACTTTTCAGATATTCAATGATTAATCTTGCAGTTTTCCTAGAATATTCAAACCAAGGACAATCAATATCAATAATTAAATCCCAACTTTCTCTTAATTCATTCATTAAATGTTCCGTACTATCTCCACTTAATCTTAATGGATTTGACCAATTTTCAACAGAAATATGAAATGAAGTTACTCCAGTTCTAGCAAAATCCGAAACATCTCTTGGAAATTGCAATACGTTTGGACGTTTTCCAAAATTACCCGATACTAGTCTAACTGCAACTTCCTTATTTTCTGCAGATTTTACAATTTCTAATCCAACTTCTTGTCGAGAATACCATTTAATGATATCAGATTGCTTCATAAATTTTTCACATAGTTAATAGTTATTAATTCTTCTCTAGTGAAAAAGCACTAAATTCATTCCCGCCAATGCGTCTTTCAGGAGGAATTAGTTTCAAACCCAATTTTCGATATACTGAACTTTCAATTTTAGTTTCAATTTGTTTATTTGTTTTTCTATCAAAAAGTCCCCATTCAGAAAGTTTATATCCGAGTTTAATTGCAATTCGTCTTAAAATAATATTATGTTCAACACTTCCGGTAAAATATTGTGCAGCTGTACTGTAAGATTTTAGAGGAACAACTCTCAAATCAATTTGTAAAGTTCCCTCAAATAATATTGAACTTTTAGTATTACCTTTAACAATAACTCGAGTAACACCTTCCATTATTACAAATTTATTCATAATTTCAATAGGTTTTGAAGATGCAACCAAAATATCGATATCGCCAACAGTTGATTTTTTTCGTCTCAATGAACCCATATATCCAATTCGTTCCACGGATTCGTTTTTTTTCAATTTATTTATAAAATATCGAGCAATAGGCAATGCTTCAGAATAAGTAATTCTGTCAATATTTTTCTTTTTACGATCAATATTTTTCAAAATTTCTTTTTCTAATTTTTCACCAAAACCCGGAATCTCTCGAAGTTTACCCGTCTTTGCAAATTTTTTCAATTTTGGAAGAGAATCAATTCCAAGTTCATGATAGAGTTGTTTAGCTCGTTTTGGTCCTACGCTTGGAATTTGCAAAATATCTAAAACACCTCGGGAAATTTCTTTAAGCAATGAGTTTAATTTATCAGATTTTCCTTTATTTTTTAACATATATTCGATATTGTGAGATATACCTTTTCCAACACCATCAATTTTCTGAAGTGAATCAATTCCACCTAATTTGTACAATTTTTTCAAGTCCTGAGATTCATCCTCTACTGAACGTGCTGCTCGTCGATACGCAATTGGCTCAAATCTTATGTCTTTAATGGCTAAAAGATTTGCAATTTGATACAATTTTTTAGCGATATCTTGGTTAGAAACCATACTTTTGTACCACATTTACAATTAATTAAGATTGCCCTAAAGCTTTTAAATTCAAAACATAATCAAAAATTATGAATCGAGTTGATTATCCCCACATCAGGGAATAATTTTTCTAGCTCGATTTCTCGTAAATCTTTTAAACGGAACAATTTAGAAGTAGATAGTGGAGAAGGTGGGGTAGCTTGGTTATCCTCTCTGTTTGTGGTGCGGAGGACCCGTGTTCAAATCACGGCCTTCTCCCTCTTATTTTTTCCCGAAAAGATATTTAAAAAAAAGAACCCAAATTTTAATAATTACGGAGGAATTAATATATCATGAAATTACAAACACCAAAGGGAACTTCAGATTATATTGGTGAACGTGCCAAAAAACTAAATAGAATTATCCGTGCATTTCAAGATAGTTTTGAATTATTCGGATTTAATCCAATTAAAACCCCAACTTTTGAATATTCTTCAATTTTGAAAGGTAAATATGGTACAGAAGAGAAATTAATCTATGAATTCAAAGATAAAGGTAATAGAGAACTTGCACTAAGGTATGATTTAACAGTTCCATTGGCTAGAGTTGTAGGAACCAATCAATTATCACTTCCTGCAAAATTATATAATATGGGAAGTGTCTTCAGGTATGATCGACCTCAAAAAGGCCGAACTCGTGAATTTATGCAAGCAGACATAGATATTATCGGATCTAACTCAATATCTTGTGATGTAGAATTGATTGCATGTATGAATAATGGATTTAATAGTTTGGGATTAAAACCAACATTCAGAATAAATAATCGAAGTTTAATGAATCAAATTTTTGAACAAATAAATATTCCTAAATCAAAATATGCGGAGGTTCTTCGTGCAATCGATAAATTAGATAAAATAGGAGAAAATGGATTAAAGAAAGAATTAGAATCGATAGGAGTCCCAATTTCAAAATTAATAAAAATTATTTCAATAAATGGAAATTCAAAGAAGGTTCAATCTGAATTAAATAAACTTGACATAAATATTGATTATTCTGAATTAGATTCACTATTTGATAAAATATATAAAATACAATTAAATACTGCGAATTTAAAATTGGATTTAAGTCTTGCAAGAGGTCTAGATTATTATACAGGGAATGTTTATGAGATAGACATCGGAGAGGAGATGAGCGTCGGAGGAGGAGGAAGATATTCACGCTTGATAAACGATATTACTGGAAAAGATTTAAATGGAATCGGCATATCTGTGGGTATAACTCGTCTTCTTGATATGACATCTCTAACAAAATCCAAAAATAAAGATTTATTTATAATCTCAATTGATTCAGATATATCAAAGATTATAACCGGACTTAGAAAAGAAGGCATAACTTGTTCATATGATTTAAATTCTAGAAATCTTGCCGGTTCATTAAAATACGCAAATAAACAAGAATTTGAAAATGTAATTATTGTCGGAAAAAGAGAAGTTTTGAATAAAAAATATGTTTTGAGAAATATGAAAAATGGAAAAGAAGAAAATTTAACTATAAAACAGATAATCTCAAAGTTTAAATAATACGTTATAGAATAAGAATTATGCCAGTAAAGGATCAAAAAATAGGACGAGACAACGCTGTTGTTTTAACAAATATACTCTTTGATCTAGATGAAGTTATTGATGCTTTACGTTATTGGGCAGAACGTAGCGGATACCAATTATTTACTGTCAAATCTTATAATGAAAATATAACTTCTCGCGGAATAAGAAGTAAAGTTAAGATTCATTTCAAAAAAGATATTGATTTTTATTTAAGACAAGAGTTTGATATAGAATTAAATGTAAAGCGAGGAAAACGAGGACAATTTACTGCGACAGATGGTGAAGTTAAAACGCTAATATCTGGAAACTTATCTGCAGGAATTAATTCAAAATTAGTACCCGATTATGATGATTCATTTAGTAAACGAGGAAATCTTTGGAAAGTTATGCATAATTTATTTTATGAATTAATATATAAACCCAAGTTTATAAAATACAAAATTCAAACCGGAATTGGTACGGGTAAGACGATGAATATAATAAAAGATAAAGTTAAAACTTACGAAAAATTTAGATCCACTTCTTAATTCTGAAATAAGAATAAGTTCCAATAATTGAAACTGCCATCAAGAATAATGAAAAAATATAACCATATTTCCAGTTTAATTCAGGCATATTATAGGGGGATACATCTGGTTTGAAATTCATACCATAAATGCTTGCAATTAATGTTGGTAAAAGGATAAATGAACCAACAATTGTTAGTCTTTGAATTATTTTATTCATTTCATGTGAAATTTTTGAGTTATAAATTTCAACAGCATTGCTCAATATTTCTCGATAAATTGCCATAGTTTCAGCAAGTTGAATTTGATCGGTATGAATTTCAGATAAATCTAATTTTTCTAGTTTACTTAATCTAAACATTGTTGCATTTGAGATCATACTATTTATCACATCTCTATTTCCAGAAATACTTCTAACTAAAAATACTAGATCTTTTCTAACTCTAAATAATTTTTCAAGTACGGATTTAGAAGCACTAGTACCAATCCTATCTTCAATTTTATTAACTTCTTCTTGCAATCTGTTTGTTTCAACAAAGAAAGTTTTAGTTATTTCTTGAATAAGCCTAATTAGTAAGCTGTTTATGCTAGTTATATTTTCAGGATGATTTACAATATCTAAAACAAATGGGCACGCGAATTCATGAATGGTAATAATCTTTTTATCAAACAAAAATATTCCAATAGTTACACTTCTATTTTCCTTTTTCGAATTTATTTTAAGCAAGATTAAACTATAATTTTCTCTAATAACTATGCGAGATCTCTCTGATCGATCTAGGCACGAATCAAAATCTCTTTTTCGAATTTTCAAATCTTTAAGATCATCAAAATTATTCTTTTTTGCTTGGTCAAGATGTACCCAGTTTGATTTATTTAACTCAGTACGATTTAAACCACGTGATCCAATTTTATATGACTTAAGCATGTCTATTTTTCTAAATGATTATTATAAAACTCTGCGTTGTAATTGGAGAGTAGTTATTCCAGATATATCCCAGGTTTACCAGGTTTTGCTTTTTTAGATTTGTTCTCGGGATCAATTTTATTTACATCATTCGACGCAAAAACTTGAACATTTGCATTTAATTCAGAAGATAATTCGTCACTTGAAGATATATAATTTTTCAATTCAGGTGGAATTACATAAATGTAAATTTGTTTTGCCTTTCTACCAGTTATTCTCAATATTTGTTTGATATCTGAAACAGTTTTACGAATTGCATCTTCACTTTGTTCAGCCTTTTTATTAACTTTGGATTTATCAGGTTCTGGCCATGAAGATTTTGCTAACATCGTTCGATTACCTAATTTTTCCCAAACTTCTTCAGCAATATGAGGTGCAAATGGATAAACCATTTTTATGAATGCATTTAATGCAATTTTCGAGGGATTTTTTTCAATTTTCGAGTAAAAATCCATTAATTCGATCAAAACCTTATTCAATTCCAGTTTATCAAATTGGTCGGTGCATACACTGATTTTTGTTTGTGTTAAACTTTCAATATAATCTTTCTTTCTAAAACCAAGTTTTAATTTAGGCGAATCTAATATTTTATTCAAGAATTTATGAATTCCTTTAATATCTTTATCTGACCATTCAAAAGATGTGGACGGAGAAGCAATAAATAGTAAATAAGTCCTCAATGTATCTGCGCCATATTTATTTACCATATCTAGCGGATCTATTACATTCCCCTTTGATTTCGACATTTTAGAACCTCCCATATTTACCATACCTTGGTTCAATAGACTCAAGAAAGGTTCATCGAACGTTACATATCCTAATTTCTTCAAAAATTTAGTGATAAATCGTGAATATAATAGGTGTCCAACTGCGTGTTCAGTTCCACCAATATACTGATCAACTGGCATCCAATAACCAATTTTATTTTTATCAAAAATTGCGCGAACGTTTTTTGGATCACAGTATCTAAAATAATACCATGATGAATCAACAAAAGTAGTCATAGTATCAGTTTCGCGTTTTGCTTGGCATTTACACGAAGGACATTTCACATTTACAAAAGATGAATTTGTATCTAATGGAGATTTTGCAGGAGCATTATAATCTACCGCCCTAGGTAACTTGATTGGCAAATCTCGTTCTGGAACCGGAACCATTCCGCAAGAATCGCAATAAATAATTGGTATTGGAGTACCCCAATATCGTTGTCTTGAAATGTTCCAATCTCTAATTTTATAATTAATTTTTTTCTTGGCTAATCCTTTCTTGACTAATTCAGTTTCAATTTTTACTCTTGCTTTGTCTGAAATTAATCCAGAGTATTTTCCAGAATTAACTAGTATTCCATCACCAGAATACGATTTATTCTTCTGAGCATTCTTATTTCTAATAACATTTTTGATTGGAATTTTATATTTTTTAGCAAAGTCATAGTCACGAGAGTCATGTGCAGGAACAGACATTATTGCACCAGTACCATACCCCATCAAAACAAAATTTGCAATAAAAATTGGTACTTTTTGACCATTTATTGGATTAATTGCATATTTACCAATAAACAATCCTTCTTTGTCTTTAGACATTCGTTCTAATTCATTTTGTTTAGATAATTTATTCAAAAAATTATTTACTTTTGATTCAGATTTAGTTCCAGCAATTAAATTTTTTATCAATGGATGCTCTGGCGCAAGAACGACATAGGTACAACCAAACAAAGTATCTGGACGAGTTGTAAATACGGGTATTTTTTTCCCAGATTCAGTTTTAAAATTAATTTCAATCCCTTCACTTTTACCAATCCAATTTTTTTGTAACGATTTTAAATGATTGGACCAGTTAATTTTGTCAAGACCCTTTAACAAACTATTTGAAAATTTTGTAATCCTAAAAAACCATTGTTCAATATCTTTTTGAATAACTTCAGAATCACATCTCCAGCAAAGTCCTTCTTTAACATCCTCATTTGCTAAAGTTGTATGACATCCCGGACACCAATTTCCTGAAGTTTTTTTCCGATAAGCTAAATTGTTTTCAAGTAATTTCAAAAATAACCATTGGTTCCAGCGATAATATTCAGGATTGTGAGTACTAACTTCTCGATCCCAATCATAACTTAGACCCATTGCATTCATTTGTCTTTTGAAAGTTGTAATATTTTGCTTGATACTTGTAGTCGGATGAACACCACGTTTAATGGCTTCATTTTCAGAAGGTAAACCAAAGGAATCCCAACCCATAGGATAAATTACATTAAAACCTCGCATTCGTTTGTATCTTGCAATTGCATCACCAATAGAATAATTTCGAGCATGACCCGTATGTAAACCGGTTCCAGAAGGATATGGAAGCATTTCCAAATTATAAAATTTCTTTTTGTTAGTGTTTATTCTTGAAGAAAAAACTTTACCATCTCTCCAACGTTTTTGCCATTTTTTTTCGATTCTTGCAAAGCTGCTCATAAGAATTCTAGCAGTCAAAAGTTTTTAACTCTTAGTATAAAATGTGGGACGGGCCCAACGGGATTTGAACCCGCGACCTACAGCTTAGAAGGCTGTCGCTCTATCCAAACTGAGCTATGGACCCAATTTAACGCCGTAAATTTGATTTAAATAAGTTTCGACTTCGAAATCTCGAGCACTTTTTAAGTGTTACTTGGCAGTAAGAAAAATACGGAGTGTAACGACTCTCCGGTACGTACAAGATGGTAAAAAACAAAAAATTGTTGAGTATATTACTATTATTTCTAGTAAGTCTAACTGCAGTAGCTGCGACAGTAGCATCAAATGTATCAGTAACAACAGATGTAGTAGATGGGAGTCATGGAACTACTGTTAACGGAATTTTAACATTTACAAATAACGGTACAACAAATCACACAAT
>Ga0206678_10002654_pt1 | contig 11296 bp, 14 predicted proteins | sample M180m12015metaG_FD_155453 | JGI IMG/M metagenome (GOLD analysis project Ga0206678, IMG submission 155453) | Ammonia-oxidizing marine archaeal communities from Monterey Bay, California, United States - M1 80m 12015 | ecosystem: Environmental > Aquatic > Marine > Intertidal zone | place: USA...
TATATTGCAGTCACTTGTAATCTGGATCAATGCAAAAAATCTTGGCGTTGCATGCGATGATAAAATCCCAGAATCAATTGCAACATACATATCAATTCTAAAAAATTACTTCAACATTGAAATTGAGCACTTACTAAAATAAGCCACGTCATACTTTTATTTTCAAAATCTAATGTTAAACATGGAAGAGCGAATTAACATTAACGTTTCTGCAATTGATTATGAGAAGACCAGTAAAAAAATTCAGCAAGTGCTTGGTAGACTAGAAGAAATGGTCCATGGTAATGACGATTTTGTTATAACCGATTCGGATTTTGCCTTTGGTTGGCATTTTTACGTTGTCTCTGTAAATAGAAACATGGTTCAAAAATTATCTAGTCAGTTAGGTGCAGAGTTTGAAAAGCTGAAAGGAAAAGGTCTGGACAAGAAATTTCTTACGTGGCTTGACAACAAAGTAACAGAACAAGGAATCAAAGTCAAATTTGCTATAAAAGAAGAGATGGAATCAAGCAAATTTGGAATTTTCTAATAAAATAAGAGGCCTCCGGGGGGAATCGAACACCCATCCGGGGATCCACAATCCCCTATCCTAGCCATTGGACGACGGAGGCCACAAGAAAATTAAATTGTAATTGCCGTATTAATCTTAGTGTATACGACTACTTGCGGAATTTATTTCGTATATTTTTCAGTTTTTGGCGTCCAAACGGTAACACTCTATACTGCTTTGTCCATCTGTAGGTAATTACAGATGAGATTATAGTAGCTAGGATTAACACTGGTATAACCCAGGTAAATGATATTTCTAAATCAGGAATTCCAAATATTGTTGCCAATGTGTTTGGAACCAACACTGCAGTAGCTGCAACTGTTAACCAAACAATAAGCTTGGTTAGCTGATTTGAGGATTCTGTATTTATTGCTGTAATTCCAGTTGAGATTACCTCCAAAACATTTTCTGCCATCTGAATCTGTCGATCAAGAGTTGCTAATACGACTTCGAATTTTTCTAGTATGTCATCATCATCTGATAGCATGTCAGGATCACCATACTTTAGATTTCTAACAATGTCATGCGTTGCCCATACTGCGTTAAGGAAAGACAATACTGCACGTTTCATATTTGAAAGTTCAAGTGACAAATCACGGCTTACCTGACGTGCGCCTGCAAGATCAATCTCAACTTGCTCTGCTCGCTCTACTATAGAACGAAGAACAGAAAAATTAGTTTCACTTACTTCATCTAATAATCTAAAAAGTAACATTGTTTGTCTTTCTGCCCAGCTTTCAGGTGATTGAGGAAGTTTTCGCATCAATGAGGTTGAATAATTGTAAAGCTTTGTGATTTTTCCACCATAGTCATCATGTATTGTTAGAATAAGATCTTTTTTCATAAAAATTAAACATGGTGATGTCTGCGTTCTGCTTTCTCCTGTAAAAATGAATGGCACCATTATTCCAAGTGTGTCACCTGCATCCTCATATTCTGTAATATAACCAGAGAGTAGTGTACTTGGATTCATGGTAATTCCTAATCTGTCAAGAATGTGTGGGGTTTCTTCTACAATATCATCTACAACTACCTCTATCCATGTGAGGTTACCAAGAGAAACAATCTTTGCTGCCTCCTCTAACTCTACACTCTCTTTTTTGAATGGAACTCCTTGTTCCTCAATTCCTGCGATACTTACAGTCTTTAGCATGGCAATTGGACTGATCGCACCAATATACACTTTTTTGCAAAGTTACCCCTATAGACTTCTTTAACTTTTTTGCTTTCTCTTTTTGTTTTGTACCCTACGAATCATCAGAGAAAGTATAGTTCCTGCTGGGATGCCAACTATAGTCCCTACAGAAACATACGGGGCGATGAAAAAGTCACCAATCCATATTCCCCAATCATTAGTAATCTCCATGAACATCTTTGGACGTAACAACAATGGAACTGACTGTGTCTCAGTTTTTTCCTCACCAAGATCATCCGTATATGATACAAGTACTTTAACTGGGATTGTATATTCCGTTGTAACATTCTCTGTGGGCGTAATCATTTCTGCAGTTACTGTATATGGTTCCTGTTTTTCTAGAAGTGAAATTACATAGGACGTGTCTCCACGAAACTCTATGTCTCCAGGTGTAATGATCTGAACTGTTACATCTTTGAGGTCTATGTCTTCAGAAATAACTGACGTCTCAAATGTGAATTCCGAGTTGGAAAAAATTGATTCTGGTGTAGAGGTTTCTATTACAATTACTGGGGTACCATAGACATCTATTGGTAATGCAATATTTGTCTGAGTTGGCTGCATTGGATCAATATTGTTACTAACAAGTACCTGTGTATAGTCAATGTTAAGGAAATGCGCTCCTTCGTTTGCAGTCTTACTTACCTTATAGTCTATTGTTGTTCCAAAAGAGCTTGTAGTTGTTAGCTCGTCAATGATGATTGTATCATCGCCAAGTGTAGTAAAGACATCGTCTGGATTACTCAAGGTAAATGAGATATCTTGTTTGTTTTCCCATCCATTGTTTTGTAAAAGAATTGAGATTGAAAATATCCGTTCTGTCATTACTGAATCAGGATATATAATTTGAAGATCCATGCCACCATCCATTGATTGGTTTAAAGTTTCGGCATGTACGTATGGAATGATAGAAATCATGAAACCTAATATCAAAAAAACAAAAAAACCTTTCATACATGCTATTAGGTTTACTAGAATTTTAGAATTAGCATTTCAGTTTAGGTTTCTAGATTTTAACTGTAGACTTAAGTAAACCAAAACGAAGAAACCAACATGAGTTGTTCTGGTGAATTTGTTGAAAAAGAACAAGAGCTAATACAGATTAAACCAAACATTATGCAACAGTTAAAGAAAGCAAAATACGGAGTTGCAGATCATTCTACGGTAGAGTTATGCCATTGGACAAAAAAGTCATTCAGAGATGAAGGTACATGTTACAAACACAAATTCTATGGAATTAGCACACATCGCTGTATGGAATTTTCTCCTGCAGGAATGCATTGTGAAAATAGATGCATATATTGTTGGAGACCTATGGAATTTTACGATTCGTTGGCAATGGAACCAGAAAGAGTTGCAGATCCAGAAGAAATTATGCAAAAGCTCATGGTAGAAAGACGCAGACTCATAATGGGACATTACGGTGACCCAAATCAAGACAAACAGAAACTTGACGAATCATTACTTCCAAGTCACTATGCAATCTCGTTGTCTGGTGAGCCGACAATGTATCCAAAGCTACCAGAGTTGATCAAATATCTAAAGTCGTTAGATGCAACAAAGTCCATCTTTCTTGTAACAAACGGACAGGAACCAGACATGATACAGCGATTGGCAGATGAAGACGCGTTACCAACACAACTGTATCTATCAACAAACGCAGCAGATCACGAATCCTTCTTGAAGATTAATAGACCTAGATATGATGATTCTTGGAAAAGATGGAACAAAACACTTGATATGATTTCCAAGTTAGATACAAGAACAGTATTACGCATTACTCTAATCAAGAACTGGAATGATTCCAAGGAGATGATCCCATCCTTTGTAGAAATGTTTGACAGATCCAATCCTCATTTTATCGAAATTAAATCATACATGCACATAGGAAGGTCAACAAACAGACTGGAACATGAAAACATGTTAGATATGAACGAGGTTAGAAATTTTGCCTCGGGGGTTTCACAATATAGTGAGAGATTTTCAGTAATGGATGAAAGTGAAATCTCACGCATAGTGATACTTCAAAATAAGGAAAGATTCACTGACCGCTATCTTTCTGCCTATTTAGAAACCAACTAGAAAATTTTGTTAGTGATGCAGACCTATGAGAAAATTTGTCTTTATCGGATACATTTGCATATGTTTTTGATTCACCGTCAGGTATGAAAATTGGATCATACCCCCAACCTCCTTTCTCTATAATGGATGTGATTTTTCCAGGTATGCTAGACTCGAATAATTTTACATCACTAGTAGAATCTAGATAAGCAATAATTGATACAAACTTTGCGTCTCGAACTACAGAATTTTCTAACAAACTCATAATTCCTTTATTTCCAATTGTATCATAAACATAAGATGAATATGGACCTGGAAAACCATTAAGTGAATCAATGAATAGTCCATCATCTTCTATGATTACAGGTTTTTGAACAAATTTGAAGGCATTAATGGCTTTTTTCTTTGCAATGTAATTAAGATCATTTGATTGTATTTCTTCTAATGTTGTTTTGAATAAGTTGATTTTCACTCCTAAATTTGCGAGTATCCTTTCTGCCTCTTGAAATTTATTTTCATTTGATGTAGCAAAGAATAATTCAGACAACTGTTGCGTACCTACCACGACTCTCTATAACCCCGACTAAACTTAGGATCTTCTTACTATATTTCAAACCTACTGCTTTGGAATATCCCTTTTGGAAGTTTTTCCAAGATTTTTCCATAACTTGAGCATGTGCACTATTTAGGATCTCTTTGAATAAACGTAGATCAACTGCATGATCATCTGGTTTTTCTGTCCTGCTTGCAAGACCAAAGTCAATCAAAAATAATTTTTTCTTATGAACAATAAAATTAGATGTAGTAAGGTCTCCATGCATTATACCATTTTTATGTAGAACGCCGACGATTTTTCCTATTTCGCTACAAATCTTTACAATGTCATTATCCTTCGTATCACGTACTATTTTCCCATCAATGTATTGCATCAAAATTGAACACTTGTTTGTGTCCATAAAATAGATTAATGGGGTAGAGATGCCAAATGATTTTACTTGTGAAATAATTTGCGACTCCCTAATGGTTCGTTGCTTTCTAATCTTTTGATCAAGTAATGAATTCCGGTATGATTTCTTCTTCCGAACCTTTAGAATTGCCTGTTTTTTGTTCCATAAAGTAGAATAGACGTCCGCTTCTGCACCTCTATTGACAAGCTTCATTAAGATTATATCTGAATTTAGACATTAATACATAATGATGCTTAATTATGATGCCCCGTTATACAGACCTCCATCTGAGGCAAAGTCGCTTATATTTCAAGTAACACTTGGATGTTCATTTAACGAATGTTCCTTTTGTGATATGTATAGGAGTAAGGAATATTCTGAGCGTTCATGGGAAGAGGTGAGAGGTGAAATTGATCTTATGGCAAAGACTATGCCAGATACAACAAGAATCTTTCTTGCAGATGGTGATGCATTGAATTTGTCAACTGATTATATGATACAAATAGTAGAATACATTTACCAAAAATTTCCAAATCTTGAACGTGTATCATGTTATGCAATGCCAATGAACCTTCTCAAAAAAACTCCAGACGAATTAGACAGGATGAACAAGGCTGGACTTGATAGACTATATCTTGGAATAGAAACTGGTAATGACATAATACTAAAAAAAGTAACAAAAGGCGCTACTCAAAAGACAATGATCAAGTCATGCAATAAAGCAAAAGATGCAGGTTTTTCACTTTCATGTATGGTCATACTTGGGCTTGGAGGAAGCAAATACACAAAAGAAAATGCTGTTGATACTGCAAAGGTAATCAATGCAGTACAACCAGATTATGTAGGTGCTCTTACACTTTATCTTGAAAATGGAATAAAAGATGAGTTTCTTACCAAGTTTGAAGGAGAATTTGAAAGATTGACAGACTCTCAGGCAATTGATGAGCTTGAATTACTCATATCAGAGATTGATGTTGATAATGAAGTAGTGTTTCGTGCAAATCATGGCTCAAATGCATACAACATTGGTGGTACTTTTCCACAAAACAAGATGGAGATGCTTGAAAAAATTGCATGGATGAAAAAACATCCAGAAGTTGTACGTCCACAAGGTTTGAGGGGATTTTAGTCTAGATATTTTCTAGAAGTGGTTTTAAATTTTCAGGAAGTTCTGGTAGTTCTGTGTGACTTTTATTATTTTGTATGATTTCAGGTCCAATACGCCTAACACGTTGTGTACCTATTAGTGTGTCTAAGCTACGCTGAATGTCTTTTTCTGGTAGAGTGTTTGAAAGCTTCTGAAAAAGTTCTTCTTCTTTTTCATATTTTTCAATTGCATACTGTACAAGTACCATCTTATCATTCATAGATAATTCAGTCATTAATGATTAATCATTTTGTCAGTCAAATATATTTTAAAATGGGCCCGCGGTGATTTGAACACCGGTTCTTCGCCGTGTAAGGGCGACGTCATAACCGAGCTAGACTACGAGCCCTTTGAAAAATTCTCGTTAAAATGAATTTAAATCTTTGATAAGGACAAAAAATAGAATTAAATCCTTCAAACATGTTCAATTTTGGATATGGATAAACTAATTGTAGCCAAATTTGGAGGAAGTGCAATAGGTGTTGATGGTGAGGGGCTACCCACTATACTGGACAGAGTAAACAGTCTAAAATCTGATTCAAAAGTCATAATTGTATGCTCTGCACCTTTGACCAAGGTTAACGGTAAAAAAACTTCACTTACAGATGTTATGTTGGATCTGGGGAATAATTCTGCGGATGGCAATGATGTTTCAATGAATGTAATTGAGCAATCTTACTCAAATATTCTTCAAATGGTTAATGATGAGCATAGGATGGAGTGTAAGAAAATAATTGATGAAATGCTATCTTTGGCTTCAGAGTCATTAACATATGCAAAAACAGAGGGTAAATTTGAAGACGAGACGCGTGCAAAAGCACTTGCATATTCAGGCGAAGTTTTAATGGCGCATGTTCTAACGTACATCCTAAAAAGTAATCATATAGAGGCTTACTCTATTGCACTGGACGACTGGCCTATAATTACAGATAACAACATTGAATCAACAAACTTTCTGTTTGAACAGTCAAATCAACGTATTGGAATGATGGAGGAGAAAATAAAACAACACGAAGTGATTTTGATTGGTGGTTTTATTGGAAAGACGGAAGATGGAATAATAACCACCTATGAGAGAGGTGGATCTGATAGAACTGCTGCTGATATTGGAATCTTATTCCACAAAAAATATGACACAGTCATTGATCTGGAAAAAGATAGCTCTGTAGTTTCTGCAGATCCAAAAATTGTTGAGAATGAACTTGATGAGGTTGTACAGTTATCGTACAATGAAGCTAGACTAGCAGGAATGTTTGGAATGAAGATAATAGATCCCATAGCGATAAAAGAAATTTTGGAAAACGGAGTGGACATGCCTGTAACTATTACAAATATGAAATCGCCTGAAAAAGTAACAAAAATTCAAAGAAAACCAGATGAGCAGAATGGACATCCATTGAAGATTGTTACAGGTAAAAAAAATTGTGCAATATTAAGAATAGAAAATAAATCTGCAGTGAGTTTACTGGAATCATTGGAAAATGAAAAGCGCTATAGTGAATTTATCATATTATCCCCATTTACAAAAGATGGTTTAGAATTTTCTAGAATATTATTCTTAGATGCTGATTATGTAAAAAGAAATGAAAAGTATGTGCTTAGTTTTGATTCACTAGCAACAATTGCATATCAAAGAGGTGTAATCACGCTTATTGGAGATGAAATGTGGAGAGTACAGCAAATTGCATCAAAAGCAAGCTCCAAAATTGGTGATGCAGGATTAAACATACTAAATATGGATGCACAAGAAGAGACTTCACGGATAATAATTGTGATAGAGGACTCTGGCGACAACGTTGCAAAAGCAATACAAACAATTCATTCTGAAAGATCAAAAATTAAATTTGTTTAGAAAACGTTTTGGCGCTAAAGGTCTTGAGACCAGTAGTGCCAATTCTGGGTTTGTTCTTGGACCATCGTCTAGAATTAGTCCGGCGTTACCCAAAACACGCTTAACATTTGTATCTTGTATTGGTTATTTAATATGATCTATAGAATCTATAGTACGTCACGCGTAAAATTGAATAATTTTTTCAACTAAATTAATAATTATTTAAATTATGATTTGATTTCTGCATTCTATGAAAGAATTTGGAAAGATTTGGATGAATGGGAAACTAGTCCCATTCAAAGACGCAAAAGTTCACGTGTTAACACACGCACTACATTATTCAACATCAATCTTTGAAGGAATAAGATGCTATGACACACCAAATGGGTCTGCAATATTTAGACTACCTGAACATGTTGACAGGTTTTTTAATTCTGCAAAGTTGTATGGGATGAAAATTCCTTATTCAAAGAAGCAAGTTTCAGATGCAATAATCAAGACAGTAAAGGCATCCAAGCTAAAGCAATGCTACATTAGACCATTAGCCTATTACGGTTACGGAACAATGGGTTTGACTCCATTAAAGAACAAAGTTGACGTGTCAATTTCCTGCTGGGAATGGAAGATGGGAGAATCAAAAGCAGGAAAATTCTCAGGAGCGAGATGTAAAATTTCAAAATGGATCAGAATTGATTCACGATCTCAGCCCATGCAAGCAAAATCAGCTGCAAACTATTCAAATGCTGCATTAGCTCGTGTAGAAGCATTAAAAGCTGGTTACGATGAAGCGATAATGCTGAACAACAAAGGACATGTTGCAGAGGGAAGTGCAGAAAACATATTTGTAATAAAAAATGGTAAAATTACCACTCCACCATTGTCTGCTGATATATTAAATGGAATTACTAGAGACAGTGCTATTAAGATGATTAAAGCTGGTGGCAAGAAAATAAGTGAAAAAAACATCACTGTGAATAATCTATTATCGGCAGATGAGATCTTTATGACGGGTACTGCAGCAGAAGTAAAATCGGTGACGTTAGTAAATCGAACTAAAATCGGAAGTGGTAAGATTGGTCCAATTACAAAGGAATTACAAAGTTCCTTTATGGATGTAGTTATGGGTAAAAACAAGAAATTCCTTTCATGGCTTAAATTCCTATAAGATTAGATTTTTAATCGTTAAAGAAATCAAAAAACTATGGAATCTTGCTCTACACCAGATGTAAAATCTGAAATATGCTGGTTTTGTAAAAAAGGAAGACATGCAGAATGCATGAAAGAAATTCCTCTAAACGCAAAGTCAGATGGTCCGCATGATTGTACATTTGACACAAAAATGGTCCAATGTGGGTGTAAGCATTAAAAAAATGGAATGAGCAAATATGGATTATGATAATGAATTTTGGAACAAATATGCAGATGAAAATGAATCAAGATATAATGAAGAATTTTCAAAGTATGTTAGAAATTTAACTACTTCATTACCAGGTGTACAGAGTATTTTAGAGATAGGTTGTGGTACAGGAATTGATTTAAGATTATTTCCAGATTCATTCCAATTACATGGGATTGATCTAAATGAACATGCATTAGAAATTGCAAGAGAAAAAGTATCAAATGTAAATTTTCAAAAAGGAGACATAGCTAAATTACCATTTGAAGATTCCTCAATAGATTTTGTATTTACACATGGATTGATGAATTATCTAGATGATGATATATTGAAAAAAGGAATTTCAGAAATGTTTAGAGTATCTAAAAGATGGATAATGCATTGTGAGAAATATGAAAAAACTGAAAAACAGATTGATAAAAATCATAAATTTCGAAATATGGGAGAAAAATGGTTAGACTATAAAATAAAATTTGTTAGTGATGTAGACTTGCATGAAGATTATGGACAAGATCAAACAAGATTTACTCTATTAAAAAAGTTATAAAATAAATGCGGGTCTAATGGGATTCGAACCCATGACAGCCGGATTAAGAGTCCGGTGCGCTACCTGGCTGCGCTATAGACCCATAAGAAAAATAAAAAATGTTGTAGTTATTTAAACTTGGGATAAAGAATTAATTTTTGATTTCAGCTTCTACTTTGTTGTATTTTTCAAGAATTGATGAAAGAACAGTTGATACAGGAACATTGTCCATCTTTTTCTTTTCTGCAAGTAGTTTCTTGTATGCATCTAATGTTATGTAGACTGGAATAGAACCATTTCCTTCCAAAAGACCTCTAACCTTGAAAAGTGCAGTCTCGAGACCATTTTCAGCTGATTTGGCAAACTTAATTTTGTCCAAGATTCCACCAAGTGGTCCTAATGGCATTTCATAGTCAACAGTCATACTTACATTTGTAAGATTATCAGATAATGCTTTGAATTCTGTTGTTATTTCCCATCTCTTGAACTTGCCTTTAATCATCTTAGCAGAGATTCTTTCTTCTCTAACAAATTCAGTTGTCTCACAATCCCATTCAAGTCGTTTTCCACTAAAATCACCAATTACTCTAAAAGTTGTACCGACACCCATTCCAGCTTTAATATCCATTGGAATGACAGTCATTCCAACGCCTTTGTCAGACATTTGATCAGAGACATGCTCTGGTCTTGCAAAATAGGTAAACACAGTATCTACTGGTGCTTTAATGTCTATAGATTTTCTAACTACAGTCAACGATTGAAACTCTTGTCAATCTGAATTTAAAGCTTTTGTCAAATTTCAGACGGTTTTAGAGTTACAATATATTGATCGCTTGAATATTTGTGTTGTAAATGAGACACATTCTCCAAGTTTTCATTTTTATTTTTTTTATTTTTTCCGGTTTTCCTATAATTTCTGATGTACACGCACATTCTCTTTTTAATTCATCTGAGGAAACATTGGGTGATTACAGAGTTCAGATCGCAACATTACCAGAATTTCCACAAATAGGTGAAAAATCTCAAGTTCTCATTAGAGTAACAGATACTGATTACAATGAAGTTGAACGTTTTACAATGGGTATGCGGATATTTTTTAATGACGAACAGATTGAAGCAGTAAGACCGCAATCAATTGTTGGTGCCCATTTTACTACAGACTTTGTTTTTTATGATTCTGGCAACCATATATTCAGAGTTGACTTGTATGATGCAACAGATGATGGTGGGACACTTACTTTTACATTTAATTTGAGTACGCAATCACCATTTGGGTATATATTCATCAGTGCAATAGCTGCAGGTGGAATCATCTTTGCAGGTGTAATAGGTATAATATTTATTCCAAAGATGATCAAACGAAGATCTAAGTTTTAGTGTGTAAAATTGACTTTTTTCCCAATCTGAATGCAAAAAGAACTGTCAAGAGTACCATTGAAAATAGGACTATGCCAATTCCCAAATGTACTGCAACTAAAACTGCATGTAATTTCATATCAATGACTATTGCCCCTAAAGTTATCTGAGTAACAACCAATGCACTAGCAAGTGAACTTGTAAATCTTATTTTTCTACCTGCATCTTTGTTAATCCAAGTTCCAACCATTGTTGCAACAATTAACACTCCGGTAGTTGCAGCAATC
>Ga0206678_10002657_pt1 | contig 11292 bp, 9 predicted proteins | sample M180m12015metaG_FD_155453 | JGI IMG/M metagenome (GOLD analysis project Ga0206678, IMG submission 155453) | Ammonia-oxidizing marine archaeal communities from Monterey Bay, California, United States - M1 80m 12015 | ecosystem: Environmental > Aquatic > Marine > Intertidal zone | place: USA...
TAACTGGCGGTGAAAACTGGGCAGCTACTTCTAATGAGCCTTCATCTGTCGGAGATGGTGCAATGGGAGTTGCATGGGATCAGACCGGTATTGCAACAGATACTTTGGATGTAAACATTGGTGCAGCAGGTGTAGGATATACTCCAGCTGACCCTGTAATTCAGCTTGGAACCACAGTCACGTGGACAAATACTGATTCAAGTACACATACTGTAACTGATAAGAACTCACAATTCGATTCTTTCGATATTGCTCCTTCTGAAAGTTTTTCAATGACTTTCAATGAAGTTGGAATCTTCAGTTATTACTGTAAATTCCATCCAATGATGGAAGGGTCAATCACTGTAGTTTCCAGTCAGAATGCAGATGAAATGGTTAGAACAAACTATGTACAGGTATGGTCTAAGGAATCATTCTTAGTATTCTGGGCTAATTTTGACATGTCAGATGACAGTTCAATTAGCGTATATGCACAAAAGAAAGGTTCATCAATAGATGATTCTGATTCATTAGGTCTATGGTCTGCTAACGGATTCACAATAATGGATGGAATGGATCACAGCGAGGTTGGAGATTCGTTAACTTATTCATCAGATTGGAACCCATACTACATATCTTTGAATTCAAAGAAACTAGGATACAATAGTCTTGAGTATGACCCGTCTGATGATAATTCATACTCTTTTGTTTTCCGCGCTCGCGGAGTTGAAGGTACAGCCGATATTGGCGGTGTTCAAGTAATTCGAACACTCGATACTGGATTCTATTTGACAAAAGATGATGTCAGTAAGTTAACCTACGATATATTCCCAAGTTTAGCTGTTGAGATGGATTACTTTGTTAAGAACATAGGAACTGTATCTAGTTCATTCGGTATGACTCCAGAAGTGAATGCTCAAGGTAAATCATATGGTGGTCCAGCTTTCGATATAGACATAGAGGTTATGATGAATGGAGTAGTATTTGATTCCATTATCAAAACGCAAAATGAAGATGGAACTTGGACTCATGAATTTGACATGGATCCCGATGATGAAGCAATGGTCACAATCCGTTTCGTAGCTCCAGATTATAATTCTGAATCCGGTGAACCAGCAGGTAACCGCAAGTTCGATGTTGTAATCAATGGACAGTATGGTGATGATGAATCTCTAAGAGAACCTATAGCAGCAACATTATTCATCAAACCTTCACAGTTTGTACTTGGCGAAATGACATTCAATCGAGCAAGTGTAATTGAAGGCGATAACATAGAGATAACGGTCAAAGCATGGAATGAAGGTAACTACGCATCTGATGTATTGGTTGTTTTCTATGTAATGGATCCTACCGGTGATGCATACTCTACTCCAACAGGAACTCAGCGTATGACTCGTGTAGCTTCAACAACTATCGATGTAATGGCTCCTAAACCAGTATTGGAAAATGATGGCGTCTATCAAACTTGGTATTATGCAACAGCAACTTGGGACGAAACATTCATCCCAGGAACAACAGTTCAAGACTTTGAAACTGTTGACATGTATGCAGAAATCAATCCTCTAGCAGAAGAAATGGATAAGAGTGCAGGAATTAAGTCTCAAGATGAGTACCTTAACCAAAAAGAAGACAATGATGCAGTTGGTACACTTAACATTGTTAAGAACAAGGCATCTACTCCATCTTTCGCAGTAGGAATCATTGGTTTGGCTGTAGCAGCAATGGTTGCAGCAATCGGTGCATCACTACGCAGAGAAGAAGAATAGACGAAGTAAGTCAATGAAGGATAAGAGAGGCTCGAAAGCCTCTCTTAATCCGATCACGGAAAGTATTAGCGTCAGCTTTAATTCAATGAGGGATTAGCTAGGTAATATGTCAGAACCAATTTCTTATTGGGGAATTCTGATTCTAGTCTTAGTTGGGATTGGAGTGTCCTACTATTGCAAACGCAATCAGTTCATGGTTTCACAATCATTAGTGTTCATCAACTTTGGTATTTTTGCCACATGGTGGGTTCTTTTATTATTGAAACCAAGTATGGCTGTAGATGCTTTTGTTAGTTTAGGGTTCAAGTCAGCTTACTTGGAGTCACCAAGCATAGAATTACTTACATTAGTGAGTGCAATGTTTATGCACGCAGGCCCAATGCATTTGCTATTGAATATGCTGATCCTGATTTTATTGGGAGTTCCTTTTGAAGATCGGATTGGTTCAAGTTCATTTCTCAGAATATATGTAGTAAGCGGAATTCTTGGTTCATTAATCACAGGTTCCATTTCAGTTTGGAATCAAAGTGGTTTAGAAACCATCAATATAGGGGCTTCAGGGGCCGTTTTCGGCATTATGGGTGGTTTTGCCTTACTCTACCCTAGGGATGAGATTCCAATGCTTTTAGGCCCTATTTTTATGCATAGAGTACCTGTGTTCCTTGCAACATTAGTTTTTGTGGCTATGGAAACTTTTTATGTCGGAATGGGAACTGAAGATGGTATTGGCCATAAGACGCACATGGCTTCATTTGTTATAGGTGTCTTTGTAGCTCCGTATTATTCTTCTAAAAATAGTAATTTGGAAAATAAAATAAATTTAGACATAGACAAATTCCGTAAAGTTTACAGCATCACAAAAAAAGGGCATTATGAATTAGAGATGATGCAAACTGCAGATGAGCCAGAGTTAGTAGATGCTTGGATTGAAACATTTTGGGAAGTACAAGAATGCCCAGATTGTAAAATCCCTTTATCCAAAACAGGCGTATGTACTGAATGTGATATTAGTTACTTGAATTAGGCAATTTCAGATTCAGGCCCATGTAAACCAGTCGTAAAATATAGCTACTACAATTGATGCAATAGTACACGTAATTAGCATCACTGGAACTCCAACACCTAACCATTCTCTAGTTGAAATCTTGTGCCCTCCTCTTTCACTAATCGAAATAGTCATAACATTAGCACTGGATCCAATTGGTGTTGCATTTCCACCGAAGCCACAGCCTATAGCTAAAGCCCAGTAAAGAGGGATAACATTTACCTCTTCACTTAGTTCACCTAATTGATTTATTACAGGTAACATAGCTGCACAGAAAGGTATATTGTCTACAATTGCAGATGCAATAGCAGAAACCCAAATGAGAACAATAACTAATACTACAGGATCGCTTGATCTCTTCCCACCAGGGCCAAAATTATCGAACATCCAGTTTGCTATAGCCTCCAAATGACCCATAGCTTCTAGTCCTCCAACCATCACAAAAAGCCCGGCAAAGAATAGTAGTGCGGCCCATTCTACTTTGTGTATAACTTCATGTATGTCAAGGCGTTTATCTTTTGTAACACCTATCATGCTAATACACATTGCAATACCTGCACCACCTAGAGATACTGCAGAAATTTCTAAATCTATATGAATTAATTCAACAGCTGCAAACATGATAACTGTTACAGCCAAGGCACTGAGGGTTCTGTACATCAAAACATCATTATTGACTGCAGCCCATTCATCCTCTTCCAATATTTCTTCTACATGCTGTGGCTTTATTTCTCGCCATTCAGTGTAGTGATATCTCATGTATCCTAGTGTAGCACCCCATGCAATTATTGCTAAAGGCGTAAGATGTTGGATAAAACTAAGAAAGCCAAAACCTAAATCACGTTCAGCAGTGTAAGATGCAATTAGAACATTAGGAGGATCTCCAACTAAAGTTGCAACACCGCCGGTATTAGAGAATATAGCAAGAGCAATTAGAGGAGGTATTGGACTTATATTTATTTTCGAGCATATTTTCAAAGTAACTGGAGCAATTAGAATTAATGCAGTCACATTATCGATAAAAACAGAAATAACAGTAGTAAATGTACCTAGATAAACAACTAAAAGCCACGGATCGCCTTTAGATAATTTAGTAGCTTTAATTGCTACAAATTCAAAGAATCCACTAATCTCTAGCATTCCTGCAAATATCATCATTCCCAATAATAGGCCAATTACATTGAAATCAATTGCTTCGAAAAGGTTATTTTCACAAACATCACCATGACTCCCGTGACCACCTCCAGTACACCAGGTAAGTGCCTCATAATAGGTACCAACTAGGAGCATACCTACGGCACCTCCCCATGCGGCTAAAACTCGGTCAACAACTTCACCTAAAATTAAGGCAAAGGCAATTATGAAAATAAGTAGAATTAGTATCGCTTCAATAGACATCTTATTATTTCATCATGGAAGTGGGATAAAAGCTTACGCTAACCTATTCCATAGGGGTTCAGTCCAATTTTTTCTTGATTTTTCAATATCTAATTTAGAAATTATTTCGCCATTCTTTGTAAATAAAATTTTTTCATCAACATTTCCAATTTGTTTAACATAGTCGAAGCGATTAGAAAATTTCTTTTCACAACCGGGAGCAACTTGAACAACCCATCTTCCGTTTGATTCACTAAATAATTCAATATCTGCTCTTAAATCACTTGTAAGTTCAATATTGGCACCTATTCCGCTCATACACATTTCAATTATAGAAATTGCCAATCCGCCAGTTGAAATATCATGACAGGCAACAACTTCCTCATTTTCAATGGCTTGAATTAGCTGCTCCATTCGAGGCATAAACTCTTCAAAATTTGTTGTAGGTACATTACCACTTTCAAGATTTAAATGTCGATAATACAAACTTGCACCCATTTCCTCTTTAGTTTCCCCAATAATCCATATGCTTCCTTCTTTTTTCATATCGCTGCTAGTACATTTTCGAATGTCTTTTACCAATCCAATTCCCATCAAAACAGGTGTTGGAGGTATTGCACCTTCCGCAGTTTCATTATACAAACTAACGTTGCCTGAAACATACGGTACATCAACTGCGATCGCAGCATCTTTCAAAGCTTCACAACTAGCTTTGAATTGACCCATAATATCCGGTTTACGTGGATTTCCAAAGCATAGGCAATCAGCTAAAGAATCTATTCGAGCTCCGACCGATGCTAAATTCCGACATACTTCTTCGACAGCACTCATAGTACCATGGTATGGATTTGCTTCCATTAAGTATGGATTTACATCAGAAGTTAATGCTAGCCCTTTCCAAGAGTCATCAACTGGTTTAAGAACCGAAGAATCACCATGCACATCTTTTCCAATAGGTCCCTGAATTGGCTTTAGTACTGTTTTACCACGTACTTCATGGTCGTATTGTCTTATTACCCAGTCTTTTGAGGCGACTTCAGGTTTTCCAATTAATTCATTGATAAGGTCATTAAAGTTAGTAGGATATGTGGGCTGTACTTTTCTTTTATCTGTGTCATATTCAGGTAGATTGAATGGTCTCCTGTAGACAGGACCTCCTGTCGTGAAATCAAGATCCAGATTCAAAATTTCAGTCCCGTTATAGTGTACAATATTATTTTTTTCTGAAATTACTTCTCCAATAGTTACAGCTTCAACATCCCATTCCTTACATATTGATAGCACTTTTTCTACATTTTTAGGATCTACTGTAAACATCATTCTTTCTTGAGATTCAGACACCCAAATTTCCCAAGGTGGCATATTTTCTACTTTCAATAATACCTTTTCAAGATCGACTCTAGCTCCAAATCCAGCATCTAAGGCTAATTCACCTACGACACACGATAATCCACCTCCTCCTAAATCTTTCATACCCGTTAGGAGCTTCATTTCATTCAATTCCAGGCATAAATGCATTAGTGGTTCTTTAGTTATTGGATCGCCTAATTGAACAGCCCCAAGATCGTCTTCAGATCCAGCATCTAAATCCCTTGATGCAAACGTTACTCCATGAATTCCGTCCCGTCCCGTTCTTCCACCTGCCAGAATATAGATGTCTCCAACATCTCCTGCTTTACTGTGGATCATTAAATCCTTACGCACTAATCCAATACACCCTACATTTACCAGAGGGTTGCCAGAGTATTTTGGATGAAATGATACTTGGCCTGCCACAGTAGGCACCCCTACTCTATTTCCGTAATCACGTATTCCTGCTACTACTCCCTTCATCAAATATCGAGGATGCTTTACACCCTCTGGTAATGTTTCTCTAGGTGTATCTAAATCTCCAAAAAATAAAGGATCAACTAAAGCAATTGGTTGAGCTCCCATGCACACAACATCACGTAAGATTCCACCTATGCCTGTTGCAGCCCCTCCGTAAGGATCTAATGCAGAAGGATGGTTATGTGATTCAAGGCCTACAGCATAATAATGTTCATCATCAAATTCCATCATACCTGCATCTTCTCTAGCAATAACTTTCTTAGTTGATTCTAATCCAAAAACAGTTTCTTCTAAAACTGGTTTTGAAGACTTATAGCAACAGTGTTCAGACCAGGCTTGATCAATAGCTTGTAATTCAATATCTGTTGGTTTTCTTCCTTGATTTTGGAAAAATTCTTTTACTTTTAATATCTCGTCAGGTAAAAGACCAAGTCCTAGTTCATCAACTATTTTACCTAAGTCACCGTCTAGGTTAACATAATATACATTGTTAGTTTTTGGCACTAATTCAAGCATTAATCTGCCACCGAAATAGTATATTTATGAACTACAGGATTTGCCAATAATTGCTGGCACATTTTCTCAGCTATTTCAAGTGCAGCTTCTTTTTCTTTATCAATAATGATACGATAACATTTTGCAGATTCGACCTTATCTATATTATCAAATCCCAAAAGGTGAAGTGCTTTTTGTACATTAGCACCTTCAGGATCTGCCATTCCCGTTTTTAGACCAACTCTTATTTCTATTTTCGTAACCATAAAACTCTAAACTAACAGTTTGAGAGCGGAATAAAAATTAAACGGCAGTTTTTTTAAAGGAAATTAAATTGTAAACATAGTAAAATAAAAATTAAAGTTTGAAGTCCAGCAACAACATCATCTAGCAGAATTCCATGTCCTCCCTCAATCTTTTCTAAATCCTTTGCAGGCCATATTTTCAAAACATCAAATACTCTGAAGGCTACGAATGAGACAATCCAGATTTGTTGCGTAATTTCATGATTGAGAATTATTAGAAGACTTATTGGGATTAAATAACCAATAACTTCATCAAGTACATAAATTCCCGGATCTTTCCCATATTTTTCTTCACACCATGGAGCGACTTGTAATCCAACATAATACATAATTAAACACATACAAACTAAGAGCAGCCCTACGTAATACTCTATATTTTGAACAATTAAATATGCTAATATAAGAGAGCCCAAAGTTCCAAAAGTTCCAGGAGCAACTGGTGATCTTCCTAAAAAGAAGAATGAAACAATACTTTCATTGATTAAATTTTTAGATTTACTCATCCTTAGCTTCTCCCCAAAAATGCGACATTCTTTGAATCACAGTTAGATTACCCAATATGGCTAAGAACGCTACAACAAAAGTAATAATTGTTTCGACGTCATTCATGATTTCTCCAATTAAAAGTCCAATTCCAAAAATAAATAATCTTTCAGGTCTTTCAATAATTCCAACTCCTTCTTGTGAAATACCTAATCTTTCTGCAGCTGCACGCGCATAAGACGTTTGAAAAGCCCCAATCAAAGCAGCCATTGCCCACATTTCACCAGATATAAACTCAATTCCATTTATTGGCTTCATCCATCCTCCTAATATCAGAGCCCCAAAAGCTAGACAATCAGCATATCTATCAAGAACTGCATCAAGATATCCTCCTTTTTTTGAAGAAGTTTTAGTAACTCTGGCAACTAGCCCATCCGCTCCATCAAATAGAGAAGCAAGAAGTCCAATAAGAAAAGCAAAATAGATGTCTTTACTATAAATAAACCATGAGGCCCAAAAAGTTAGGAGAAGCCCCATAACAGTAATATGATTTGGTTTAATTCCCATTTTCCCTATAATTACAGCCACTGGTTTCAAAAGACGTTCGGCAGTATTTTTTAATGTTTTACTAAGCATATAGCTAATACGGTATGGGAGTGGTTCTTTTAGTCCCTTGCGCAATGAGCTGATTATACATGGACCGCGACTTGTTAAAACAGCAGTTGAAATATACTTTAGAAGGGACCGATTTTGATGATCAAGGGGAACTTTATAGAGGAAAAGTTAGAGATAATTACGTTAATGAAGATACCATAACAATGGTAACTACAGATCGAATATCAGCATTTGATAGAGTCCTAGGAACAGTTCCTTTCAAAGGACAGGCATTAGTTGAATTGGCTGATTGGTGGTTTGGGGAGACTGCAGATATTGTTGCTAATCATGTAATGAGACGTCCTCATCCAAATGTATGGACTGTTCGAAGGTGTGATCCGATACAAGTTGAAATGGTTGTTAGAGGATATATTACAGGCGTCACATCAACGTCGGCTTGGACTGCTTATGAAAAGGGCGATCGTAATTTTTGCGGTAATGAATTACCAGATGGAATGCGAAAGAATGAAAAATTACCTGAGCCAATTATAACTCCATCAACCAAAGCAGTTCAAGGCGAACATGATGAATCAGTAACGCCTTCTGAGTTGTATAAAAGAGGAGTAATTGATCCTGCTTTATTCAAAGAATTATCTCGTATTTCAATGCGATTATATGAAAGAGGAGTCTCTAGAGCGGCTGATAAAGGTTTAATTTTTGTAGATACTAAATATGAATTTGGTATTTCTAAAGGGAAAATAATGTTAATGGACGAAGTCAACACTCCAGATTCAAGCCGTTATTGGATGGCTGATGATTACGAAAAACGGTTTGAAAAAGGTGAAGAACCACGAAAATTAGATAAAGAATATGTAAGAACTTGGTTAGCCGAAAGAGGATTTACAGGAGATGGAAAACCACCTAAATTAACAGATAAGCTAAGAGTCGAAGCTGCAGCTAGATACATGGAAGTAGTAGAGTCATTTACAGAAGAGCCAATGCAACTTGAAGTAGGTCCTGTTGATAAATCTATATATTCTATATTAAATCCATTTGCTTATTAGCTTCAATAGTCAACTTTATATCCGAACCTTAAAACTGACATTATCCCGAGGTATGAGAAACATACAATAATAAATTAAGGATGGCTCAAAAAAAATCTAGAACTCAGGGAAAGCCAAAATCGGAAATTAAGTTAGCTGAAGAGCGTTTCCAAAATTGTGTAGGTAAGCGAAATACTCTCAACGAAGAGGCGCGAGCATTAAGAGATGAAAGGAATTCGTTGCACGGTCAACGTAATAAGGTCATGGAAGAAATTATGGCCCATCGTGATGAAATGAAAGCAAATACTACGATTAAGGTCAAACATCAAAATTTGCGCAATAGTGCTCAAGAAAAGGCCAAGCAACTAATTGAACTTAAACAACAAAAAAGGAAAGATAAAAAAGGTGGAAAATCACTAAAAGATACAGTTCAAGCTTTACATTCTGAAATTCTTAACTTAGAAAAGCGAAGAGAAACTACGGAGATGCCTATTTCCAAAGAAAGAGAAGTAATGGATAAGTTAGCTATTTTGAGAAGAAGTTTAGGTGATCAAGAAGAGGTATTATCCACTCAGGAACATATTAATGCAGAGGTATCTGAGCTAGATACGACTATAGATTCAGAATTTTCTAGAGCTGATGAAGAGCACAAGTCTGTCGTAAACATGGCTAGACAGAATAAGAAAATTTATAAGAAAGTTACTGTATTAATGAAGGAGGCTTCTCATCTTTCAACTGAATCGGATAAAAAACATAAGGAATTTATAGATTGCAGGAAGAAAGCAGATAATCAACATGCTAAAGCGATGGAAATGCTTGAAACATTACGCACACATCGTAAAAGTGAAAGCGACGAACGCCAAGCTCGTTGGAAAGTTGTTAAGGATCACCGCCAAAATATAAAGAAAGAATTATACGATCCAAAGAAATTAGATAATGTGGCAGATGATGCACTTCAACAATTAATGTCTGGTGGCAAAATCACGCTTTAATGGATTCAATAGTATTAGCAGGTGGATTTGCCAAGAGAATGTGGCCTCTTACTAAGAATACTCCTAAACAGTTATTAGATTTAGCCGGCAAGCCAATGCTTACTCATGTTCTTAAGTCATTAGAAAATATAAGCCCACAAAGAGTAATTATATCGGTCAATAGTTTTTTTGCATCTAATTTTGAGAAATATATACAAACTTATGAAGGTCCATTGAACCTTGAATTATTTGTTGAATCTAGTAATAATGAAGAAGAAAAGCTAGGTGCACTTGGTGCGTTAAATTTACTTTTTTCAGAATTCTCAATTAAAGGTCCAGTTTTCATTGCAGGAGGTGACAATCTTTCTAATTTTGATTTAAATCAAATGATTAGAAAATATCAAGAAACTAAAAAAGATGTTATTGGATTATATGATGTTGAAGATATTGAATTAGCGAAGCTCTATGGAATTGCAGAAACAAGTAACGAAAGCATCATTGATTTTTATGAAAAACCCAATTCACCTAAATCAACATTAGCTGCAACAGCCTATTGGCTACTTTCAGCAAATGGAATTACTAATTTTTTAAATTATATTAATTCTGGAGGCGATAGAGATGCCCTTGGTAATTTTTTAGCTTGGAATATTCAAAAAGACGATATCAAATCCGTTTCTTTTCGAGGTGTTTGGTATGATATTGGAGATTTAGAATCATATAATGCTGCTCAAAAGTGGCTTTCGAATTAGACAGAGGGCTTTTTTAGAACAACTTTGTCCGGACTATAATGGCAACCGATCTTTCACTACTCGGAGAAGTTTTTGTCATTAGTTCATTATTTTTATTAGCAATAGGTTACTATATTTCCGAAAGAGAACATGTCTTTCTTGGAAAGCGTTTTCCTACACAAATAGGAAACCAATTTAGCATATTGGGTTGGCTATGTTTAGGTTTTTTTTGGTGGATTCAAGTAGAATATTACATACTCATAAAGGACCCTGTCAATGCATTAATTTGTGCTGCTGCAGTTCCTTTTTTCGGATATTTAGCTTACCATGAGTATTTGAGTATTATCTGGAAATCAACCTATGAACCTTTGCGATGGCTAGCGGCTATGACTGTGGTTGCAGGAGGCATTTACTTCTTTGTAGAAAGAGTACCTTTACTCGCAGGTTGGTTGATACATTTAGTAGCTGAACAGTCAATATGGCTCCTTGATATTTTTGGTATTGAAAACACACTTGGTTCAATAGACTATGGTGAAGGATCTAGGATTTACCGTTCGGGTTCAGAACATGAAGAAGTTAGAGTTTCTATTGAAGGTGATAGTTGGAAAGATCCTCTTGCGCCTTCTGTAAACATAGTTCTTGCTTGCACTGCTCTTCAAAGTATGATAATTTTCGT
>Ga0206678_10002660_pt1 | contig 11285 bp, 6 predicted proteins | sample M180m12015metaG_FD_155453 | JGI IMG/M metagenome (GOLD analysis project Ga0206678, IMG submission 155453) | Ammonia-oxidizing marine archaeal communities from Monterey Bay, California, United States - M1 80m 12015 | ecosystem: Environmental > Aquatic > Marine > Intertidal zone | place: USA...
TTACAGGTTTCATTCGGATCAGCATCCCGGTCGTACAGTTCATCATCTTCGTACAAACGATAAACATAGGTGTACGCGTCATTGCGCATACAGATTGCCTTTCCTACCAACTCAGGCTTTTCATGCTGCAATTGAGCCTTCTTCGCATATTCGCCCGATGCCTGCTCCAGCAGATTCAATTCGCTAGTGGCAAAACCGCCTTCACTGAAAGCCGTGTCTCTGATCTTTTCATTGGCGTTTGTGAGAACAGGCACCAATGACTTGCCGAAGTGTGTGTGTGAAGCCTCCGTTTCAGCAACCTCCAGCAGAGTCGGAAGAATATCTACCATTTCAGTGTAAGTTGACGCGACTGTTCCTGCCTGCACACCCGGGCCTGCCACAATCAACGGATTTTGCAGCAGACATCTATCCATCCCGGAGGGCCACTTTTCGACCAGCCCAAAATCCCCGGCATACTCACCATGGTCCGTGAAATAGAGCGTCAGAGTTGAATCAATTTGATTAGTTGCTTTCAGCGCTTCCATGACACGACCCAATTGAGAATCCACACGACTTATCATGCCGTAGTAGACCCGCTGAATATCCTGCCACTCTGACTCCGATAAACGATCAGTACCGAGTTTTTCTCGTATAGCCTGATGGAACGCAGGCTTTCCGGAGCCAAACCCGGCGAATCGGGTTTTAACTTCCTGCCCCGCATACATGTCGTACCATGGGTCTTCCACTTCGAACGGCAGATGCGGAAATATCAAAGGTATCCAAAGGCACCAGGGTTCCTTCGGACTCTCGCCGATCCAATCAAGCGCCGTTTGAATGGCGGCCTCGTCAAAATCGAGCCAGGAATCATCAGAAGGACGTTTACCATGATAGAAGGCATCATACAAAGCAGAGCCTTCTGCATACTGGGGGCCCATGGACATCTTTCGAGGGCGCGTCGTCCAGCCACAAAAATTTGTTGAGTCTTCCGTCACACCAGGCGCGAAGACATCTCCTCGGGCACCTGCAAAAGCAACGTTATATCCAGCCTGTTTTAGGTATCTGAGAAGATTGGGATCTTCTGGTTTCAACAAATTAGTTAAGGTGCGATGACCGTGGGTGTGTGGATACCAACCTGTCATCAGGTTAATTCGCGAAGGACCACATACAGGATGATTGGAGTAGGCATTTTCGAATCGCATGCCTCTTGCTGCTAACTGATCAATATTCGGTGTATGAACATAAGGGTTGCCGTAACAACCAAGACAATCTGCCCGTTGTTGATCGGGCATAAAGATAAGAATATTCGGACGACCCACCATGTTATTCACCTGTCAGGTTTCCCTGGTAAGATACAAAAACTATCAGCGTATTCGAAGAAAAGCCAGTTACGGCTGTTCCAGAAACAGGCATTGGTTTGCGGAATGGAGTTCGTTCCGATCGAGCAGTACCAGCACATTCGCTGATGGTGATCTCTATCCTGTCGCCTCCACACGTACAGGTACGGACTTATGCCATGGGGTCCCAAAGAACTCGTCGGCAAAATCAGTAGAAGTGAGTTCGTTCGGCGCCGCTCCCGTGGTTTTCATGTTGCCGTGTTCATCAGGATAGTCCAGCCCCAAACCGTTTGGGATCGATACATGTCCGCGCTGCATGCGATCGTTAACCGCCACAATGACATCCAAAGCACCACGCGCAGTCGTGATGCGAGCGTTTGAGCCGTCGCCTAAATTCAGTCGTGCTGCATCATCGGGGTTAATGTATAACGCCCCTTCTTTATCTTTTCTACGCCATGCCGGGTTACGTAAAATCGTGTTGGCGGTGAAATCGCGTCGCTCACCTGCTGAGAGAAGAAATGGAAATTCCGCCGTTGTTTCTTGAGGATTTTCTGAATTGAGCTGGGCTGCAGCCTCCAACATTTCCGGGAGATCGAAATTAACCCTGCCCCCGGGCGTTCTTTGCCAGACATCGGGCCAATCTTCTTTGCTCATGATCACTGCACTGGGTCCAGCCAGGATCGTATCAAACAATTTGTCTCCCAGCGCCATGCCTTCGCCAGCGACCCCAGCGGCTTCGACGGATATTCTGTTAGCGATGGCGTGTTGGTGACATACCGCCCACAACGCAGCAGCGTTTTGCATGCCTTCCGGCAGGGTCCTACCAAGCGTCCGGTAGAGGAGTGCCGGAGCGACTTTGCCCAGAGCAGGGTTTTCCTGGAGCTTAGTGAAAACCAAATTTCGAAAGCCTTCACGGCCGCCTTCCGCCAGGGCGGTGTTAAGTTCTTCTTCGATATCTTCTGGAATAGCGCCAAGTGCTATTGCAAGGCGTGCATGTATTTCCGCTTCATCCAAGACACCTTCAGGTCGGGCGAAAAGCGGCGCTCTCACGTGAAAGTAATTTTCAGGGAACTCAAAATTAAAGAAAGTCGCCTCGGCCTTTTCGTATTGTGTGGTTGCAGGAAGTACATAGTCTGCCTGGCGTGCGGACTCAGTCATTGCAATGTCGATAACGACACTGCACTTAAGCGCGCGCATGGCTTTGCGCCACTTGGCGCTATCTGGCAACGAGTGGACGGGGTTGGCGGATTCGATGATCATTGCGCGATAACGATTTGGATGCTCGGCCAGAACTTCATCCGGTATGATGTTCGCTGGAATAATGCCAGCGATGATGCGCCCGCCTAAAACAGGGCTTTTGCCTCTCTCTTTGCCGCTTCCCACATTGCCCAGGCCATTCGATGTGTAGGCAGTTCCAGGCTTGGCGAAGTTTCCGGTCAACATCCACGTGAGGCGTTGCAAGTAGCTCACGAGCGTTGAGTGCCGGTTCATTTGAGTACCTAGGTCCTCAAGAACCGCGACGCTATCAGCGAGCGCTATAGTTCTTGCAGTAGACCGAATGATGGTTTCATCTATGCCAGACTTTCGTGCACAGTCGACAACATCAACCTTGTCGAATACGCTCATAACGGCTTCCACACCATTGGTATGATCTGCAATCCATTGGTCATCCTGCAAGTTTTCCTGCACGATTGTTGCAACCAAGCCCGCGAGTAGCCAGGCATCGCGACCCATCTTTACCGGTAGGTGGATGTCCGCAAGATCTGCGGTCTCTGTTCTTTTCGGGTCGACAACGATCAAGGTTCGATTGGGATCCTTTGACATTTCACGAATCTCGGCGCGTGCCCGATGTAAGCCATGAGATTGCCACGGATTTTTACCCAAAAAAATCACCACCTGGGCGTTCTCAAAATCGGCATGGTTGTAGCCGCCCAACATGCGATCGGCCACCCAGAACTCGCCAGTCTTTTCTTGTGCCAGGGCGTTCGACCGATATATAACGCCTAATGTCGACTGGGTTGCGCCGCTATAAGCACCGGGTAAGTGGTTCCCTTGGCCGCCACCGCCATAATAAAAAATCTTATCTCCACCAAACTCCTCACGAATCCCGCTAAGCTTGGATGCGATCTCTGCGATCGCTGTGTCCCAATCAATGGCATCGTACCCGCCATCAGCATTACGCTTCATAGGCGACAACAGGCGATCATCACGATTCTGGTAGAAATTCAAACGGGACGCTTTGTTACAGAGATAACCCTGCGACGCAGGGTGATTCTCATCTCCCTTAGTACGCACAATCTCCGTACCTTCTGCATTCAATTGAACTTTGACGCCACAATTTAAAGTGCAAAGGATGCACGCTGTGGATTTCCAGCCGCCTTTGTTTTCCTGATTGTTTTCCTGATTGTTTTCCTGATTGTTTTCGTGATTGTTTTCGTGAGTGTTTTTGTCAGAGCTTGTGTCTGTGTCTTTAGCCATGGGAATCCCTCAACATGAGCTTTGAGTGCGACATTTTAGCGTCGTTGACAAAAACCACGACCACTAAGTGTTTTTGCACACCCTGCGGAAAGGCTGCAGGAACCACGTGCTGCCACTAATTGCGAGGACAGCCGGATTAGCCAGCTGGCATCGAATTGTCGCTAGCAAATGTGGTCTGTACTCCAGCAGCTTCGCGCCGGCCATCGTAGTAAATCGCCATGACCAGTGCAAAGCACATCAAAACCATCACGATCGAGAACGGTAGTGCGCCAATTACCATCGCCATCTTAATCGCTTCTGTACCACCAGAAATAAGCAAACCCACCACCACAAGCCCAAGTGCTGCACCCCAGAACAGGATATGCGGCCGAGCCTTCGGGCCTTCATCGCCACCCGCGTTGATAGTGTTCACGATCAACACCGCAGAGTCGGCCGATGTGACTAGAAATGTCATCAAAAGTGCAACAATCAGCAGCGCCATACCCCATGCTAACCATTCACCGATTGGTGCCAGTATGAATGCCGTCATGGCAAAAATCTTGTCTCCATTAGCGGTATCCAAGATCAAACCGTTGGCGCCACCATTAAGTTCCAGATCGATTGCGGTCCCTCCGGCCCAAGCGAACCAAATAAAGCACATCAGGGATGGCACGAACATCGCGCCAAGTACGAATTCACGGATCGTGCGCCCACGCGAGATGCGCGCAAGGAACAAACCCACGAACGGGGCAAATGCGATCCACCATGCCCAGTAAAAAACCGGCCACGAACCTTGCCACTGTGTCAGCAGGAATGCCTCTGATCCTTCAACACCATCTGTTCCCCAGACGTTAATGCTCATTTTTGGCAGTGCGATCACATAATCCCATATACCAAAGAGTAATGCAGAGCCGCCAAAAAAGGTGGAGCCAAAGATAATAAGGAAACTAAGTAGGATGATCGACAGAAACATGTTGATGTTAGACAGCCACTTAATGCCTTTGCGAACACCAGACAGCGCCGACAATGTCGATGCTCCCATGATCAAAATCAAAGCGATAACAATACCGGAGGAGTTTGTCGTGCCGTCCGCATTTACCAGACCACCAATACCGATCCGGGTCAGGCCAGCAACAAACTGTTCTGCACCAAACCCAAGGGTCTGCGCCACACCCAAAATGGTCGCAACAACAGCCACAATATCGATCAAGTGTCCCAACGGCCCAGACAGCACCTTACCGAATATAGGTGTCAGCGATGACCGAATGGTCAATGGCAATGCACGCCGATAACTAAAGAAGGCCATCGACAGGCCCGCAATCGCGTAACAAGACCATGCTCCAAATCCCCAGTGCAGGAAAGACCACTTGTAGGCCATGCGCACGTTGTCCGCCCCGCCGCCAGTGGTTAATCCTTGAATGACCTCAGGGTTGTTGGCGAAATGAGTAACGGGTTCGGCGACGGCCCATGTCAACATGCCGACGCCGATACCGGCGCTGAACATCATCGAAAACCAAGAAAAATTAGAAAAATCGGGTTTTTCGCCGGGCCTCCCCAGATTAAGCCGCCCCGCGGCGGGCCAAATTGCCAAGCCGATACAAACAGTGACAAAAAGAGCGACCGCCCAGATGTACCAAGCGGCGAAATTGGCCAGAATAAGTGTGTTCCAATCGCCCAGTGTCTCGCCCGCCTGGACTGGCCAAAAGATCGCCCAAACGACAAGTGCACTGATAATGATTTTACTGGCAACGGTCACGTCGATGCTAAATCCCCGATAAAAACCGGTCTCCGCGCGCTTAATCGGAAGTTCCGATAAAGCTGGTTTTGGTGCCATCATTGCGTTCCCATCGGATTCTATTATTAAAATTAACCAGAGATTAACCAGGCATCCAAGATAACACGCTCGCTCAATTCATGAAAACTGGCGGGTTACACAAGTTAATTCCACGTTTAAAGACGTTGAACACGTCTATGGGGCGCAGATGGTATGTCTTCCTGCCCGACCTGAAAACCCTCTTGATAGTCATCTCAAATAAGCGCGGGCCGTCAGCATTACAGTCACCGAGGACATGTAGTTCCATCCCATCACAGCATCTGTAAACTTAACCAGGCCTGCGGGGCATGCAAGACCGGCTACTGCTGCGCCCGGTACTTATCATAACCATCCACTGGAATCATCACGTGGGCGCCCGCCGTGCCGGAGAACATCACATAGGGAGCACGACTGTTGAAGTCATCGCCCATACCATCGAGAGAAGACGGATCTCTGGGCAATAGCATCAGGTGGTCCAGATTCGATCCATTGGGAAGGATCGGCCGCGTCAGTTTTATTGGGGACCCCGGGGGTGGTATTGCCACGGCGGCCAGCAATTTTACCCCACCGCTGTCATTGAACTGTATCCTTCTTGCTAATTCGATTAGCCCAAACATTCGCAGTGATGCCATGAGCTACCACACAGAGTGTAACCGTGCAGACAACAGTGTTTACTAGAATCGACTGTGCCGGCAGATTCGCGCCAATGACGATGATCGCAAAAACGATACTCGCCAATCCTCGGGGACCAAACCAGGATAGGAAGAGTTTAGTTTCGAAGTCTTCACCTGTACCTGTCAACGCTAACACCATCGGTAACATCCGAATAATGGTCAAGCTAAGCAAAGAATAAACAACTATCTCCACGGTCATGCCCGCCCAGGCAGCCCCAACTACGGCCGCACCAAATATGATCCAGGTTGCCAGCGCTAGCAGTTCGGCCATACCTTCAGATGCCAGCACAAGATGGTGCGTCTTGTCTTTAGCGAAATGTCCAAAGATCAAACCGCCAACAAAGGCTGCGATATAACCACTGCCGTGCAGACTTTGAGCTGCCGCAAAACAGGCAAGCGCCAATGTCGGCACTGGAATTTGAACCCATATTTCAGACAACCAACCGCGTTTTCCGCACCACTCCAGGATTCGCACGCCAATAAATGTCAATACGATGGCAACTAAGACACCGACACCAAGTTCCTGGGCAACCAGCGTCAATGCCAGTTTTGCCGGTCGATCATCTCCGGCCTCACCGGCTGCAAGTGCCAGAAACACAAACAATATCGGGACACAAAGGCCATCATTCAGACCGCTTTCGGCGTTAAGTCCCTCGCGAACCCTAGATGGAACCGCTTTGTTAGTCACCACCCCTTTGCCCAGCGCGGCGTCGGTTGCAGCTAACATCGTAGCCAGAATACATAACTCTAATATGGATACGTCGGGGAACACTACGACCCCGGCGCCTACACCAAGAGCAATGCACAGAGGCAGCCCGATCAGTAGCATTCGTCTTGGAATGAGTGAATGCTTACGCAAGGTGGTTAAGTCGGCATTTGCCGCATCGATAAACAGCACTAGCGCCAGCGTCATATCCGCTAAGACCCGCAACTCAACCGCTTGCAACTTCAAATCAAGTATTCCTAAACCATAGGGGCCTGCCAATAAGCCAAACGCGATGAACAAGATCGGCCCCGTGATGGCAGTTCTGTCAAGCCTGCCTGCAATGGCACTGAACACGAACGCAAATACGGCAATTATCGCCAAATTTTGGTACATCGCTTTTCCCCTAAGTTCTATTTGACTTTAGACCAGACCCAGAGAAGTATAACCACCCCGGACGAAAGGAGAAACCTTGTGATTAGACTTGTATTTGCGCTTAGGCGCCAACCTAACCTATCGCTCTCAGAGTTCCAGGATTATTGGCTGAACCAACATGCCCCTTTAGTTGCAAGCTTCGCCACCGACCTGAACATACTTCGTTACGTTCAAACACACACCATTGACTCGCCAATGAATGAAGTAGCGCAAAAGGCACGCGGAAAAATGGAACCTCATTTCGACGGCGTCGCGGAACTATGGTGGTCATCGGAGTCTGAACTTAACGAACAGATAGGCTCTGCTTCCGGCAAGGCAGCGGCGGCCAGTGCTGCTCTTCTTGAAGATGAATCCAAGTTTATAGACTTGCCGAACTCGCCACTCTGGTTTGCCTATGAATACCCTCAAGTCAACCCAACACCGGAAGACATCACAGCAAAAGTAAAGAGCAACATTCTTCGCGTCTTCTTTCCACTGCGACACCAGACAACACTATCTGAAGAAGAGGCCAGGCACTATTGGCTAACCCACCACGGCCCCATTGTTCGGTCACATGCTGAGGCGACTCGCACTTTATGTTACCGGCAGGTTCACCGAGCCAACTCACCACTCGACAAAGGAATTCAAGCTGCACGCGGCACCAGGGTTGAATCCTATCTTGGTCACGCAGAAGCCTGGGTCGATATGGGGACAGCACCCGGCACAGACGAAGCTCGTCGAGCCAACGCGGCCTTCATCACAGATGAGCACAACTTCATCGATATGGAACGATCAACATTTCTGTTTGGAAAGGAACACACGATCATCGACAAAAGATAGTCTGATGCCGCAACATTCGACATAAATAGCGTCCGCGCCGCCCCCTCTATTTTGGCCGCGCTAGCGCAGGTAGCCATGGTCCCCGGCCTACTCCAACCAGAGCCGTTACACAGAAGCAGCAAACGCCAGCGATCACCATCCAGGTCGACCAGCCCCATATGCCTACTACCTGGGGTAAGCCAAGATTCAAAACCAATCCTGCCAAGGGGGAAAGCGTGGCAGTTATACCAAATGCGCGGCCCACACCGTGAGGGCTAATCTCCTCGGCGGTTTCTGAGTACATCGCACACCATGCCGGGTAGATGAAACCAGCAAAAAATCCGGTGGCCGACCACATGATCATGAGCGTGGTTTCGGGCGTATCCAGAGGCAAGTTCCCGCCGAGAATGAAACAACCGCCCGTAGTCAAACCGCCGAAAGCGATCACAGTTTTACGCACGCGCAACCGGTCGGATAGCCAACCCGAGATGAACACGCTAAAGGTAAACACTATCCAGAAGTACGATGTGACCGATGCTGCCCGGGCGGGCTCAAGATGATAATGTTGGGTGAGAAAGGTGGGCACGTAAGCCGATACGGTGACATAAGTTAGCGACCAAAATACAATGACCAAAGACAATAGCCACAGCCTTGGACTTCGATACACCAGTCTTCCATCGTCGTACACATCTTTCGCATCTTTCGCACCTGCCGACTCGGCCGCTAAACTCGACGTTAATTTAGCGGTTTGCTCCGGGGTTTGTTGAACTTCGCCACGCACGCGACTACTCAAATCTCGATAGAAAATGAAAATTACAAATGCTGTGAATGCACCTAAGCCAGCAGCAATCCAATATTGCGAACGCCAACCGGGCCAGATCGGCAGGGTCTGCGCCGCTACCATAGTCGACATCAATGCACCTATGGTGAAGGCAAGTGACACCCATGAGTACACCATGGCGCGCCCCATTTGCGGCGTTAGATCGCGAGATGCAGCATGTACTGCAGGGTTCATTCCCGCCATTAGAAAACTACCGGCTGCGACGAGAAACGCCAGAGTCCAGAAATTGGGCGTCACCGCGCCAACGACTGAAATCATGGCATAGGCGAAGACCGGCCAGATCATCAACGGCCGACGGCCGAAACTGTCCGTTGCTCGGCTTAAGAACATAGCGCCAACGCTGTACACAAGACCGGCGAAGGCAGCAACGTAACCCCACTCCACGAGTGTTTTGTCAAATTCCGCTAGAATATAGACCAATACGGGCCCATTTTTGAGCGCCTCGTATTGTTCAACCGCCCAACCCAAAACGATCAAACCCAATAGCCACCAGCGCAGCTTTCCCTGCGGGAAGAAGTCGAGTTCTTTGTGCTCGCGGTAGCGCCAGAAGCCTGTCTGCTTCAATGGATAATCCCCCTTGAACTAGGCTACCGTAAAAACGATACAAATGACGCTACTATTTAAGTTGTTACACACCCTAAAGCATCAGTTGCTATGGGCTGCGAATTTTTCAGAAAATATCAAATCAGTAGTTTTTCTTTTACTACCTGGGTCGTTTATGGTCTTTACTTAAAACTCTCAGCGTAGCAGCACGATGAGTTTCATGGTGAAAGAAACTGCCAACGATTCGCTAGAAATTGAAGTCGACAAGGCAGAACTTAAGGTCACACTTGATCCGATGTTATTGCGCTGCTTAAGGAAGCGGGCGCTGATGCAAGCCATATCGTCGAGTACACCAGCTACCATGTTGGATTACAGGCCGATATGGCGGCTTTTATGGAAGTCTGCGACAAGTGTCTCCGTACCGCGGGTTCTTACCTTTAACCCCAGGTAGACTCGGCCTTGCAGGCCAGATAGGCGGTTAAACGAACCGTCAGTCAGAAGAATTACAATTTAGTCGCAAAGTAAATTGTGCAGTGGCTAGTAAATGAGTGAAGATGACCTATCTAGAAGTGTTGAGTGCATCTAAAAGGGTTGTTAGCAGACATGGTGAGCCGTCAGGACATAGAACTGCCTTCAGAGGCGTCTACTGCGATAAATGAAGTTGCGGTTGAGATTGATGAACATACCGTCGAATCAGCCGTCCAATCAGCCGTTAACGATCATCCTGCAATCTACCTGCCCGATACTTCATTCCTTCTCGAAGGTCAGTTTGAAAGAGTCGGGTTCGATCTTGTAATCACGAACCCGGATGGTGAGTCCTTTGTCGTAGCGGATTACTTCTCTTATAGCCCCCCGCCTAATTTAATGTTGCCCTCCGGTGCGGGATTATCGCCTGGGCTGGTGATGGCAAAATTACACCTCCCGTTCGGCGACGATGTCATGTTTGCGGGTCCTGCTAACAGCGCAAATGCTCTGGTGGAAGTGGGCAAGGTTACGCTATCGCTTGGCAAGGTGACCGTAAAGCGTATGGGCGCCGATGGGCAGATTGAAGAACTTGACGTCAAGCGTGGCGACAAGCTCTACAAAGGTGATGAGCTAACAACCGAAGGCCGCGGGTTCGTCAAAGCAAAAATGCTTGATGGAACACGCTTTCACCTGGGGAAAAACGCCAACGCCATTCTTAGTGATTACTCGTTCGATGAAACAGCGAAGACGGGTAACTTTGAAGCTTATGTGATCCGTGGAGGCTTCCACTATAAGAGCGGCAAGATTGGCAAGATGTTTGCCGGTCTGAACAAAAACCACTCCACCATCTCTACACCTTCAGCGACAATTGGTATTCGTGGTAGTGAACTCGATGGTGATGTGGATGAGTTCGGTAGTACGACTATTGTGCATAAAAGCGGTTATTTGACCGTTAGTGACATTAATGGAGAGAACCCGGTCGTCCTGGATACAACAGGAAACACCTCGATCATCAGCTTTAATGGTGTGCCCGCGAAGTTCGAAATAGCATCTCCAGAGCAGATCCAGACGCTTAACCAGAATTTACCGCCCCCTGATACGGCCCAGGAACTCCTCGACGAGGAAGAAGAGCCCTCAGCCGATGAAGAGCCTTCAGCGGAAGAAGAGCCCTCAGCGGAAGAAGAGCCTTCAGCCGAAGAAGAGCCCTCAGAGGAAGAAGAGCCCTCAGCGGAAGAAGAGCCCT
>Ga0206678_10002666_pt1 | contig 11276 bp, 8 predicted proteins | sample M180m12015metaG_FD_155453 | JGI IMG/M metagenome (GOLD analysis project Ga0206678, IMG submission 155453) | Ammonia-oxidizing marine archaeal communities from Monterey Bay, California, United States - M1 80m 12015 | ecosystem: Environmental > Aquatic > Marine > Intertidal zone | place: USA...
CATTGGGTGATGGATCTTTAGGCACTGTTGAGGTTGGTGCTGGTGAAGACATTCAGATCCGTTCGTTGCATGCCATTTCTGGTGATGTTGCGTTCTTGGGTGTACCTATGTCTCGTGCTGTTGATATGGCTGTTGCTGATTATGGCGACATTCATGGTTTCAGTGTGAATGTTGGTACCTGGTTGGATGATCTTTGTTCTTCTGATGGTGGTCAGGCTGCTGCTCAAACAATCGTCGCTGATGAAAGCGTCGTTGGTGTTTTGGGTACTTCGTGTTCTGGTGCTGCTACTGCTGCGGCTCCGTTGATCACGGGTGCGGGAATGGTTTTGATCTCCGGGTCTAACACTTCTCCGGCTTTGACTTCTGATTTGGCTGGTACTGCTGGTGACAATTGGAGTGATGGTTATTACAGAACTGCTCACAACGATTTGTATCAGGGTGCTGCTGCAGCGAAGTTCGCTTATGAAGTTCTTGGAGCTACAAGTGCTGCAACCATCCATGATGGTGATCCTTACACTGAGGGTCTAGCTAGTGCGTTCGCTAATTCCTTTAGCGATCTTGGTGGCGATTTGCAGACAATAACTGCTGTTAATAAGGGCGACACTGACATGGTTCCAGTTCTCACTGAGGTGGCTGCTGGTTCTCCTGATCTTTTGTTCTTCCCTATCTTCCCACCGGAAGGTAACTTTATTTCACAGCAGATCGGCGAGGTTGCTGGTCTTGAGAACACGACTCTTATGGCCGCTGACGGAATGTTGGTGGACAATTACATGGAAATCCCCGAATCTGAGGGTGTGTTCATGTCAGGTCCAGATCTTGACTTCGAAGGAAACGCTAATGCTGCCACTGAGCAGACTGGTGATGGTTTCTTAGCTGCTTATGAAGCAGAGCATGGTGAAGCACCATCCGCTGCTTTCTGGGCGCACGCTTATGACGCTACGACACTTCTTCTTTCAGCTATCGAGGCTGCATCATCTACAGATGGTGACAATCTTGTAGTTGATCGTGCAGGTGTCCGTGAGTTCATGGCAGGCGTTTCAGAATGGCCTGGAATCATTGGTCTAATTAGTTGCGACGAGTTTGGTGATTGTGGTTCACAGCGAATTGCTGTTGTACAACACAATGACAGCAGCGATATCGCAGCTGGAAAGAACAACGTAGTATTTACCTACGCACCAGGCGGATCTGCAACAGCAGGAGCAATCGCAGCAGCATCAGGCGGAAGCAGTGCAGTTGATTTTGACGCTTTTGACGCAAATGGTGATGGAAGCATAACAATTGGCGTAGCTGCAGCAGGACCTGCAGATGATGGTGCTTACTACCAAGCTGTAGTTGATGCAGCAATACTCCTTTCAGAAGAAAATGGTTTTAATTCACCAATAGTTATTGATGAAATTAAACCTGCAGATTCTGCAACTGAGTTAACGAACCTTGCAGATCAGGGTGTAGACATAATCATTGTTGGTGCTAGTGAAATTGCTGAACCGTTGTCAGAATTGACTGTGGATTACCCAGATATTTTCTGGTACTGCAACTGTGGTGCTGGATTCCCAGAAATGCCTGGTCTTGCACAGAGTCTTGATGATGGAACTGAGGTTGGTTTCACTGCTGGTTATGCAGCTGGATTATTGCTTGAAGATAGTGATAGCTCATCTGCAGCGATGATTGGCTGTTGTGATCTCAACTTTGAAAAAGAGTTTAAACTTTCCTTCGAAATGGGATTGAAAGCTGTAAACGCTGAAAACTCTGTTATCTATGTTGGAACAGGGGATTACCCTTATGACTTTGACAATGTTCCGAATGCTTCAGAAGCGTTTAATAACGTTGTAGCTGGTGGAGCAGGTGTCGTATTGCCTTACTTGGGTGGAGCTCATGAAGCTGTTGTTCAACTTTCTAATGAAAGTGGAATACCGGTACTAAGCGCCGGAGCATCAGATGTTTGTACCCGAGATGGAGACCTCACCTGGGATGTCGCTGTGAGATTTGATGGCGGCGACTACGTAGCTGCCATTTTCCCACTCATTTTCAGTGGTGCTGTTCAAGAAGGTCAGACAAAGGTATTCAAGGTCGGTATTGATCCTGAGCCAGGTGCTGTTATTTGTAATTCAACAGATGCACAACAGCAAGCAATGGATGACATGTATGCAGACGTTGCTTCCGCTATGTATGCGGGTGACTTTGGCGCAATCAAAGGTCAAGCCTACGGAGGTGGCTGATTCTTGAATGAGTTATCAAATAGTTCGACCAGTGGGGGCTCTGTTTTTACAGAGCCCCCACCGGCTGTAACAGCAGAAAAACTTTCTAAAAGATATGGATCTGTTCGAGCTTGTGATGAAGTAGATATTGAACTTTTTCGAGGTGAGATACATGGAATTCTCGGTGAAAATGGAGCCGGGAAATCAACTCTTATGAAAATGTTGATTGGGCTAGTTTTGCCGGATGGAGGCTCAATACTACTTGATGGTAAACCGGTAACGATACGCGATCCATTGGATGCGTCTGAATTGGGCATAGGAATGGTTCATCAACATTTCAGTCTTGTCGAGGCATTAACTGTTTGGGAAAATGTCGCTTTGGGTGACAACAGTAAGCTTGATAGAAACAAAATTCGAAATCGGGTTACAGAGTTGAGTAAGCAGTATGGCCTTGATGTGAACCCAGATGACCGCGTGGAAGATTTACCGGTAGGTATGCGTCAAAGGGTTGAACTCATTAAGTGTTTATGTAGAGATCCGAGCGTTCTTATTTTAGACGAACCTACTTCTGTGCTAACGCCGGAAGAATCTGAACAATTATTTGCTTCTTTGAGAAGGGTTGTAGAAGAAGAGGATCGTGCTGTTGCTTTAGTCAGTCATAGATTGTCAGAAATATTACAGGCAACGGACCGTATAACTATTATGAGGCATGGTGCTGTAATTGAACGGTGTTTAACAAAAGACACGGACGCCAATTCGCTGGCCCGAGAGATGGTCGGCCGTGATGTGGATATGGGTTCAACAAGTGAGGTAAAAGTAAAAAACGAATCATTTGAAGATGCAGATATCAGTCTCGAAGATGCCAGAAGAGACAAAAAAGATTTTGTATTAGAGTTGAAAGATATTGTGACATCGTCAAGTTCAGGCGTACGAGAATTAGACGGTTTCAATTTAGGGATCGAAACTGGGGAAATATTTGGTCTTGCAGGTGTAGAAGGAAATGGTCAAAGTGCATTGGTGGAAGTTTTATCAGGCTTGAGAACAGTTTCATCGGGAAGTGTTTTTTTAAAAAGGGAAAAGATCTCTTCAAACAATTTCGGTCGTTTGGCTAATAAAGGTGTCGCTGTTATACCAGAAGATAGACATGATTCTGGAGTGGTTCTCGATATGTCTGTAGCCGATAACTTGCTTTTTTCAAATCTGGAAGAAGGTTATCGCTATGGATTGTTGAATAAGGCTCGAAAAGACAAAAGAGCGAAAGAATTGATTGAGAAATTCGAAATAATTTGTGCCGGTCCTGATGCACCCATGTGGTCACTATCTGGAGGAAATCAGCAAAGAGTGGTGCTAGCTAGGGAAACGAGCGACAAGCCGCTTATTCTTGTCGCTTCCCAACCAACCAGAGGTTTGGACGTTGGAGCAATTGAATACATGACTGGACAGTTGCGTGATTTAGCGAAATCTGGAGTTGGAGTTTTATTGATATCTAGTGAATTAGATGAAATATTGTCACTTTCGGATCGCGTCGGAGTGATTTTTAGAGGCAAATTGGCAGCTTTAATGGATCGTGAAAATGCCGATAGGGAAAGTTTAGGTTTATTGATGGGAAGAGGAGAGGTCTAAGAGGTGTCTTCTTTGGTCAGTTCAAAATCCTCTGTTAAGAGAAGAGGTGAGATAGTACTGTTATATGCTTTCAGTGCTTTAGGCGCTTTATTGCTGTCGGCTTTGATAGTCGAATCTGTTGGAGCGAACTGGTCTGATGTGTGGAATGCGCTTTTGGATGGAAGTTTAAGAAAACCCGGAAGGTGGGGTCGCACTCTTGGCTCGGCTGTGCCAATGGCGATGGTCGCGGTCGGCACGATTATCAGTAGCAAAGTTGGATTGATAAACATCGGGCAAGAAGGACAGATGCTTGTAGGGGCAGCCTTTGGTGCATATGTGGGTGCCCATATGCCAGGCCCTGGACCTTTGGTAATTGTTGCTGTGATCATTGGAGGATTTATTGGTGGTGCTTTCTGGTCGGGACTTGCGGGAGCTTTAAGGTATTGGCGAAATGTTCCTGAGGTTTTAACTACTCTCTTACTCGTAACGATTGCAGCTAATTTTGTTGGCTATGGCTTGAAAAATACATGGCTTTTATTGGATCCAGATGCTGCAGTAGGCAATAGAACACAAGTAAGTCCTCAACTTCCACCAGATTCTCGACTTCCGAGGATAGATCTTTTTGGAAATAATTTTTCACTAAGTGTCATTATTTCTTTGATGTTAATTATTTTAATTTCTTGGATGCTGTCACAAACCATTGTTGGATTCAGGCTTAGTGTCGTAGGACAGAATCAGAAAGTCGGTAAGAGATTTGGGATAAGCGAAGTGAAACAAGGCTTTATGGCGATGTGCGCATCAGGTGGTTTTGCAGGTCTTGCTGGTTCGTTAATGCTCACTAGCGGAGACTTTGCGAAATTTAGGCTAGTTCCAGGATTCACTGTAAATTTAGGTTGGACGGGACTTCTAGTTGCTTTGGTTGCCCGAGAAAAAGTAATGGCGGTTATACCTGTAGCACTTGTTTTCGCAGGTTTGAGGACGGGTTCCAGTTTTTTGGCAGCTACAGGCGTTGAAAGAAGGGTTACTGATGTCGTACAGGGTCTTTTAGTCCTAGCTCTATTAATCCCACCCGCCGTTCTATTTATAAGAGACCGTCGTAGAGCTCTTGCTCAGGTAGAAAGCAGAACTTGATAATGGGTTTTTTAGAAGCTATTTGGGATGTCATGTCTACAGAATCTGCTTATACCGCAGCAACGCGTTTTGCAGCGGTATTAGTATTTGCAGCGGTAGGTGAGTGGGTAGCTGAACGTTCGGGAACTCTGAATATTTCTGTTGAAGCAATGGTTCTTTCTGGCGCTTTTGCGGGAGCGATGGGTTACAGCTGGACAAAAAACGCAGTGGTAGGAATCTTACTTGGTATGTTAGCTGGTTTAATTGTTTCATTCGTTCAAGCACAAATGAGTCATCGTCTAACGGCTGATCAGTTTGTTGTGGGACTTACTTTAAATATCCTATTTTTAGGGATAACGAGTTTCCTTTATGCTGAATGGAAACCTTCGTCTCGTGTGGCTTCGAAGTTTGCAATTCCAGTCTTAAGTAAAATTCCTTTGGTGGGTAAGGCACTATTTGGACAATCTTGGCCATTTTTACTTCTTTACCTTCTGGTCCCATTTGCATGGTGGCTTGTATATAGAACACGATGGGGTTTAGAGGTCAGAGCAGTGGGAGAGAATCCACAAGCGGCTGATGTGAGTGGAATTGATGTAAATAAGAGGCGTAGAGAATCGATTTATTTTGCCGGTTTATGCTCTGGCATGGGTGGTGCATACCTCCTTTTAGGACAAGTTGGAAGATTTGATGATGGCATTGTCGCTGGACGGGGATTCATAGCACTTGTTGCGGTTATTTTTGGGGGTTGGACTTTAAGAGGGACAATTTTTGGTTGTTTGCTTTTTGGATCAGTGCTTTCTTTCCGGTTAACTCTTCCCGGTTTAGGATATGAATTAAACACGGAGTTAATGAGCTCTCTTCCGTTCTTGGTGACCATAGTCGCGATGACAGTTTTCGCCCACAGGGTTAGACCTCCAGGTTCTTTGGCTAGACCGTTTGTAAGAGGTTTGAAATGATAGAAAAGCTAGGAGGTAACTGATGAAAGCAGTTTTCTACACTGAGTCCGGAGGAGTTGAGGTTCTAAAGTATCAAGATATGCCGGATCCGTCACCAGGCCCCGGCGATGTAGTTATAGATGTTGCATCGACTTCATTAAACAGGCTTGATGTCTTGCAACGCAATGGGTGGTTTCAAATGCCAGGTTTTTCATATCCTCATATTTCAGGCATGGATGTTGCCGGAACAATTTCTGAAATTGGTGAAGAGGTTTTAAATGTAAAAGTCGGGGACCGCGTGGTTGTTGATCCTTCTCTCGCGGGTGTTTCAGAAAATTCTTCCCTCACGGGAAGAGGAGAATTATTTGGTGATTTGGGAATCATAGGAGCGAATATTGACGGAGGTTATGCAGAAAAATGTCTCGTTCCAGCAACACATGTTTATTTGATACCTGATGAGATGAATTTCAACGAAGCAGCTACCTTTCCTACCTGTTACCTGACAGCAGCTCATGCTCTTTTCAAGGTTGGAAACCTTCAAGAAGGAGAAACAGTTATTATCCATGCTGCAGGGTCTGGTGTTGGTGTAGCAGCCATACAACTTGCAAAGAACTCTGGAGCAACAGTTCTTGCTACTGCCGGTTCTGAAAGCAAGTGCGAAAAGGCGATAGCTCTAGGAGCCGCTCATGCAATGAATAACAGAGAGGGCGATGTCGCAGGATGGGCTCGTGAATTGACAAACGGAGAGGGCGTAAACATGGTGATGGATTGTGTAGGTACAGCACTTTTTGGAGCTTCACTTTTCGCGCTAGGAATTCATGGTCGCTTAGTAAATTGTGGAAATGCATCAGGAGATGAGGCTATTATTCCCTCACTTGGTTATGTGTTCCATTCTGGAATCACGATTCACGGTTCAGACCCTTATGAGCCGAGTGAGTTTCTTCCTGTTTGGAAAAAGTTTTGCTCTGGTGAATATCAGGTAGAAATCGATTCTGTTTACCCTTTAGAGAACGCTGGTGAAGCGCAAGAAAAAATGTTAAGCGGTGATTTCTTCGGAAAAATTGTTATAAATCCTTAATCATGGCTATCGACGCTCCATACCCTGAACTAAAAAAAACACACACGATGGCGCATAAGGGTCGCCCCTGGACGGATCATAAACCACCACCTGCAGCACCTGTTTGGAGTGTGATTGAGGGACTGGGGTCTTATTATATTCTGCTTGCAGCAATTGAGTTAGATGTTTTCGACACTCTTGAATCAACAGGACCGGTCAAAGTTGAAGTTTTGTCGAAGAAACTTAAAGTTTCTCAACCTCACCTCCAATCGTTACTTGACTCTTTGGTTGCGCTGGAACTTTTAGACCAATTCGTGAATATTTATGAATTGAATGACACAGCTAAAAGGTATTTAACAAGTGATGGACCAGCATCGATGGCAAATTTGATTTCGGTAGCTCCAGGTCCTCACGACAATTGGATATCTTTGGCTGAAACCATACGTAATGGAAGTCCCAGTACTCCGATAGATAACGATCCGACTCATTTTTACGTACCTCTTGTTGAGGGTACTTTTACAACAATGCTTAGAGCAGCAACTCGTTCTGATTTAAAAATTCGTTATAGCAATCTTACGGGTCCCCATGTTCTTGATTTGGGAGCAGGGGGGGCTCCTTGGTCTATCGCAATCTTAAAAGCCTGTCCGGAAGCAAAAGCAGTAATTAATGATTTTTCGCAAGTTCTAGAAGTGGCCAAGAGTAAAACTAAAGAACATGAAGTGATAGACCGTTGCGAGTTTCGTCCAGGTAATTTTCATGAACTCCAGTTTGAGACAAATACATATGATTTGGTGGTCTTAGGTCATGTGTGTCGAACAGAGGGTGAAGATGGAGCGAAGAGTCTTATAGAACGCGCCTTCCTGTCGTTGAAACCTGGAGGAAGACTACTGTTAGCCGACTATTTCATCGATATAGAAAGAAAGTTTAATCCACATGGTGTTTTGATGGGAATGACAATGATGACAAGCACTATAAACGGTTTTCCCATTACTAATGAACAGACAACCACTTGGTTACGAGAAGCGGGATTTGATTCCATACGTTTAATCGAGCCAATTGGTTTCCAGTTTTTGTATGTAGCAACAAAACCGTTCGATTTGTCAAAGGAGTAGAAATGAAAGAGCAAGTAGACACCCTGATAAGGGCTTGGTACGTCGTGACCATGAATGAAACTCGAGACATTATTAGAGATGGCGCTATTGCGGTGAAGGACGGATTAATTGTAGAAGTCGGGAAATCAGCAGACCTCGAAACTAAATTTGATGCAAAAGAGACTCTAGGGAGTAACCGCTTTGTTCTAACACCAGGCATGATCAACACACATATACATATAACTGGTGAACCTTTGACCAGAGGTTATGTGCCTGATGACACTCCTTTTGAAGAGAATGTTTTTGAATGGCTTTGTCCACTTTATTCTGTGCACACGGCTGAAGAGGAGAGATTGTCTGCAAAACTAGCTTCAGTGGAAATGTTGAAGTCAGGAACAACAACATTTCTTGAAGCTGGGACAATTCGTTTTTTAGATGATGTATTTGAAGTACTCGAAGAAGTCGGAATTAGAGGTCGTTTAGGTAGGTGGATTTGGGATTTACCTCCTGAGCCAGATGTATACAAACAGAACACTGATGAGTCGATAAATCTTTTGCAGTATCAACTTGAGAAGTATAAAGATGTAGCGCAAGGACGACTTGGGGCCTGGTCTACTTTAGTTGGACACACAACTTGCTCTGATCCACTTTGGAAAGCTGCACGAGAGTTAGCTACAGAACATGACACTGGTATGAGTTTTCACATGTCACCAGCCAAGCTGGATCCAGATTTCTTTATTTCTGAATTTGGCCATCGTCCCATAGTTCATCTAGATGAATTGGGGATTCTTGATGACGACGTGGTTGTGACTCACTGTGTTCAGGTAGATGATAACGAAATCTCGTTAATGGCCGAATCAGGCACACACGTGGCGCATTGTCCAACAACAGCATTAAAAGTTAGTTACGGAGTTACTCGAGTAGGGAAGATCCCTGAGATGAAAATGGCAGGTATCAACGTAGCTATTGGAACAGACGGGAATAATGCCTCTAATTACTCTGATTTAATGAGAGCCACGTATCTGGTAGCGGGTTTATTCAAGGACAGTAGGCAGGATCCGCAAATGTTTCCAGCAGAAATTGCTTACGAGATGGCGACGTTGGGTGGAGCTAAAGCTATGCAACTGGAGAAAGAGATAGGTTCACTTGAAATAGGTAAAAAAGCTGATCTGGTTCTTCACGATACAGACAGACCTGAGTGGAGACCTTTGCTAAACGTCATGAACCAACTTGTATGGTCAGCTGATGGAAGAGGTGTCCATACGGTTTTAGTAGATGGAGTAAAGGTAGTAGAAGAAGGACGTGTCACGGCTTTCGATGAGGAGAAGTTTTATGCAGATTGCCAAAATGCTGGGGAAGCAGTAGTCCAACGTTCAGGACTACCTGACAAATCAAAATATCCAATTTTGTGAATCCACTTATCTTTGAAGCAGAGATAACTCCCGGTATGGGTGTGGATGAATTTTGTGGCTTAGCAACAGCTGTTGAAGATGCTGGGTTCGATCGTCTTGGAGTTTCAGATGTTGCACTCTGGCCAGATACTTACCAATTGCAAATTTTAGCCGCTCGTGCAACGAGAAGCATCATGATTGGTTCAATGGTTACAAACCCATATACAAGAAATCCTGCAGTTCATGCAAGTGCTTTAGCCACTTTGAATGATGCTTCAAATGGTCGAGCCTTTTTTGGTGTTGGAGTAGGGGCAGGACTAGAAGAAATAGGGATAACTCCGACAAGACCGGTAACCACACTGAGGGAAACAATTACAGTAATACGCTCATTATTAAGTGGAGAAGAAACCGTTTTTCAAGGTACTACTTTCAATTTCAACACTTCAGGTTTGGTTACCCCCTGTCTAGGAATGGTTCCAGTGGCTATAGGCACAAGAAGCCCGCAAGTGATGCGTTTAGCAGGTGAAATAGCTGACATTGCTTTAGTTGGGGCAAGAAATTTATCGCCTTCTTCTGTAGCTAATTACAAACAGTGGCTTACTGAGGGAGCCGATCAAGTTGGACGTGACGTGTCGGAAGTAAAGATTGCGCCACGAGTGACGTTATGTGTCAGTGAAGACTCAAAATTAGCTCAATCAAGCGTAAAAAGATATGCGGCACACTATTTGGAGATAGTCGGCGAAAACGGACCTGAGTTAGAACGATCAAGAAAAAATGCGATTTTCGAAGCCCTTTCTCGTTCGAGTGGATGGTATTTCGACCATAATCGTTTCGATGATCCTGAACTTGAATCCCTTGTAGATGACGAATTGGTCAAGGAGTTCGCAATCGTTGGCACACCTAAAGAAGTTGCAGAACAGTTAGAGAAAGTACTAAATCTTGGTTTCTCACAGATCAGTTGCAACCTCGCTGCGGTACGAAGACCAGGTAATTCAATGACAGACGGTTTATCCGAAACAATTAAAGGTAGCGGTTTAGCGCTCGATTTTTTACGGAAAAAACAGTGAGTTTGACAGATGTTTTACTATTAGTTTTTGGTGGTTTAGCAGCTGGAGTAATCAATACTATGGCTGGGGGAGGGTCAACTATAACAGTCCCACTTCTAGTTTTAGCTGGTGTGCCAGGCACGCAAGCTAATGGCTCAAACAGGGTCGGGGTCTTAGCTTCAAGCGCAGCTGCGGTCATTTCTTTTCGGAGATTGGGCGTTTCGGGAATTCGCAAATCTTCGATTGTATTTCTGCCAGTTTTTTTCGGCTCTTTAGTTGGCTCTTCTCTTATCAGTCAAATATCCGACGATACTTTCGAAAAACTTTTTGGTGTTCTTATGATACCGATCGTACTTCTTACACTTATATCTCCAACTCCGAAAAAAGACAGAGAGAAGACATGGAGTAGAGGCTTAACGATTTCTGTTTTTACTTTCGTCGGATTGTACGGGGGGGCAATCCAAGCTGGGGTCGGATTACTTATGGTTCTCGCTCTTTCTCATTCGGGATTCGACTTAGTTAAAGCGAACAGCATCAAAGTTTTGATTAATGTTTTACTTACTGTTGTGGCTTTACCAGTTTTTCTTTTAGCCGGAAAAGTTGATTGGGGTCCTGCATTAACCCTTGCGGGCGGGTTCGCTCTAGGAGGATGGATGGGCGCAAAATGGGCTTTTCAAGGTGGTGAAAAAGTAATTAGGTTCGTAATGGTTGTTTCAGCTCTAGTTCTTTCTGGTCGCCTGCTCGGTCTGTATGGGTAAAAAATTAATTCACGATGTCGGCCAGTATGGTCTAGGTGCTAGACCTGCTTGCCCCAGAAGCCTTTTTTGACGTTTATGTAAATCAGAAAAA
>Ga0206678_10002667_pt1 | contig 11273 bp, 5 predicted proteins | sample M180m12015metaG_FD_155453 | JGI IMG/M metagenome (GOLD analysis project Ga0206678, IMG submission 155453) | Ammonia-oxidizing marine archaeal communities from Monterey Bay, California, United States - M1 80m 12015 | ecosystem: Environmental > Aquatic > Marine > Intertidal zone | place: USA...
AGGCAATAATTCTGTATTTGTTTCTTCTAATTCAATAATACATACTTGCGTTGCAGTAGTGATTAGCAATCTATCCTCGGATATGGCTTCGGCATACAGAACACCCTCATTCGCTTGAAGATTGGTTGGTAATGCCCATTTTCCTTGAGGACCTGCAGATAACTCCTCACCAAAAATTTTCCAATGGAACATTGAATCATCGTTGGCAACCATATACATTGAATCATCAATTTGCACTGCTAAAGAACAAGCAGTATGCATATTTGGTAGTGCAACTAACTGTTCATCAAGATAAGTATGACAAGCATATGTGTTTAATTTTTCACCAGTGTCAACATCAATAGTCCAAATCCAAACGCCGTTTGTGAACGTTGCAATATTTCCATTTAGTACAACCCGCGTATCTCCCAAATCATTTCCAGGGCTGCGTTGTTGGTCAACCTGCCAAACCGGTTCTCCTTCAAACGGTTGGCCTTGCCAATAACTTACAGAATCATTCCAAGGTCCATCCGCTTCACCTGTTAATTCTGTGGTTATGAAACCATCCATTCCATATTGAGTAAGATAAGATTCGCTCGTACTTGTTGAAGCAGCATCGTATTCAAATGGCTCAGGATCAAAATCGATCACAATCATATGTGCAAGAGGCACAGTTGTGTACATCAAGGCAATTGCCAATATACCCATTATCCCATATTTGATTATCCAGTCTTTTTTGTACTTCGCTAGAACTAGAATTAGAGCAGTAAAAATGAATATGAAAGTTAACTCAAGTGCGATATTTCTAATTTGCTTTGCTCCATCTTCTCCAAATGCATGCAATCCTGCAACATCATACCATGGGCGGATAAAAAGAGCGATTGCAATTGTAATAACGAACATTAAAGCCATTCCTACCATGCCTGATAATTGCTCTTTTATTGAATCGAAAAACGATTCATTGCGAAGTGCTCTCTCAACAGCAACGAATTCTTTGGAGATTTCACGACCCGCATTATCGGGATTATTATCGTCGCTCATAACAGATGCGAGTTAGGGCTTGCATATGACTGTCACTCTCGCAACATTCCCCCTAAAGGGGGAAAATCGTAGTCTTTGTTAATAATCAAAATGATTTCAAAATACTAATTTTGACTTCTTGGATCCTTAGGGCCATCAGTACTTTGAATCTCAACACCATGTGAAGTTAGATAGCCAACACCATTTTCTCCCATGAAGCCACCATCGACAATAACAACCTTTGAAATTCCAGAATGATGGATTAATTTCGCACACATCATACAAGGTTCACCGGTAACGATTAGCCATGCACCATTTGTCGGAACACCGTTGGCTGCAGCATTACAAATCAAATTCATTTCAGCATGGTGACAACCGATTTCAACCCTTGTTCCTGATACTATGTTTTCGCTATCCCTTAGGCATTCTTCACCTCCACAAAGACGGCCTCCACCTCTTGGTCCACCATTGTAACCATCCATCAAAATAACATTTCTCGCAGGGTCAACCAATAATGCACCGAATTTTCTGCGAGGGCAATTAGAAGCTTCAGCTAAGGCCAAGCATTGCTGTATTCGGATTGCCAAATGCTTGTCTTTCATACCCTCACCCATTCCCTGCTAACACTAGTCTTCTTTCATCTCTTCGCTAGCAAACTTAGGTCTTCATCACTGTCGAGATAAAGTAAACCGAGAATATTTCCTTGTAAATAAATAGAGCCAAGACTTACGATTAGGCCAACATCGTGCACATTTTCATCCTCTAAAATTGATAGCGCACTTTCGGGATACTCTACCGCGGAAATCTCACAATCAACCGAAATGAAATAATCCATTAATTGACGTGGTTCAACACCAGGATATCTTCCGCCCTGTGGTGCGGTAACAATGATTTGTCGTGGTGGATTCTTTTGACAATATTCTAACAGCGGAGCGATGAATTTATCCATTTCCTGCTGTGGTGATGTTGCAAAAATCAATGACCATGCCTGTACTTTGTAAGTTTCAATAATATTTGCAACCTCTGGCATCACCCTCTCCATTCCACTTGGATTATGAGCGCCTTCAAGCAAGAATTCATGACCACCTGTTTTTCCAACAGGAACAAACTGCATACGAGCAGGCCAGCGGATTGAATTTTTTGCTTGCCACACATTTGATGTATCCATCCCATTTCGTTTCAATGCTTGATCTACAAGGATTGCAGCCTCTTGTCGCGTGGTAACCATCTGTGGAATATCAACAAATATCGGTTGAGCCGGCAATGGCGTTTCACCAAGTTCTATGTTACCAGCAGATTGACATTCCTCAAGCATTGCAGATTTAACCTCATCATTTTCAGGGTTGCGAATAATTATTTTCACACCAGGTCTTGCTATGGCAACCTTTTCCTTTGCAATTTTGCAAATATCATCGCCTAAAATATCTGTATGCTCGACTGAAATGGAAGTAATGATACAGGTGTCAGCTGGAGCAGTTCTAGTTGCATCAAGTCTACCCCCTAAGCCTGTTTCCAGAATTAATACATCGACATTATGACTTGATGCAGTGACCATTGCACAAAGGTATGTTATTTCAAAAAAAGTCAAATCAATCTTAGGGTCTTCTTGACTAATCTGCATTACTTCTGCTAATGCGCTATCAAATAATTCACTAGCAATAGGTTTTCCATTTATTCTTATTCTCTCTTCAATCCTGCTAACATGCGGAGATGAAAATAATACAGTTGAACGGTCAGAGAGTTGTAATGATGCGGCTAGTATTGCACAAGTTGTACCTTTTCCATTACTGCCTGCTATGTGGAAAATATGAGTATTATCAAAATGAAGATTCAATCGATCTAATGCTTGTTTGGTATTAGGTAATCCCAAAGCCATGCCTTTGGATTTGGAGGAATTTAGCCATTGGCGAACCTCTTCCATTGTCTGCCCCATGTTACTGCTCATTGGTATGTCTCATAGCATCTTTGGCCTATTATCTTCATATAACGGAAATATGAGTAAATATTGAACACATATTTTCCAATTGAAAAATCAATTTCGCAATTGAACAATTACTGCCAAAAGCGACGCGTTCTCGCATACTCAACTTCGGCTTTGTGAATCATATGTAATAGAGAATCTTGGTCATTTGGACGAACTTTCCTCAATACTCGTTGAGCGGTTGCTTCTCCAATCCCTCTTCCCATCAAACAAAGAATCGCATCATAACCTCTGTTTGCAACAGTTGTTGCATTCTTCATCATACGCCCTTCATCCTTAGGATCGGTTGAATTAACCCATTCCTCAAGCATTTTTTGCATTCCTTCTCTTGCACATGCCATCATTCGTCCTTTGCACTTCAAACATAGTTTGGCATCATCCATCTCTTTGTATCTAGCAACTCTAAATCTTCTAACCGCTTTACATTTCAAGCAACATAATACAGCTCTTTCATTCTCTAGTCTTAGTTTCAATCTGGCTCTTACAGCAGCATTATCCCAATTCGGCAATAACATATCGCGACTATTGTGGCTTGAGATCCCCAAAGGACCAGTTGCAGTAATTTCAATATCGATTAACCCAGATTGAATAGCATGAATAATATCTCTTGCTCCATCAACATCCATTCTCTCATGGAATAATTTACCAAGAACTTCTTCCATTACTACTGTTCCACGGTATTTTCTCAACAGTGCTTGCAAGTTTATTTTTCTCGGGTCAACACCATGCCTTAGTATTGCGAAAGTTTTGGCAACTTGGGCGAATCTCCATCGGACTTGGCGAGAATTTGGCAATGTTACACTAAGAAGTCCAGCAATTGCATCAGGAGGAGTATCCATCAACCAATTTAGGAAATCACGTCCGTTTACACCTGAGACTTGCAACGAGATTCTTGTAGGTTCAACTACCAATCGACCCCAACCACCAGATTTTGTGCTAGCCATCGCTAGCAAAAATTGACCAATTGCCTCATTGATTCTCGAACCATTACAGCAATTGATTACCACTGCATCATCCCTTTCTTCAATAGTAATTTTCCGATCGGTAGGAAGGTGTCCGGTTGCTTCAATATGCTCCCTAATCGCTTCACTGAGCAAACTCATGGCCTCACCATCAATAGGATGTTCGGACAATTTTGAATCACGTTGTGCAAAGATACTGTTGACATCTAGTCCAACTTGATTCTCACTTTCACAATCCTCATTTTCATCTTCTACGCCTTCAAGCAAATTCAAATCTTCAGCAATTAATTGGCGAAGACGTCCAATATCTCTTGCAACTTCTTTTGGTACCGGTGGTAATTCTCCAGTCCATTGAGGCGCATGAGCTTGGTCGGTAACAGGAGTTACCAACAATTCTGATTTTTCAGAATCTGCATCGATGATTAACCAGGTTCTTCCTGCCATTACGAAACGTCTTGGAGAACCATCATCATCTTCACCAGAATCATTTAGACTTAGCACGAAAGCCTCATCTACGCTTCCTAAACTTGACCTCGTCACAGCATCCCGAACTCGGTATTTTTGTTTGTCAGGAATCATTGAAAGATGGTTTGTGACCCATTGACGTGTTCTTCCAGCAGTTGAAATCCATCCCTTGGCGAATCGCTTAGGTACTTTTACACTGAGATTCTTTATTGCATCTGTGATTTCCTCTTCTGGTACAGTGTATAGTGGTCTCTCTTCAGGCAATTCTTCACCTATTGCTAATGCTTCAACACGAGCGAGTTCATAGATGGTTTTTGGCCACCTATACCAAGGCACTTCAATAGGATTGGTGCAAATTTTTACAACCCATCCCTCTGCTAATATTGTTGCAACATTTTCAGTATCTTCCTCCCTCCATTGCTCAAATTGGCTACTATTGGCAATACTTGTTGTGATTTCAGAAATAGGTACAGCTCCGAATGAATGCGCCATCAAAACAATCTGATTTGCTGCAACAGAATAAGGCATTTCTCTCCATTCAATAGGTTCAATTTTTCCTTCCATTGCTCGCCTTGCAATGACAGAAGCCTCTGCCACATCATCCGCATTCCATGACAATAAATGCCCTCGTCCTAATCCACCTAAACGGTGGTCTGCTCGGCCAACTCGTTGTAACATTGAATCTACAGAACGCGGGCTTTTCATTTGCACAATACGATTGATTCTTCCTACATCAATTCCCAACTCCAAACTGGATGTACACACTAGGCCAGATAAATTTCCTTCGCGCAAATCATCTTCCATTTTTTGCCGAGTTTCAGTGGCTAAGGAACCATGATGAACACCAATTGAAAGATCTGGTGCCATATTCGACAATCTGCTGGCAATTGTTTCAGCATCGTTTCTAGAATTAACAAAAACTAAGCAAGGGGGGTCCTTTCTCAAGATTTTTATCAATCTGCGATATGTTGAATGTTCTCTTGGTGACTGAATTGCTAATTCCATACAACCGATTTCATCTTCATCTGTTGCAGGTTCAGCCTCTACTGTTAATTTGGTATCTCTATGCCCCATTGCGATAACCGCTTTACCATCTTTTGGTGAAAGCCATTTAGCAACTTGTTCTGGGTTACCAACAGTAGCAGATAACCCAATTTTCTGTATTGGTTTGCCAGTCATCATCTGCAATCGTGATAAACCAATATTCAATTGCCATCCTCTTTCACTCGCTGCTAAATCATGAACTTCATCAATGATTACAGCTTTTACAGTAGTCAATAATTTTCTTAGATTTTTCCCAGTGAACATAAGTTGGAATGTTTCTGGTGTAGTCACCAATAGATGAGGTGGTTTACGCACTTGTTTCGCTCTTTCACTTTGAGTAGTATCGCCATGCCGTAAACCAATTTTCAGTCCAACCGCCTCAGCGATTTCAGTTAATCTGCGATCAACATCACGATTCAGTGCTCGTAGTGGAGTGATGTAAATCACTGCTAAAGGCCCCCAATCCTCTTCTAAACAGCGATGTAGAATTGGTAATACCGCTGAAAGTGTTTTTCCAGAACCAGTAGGTGCGATGATGATTCTATCCTCACCGGACATGATTTCTGGTAGTGCTATTTGTTGTACTGGAGTCGGTTTCCATCCCCGAGTTTTCAGTGCTTCTGTCAATTTAGGATGTAGGGTGGAAAATACATTTGACATACTCTCCCCACCCCTATGTAATGGTCTCAGTGCCCACCCTTTTTGAACAAATCGTTAGCAAAAGAGGTGTAAAATCAAGGAACAATCACTCTTCTTCAATCAATATATTCTTTGATTCTTTATTCGCTTGAATCAATTCAGGAGAGTTTCGCATCAGTTTGTTAATCAGTGGTTCAATTATCATCGGTGCAATCAATACTGAAGCAATCAATGTGAATAACCAGTAGAAGGATGAAGTAGGAACATATGCAGTACCAGGAGAATCACCTCCGCTAACCATTAGTTTTACAGTACCTAGCCAAGGTAGTTCACCACCAGCAACACCGATTACCCAATCACTGGTCACAGGGCCAACTAAGCCGCTTTGGCTATGTACTCCAGATGAACCATTTACTGCGGAACTGCCTTGGTCAACTGAACATTTGTTATTGTCTCCCAATGTCATCATTCCAGCATGCTTAGGTTGCCATTGCCAAACCACAAGATATGATTCCACATTAGCATGAGATGGCCTATTACATTCATACAACCCCGCTTGAGTTCCATCGAAATGGATAGTGACTGATTCAACTGCGGTTTGATTCGTTCCAGGAACATTCCAATTTACAACACAAGTTCCGACTTTTCCATCCAACTTATCTGATGTAAACTCATCATATGTGCCACCATTTGGGCAATAATCATCATTTGATGGATTGGCATCTACATCACGTGATGGTGAGTAGGTATCATGTGGATTAACGCGAAGAATGGCTCTATGGATAATAGGAGTGCCAACATCTCCATTTTTCTCATAAATTATTACATCACCTTCCATGCCATGAGATGAATATCCATGGTATTGAGAGCCGATTTGAGTGGCTTCAGCAAAAGTGACAATTGAATCATATGGTTGATTGTGAACTAGGATTAAATCCCCAGCATCAATGCTACCTATTTCTCCATCAATATTGTGGATCATTGATGATGATTCAACAACAACCAATGGCGGCATTGAACCTGTATGTGCCCATAATCCAAGTATTAGGATTCCAATCATTGAAGCGGCAAGAATTATTTCCCTAATCAAGGATTTGAGCGGATCTTCATCTGACACAGGGGTTTCCTCCACCTTTAGCGGCGAAGTCCTTTGCTTTGAAGGAATTCTCCCCATGCGACATCATGGCCTGCACCTAGCACTGATGCGGAAAAGTTTCCATCGCTCTTTTGACGACGTAATTCAGAAATTGATTCAATTTGTTTTATTTCTTCAAGAGTATTGACATGACCGCGTAAAACAAGCATTTCAGGGCCTGAAACAATCATCAGCATGAATGACAAGATTCCTAGTACAATTGCTAGTCCAGTGTGTTGGCCCCAATCGGGATGATCTTGTAAGGTTAATATCTGGTAAAGGCATAACAGCATGATGATTATTGATGAACCACAAGCCATTGTTGTTATTGCTAAATGCTTGCCATGTTGACCTACCCACCATTTTGAAAATAACCGTATTATCATTGTATCCCGTCCTGTTTGGCACACAACCGTATTGTTATTGAAGGTTACACAACACCGCTTCTTGCTTTTGACCGCGAAGGGGATGGTTGAAATGCTTTAGACACTGAGGGCCGAAGGCCCTTGACAGGAGCGACGGTGATTTTGATGCGACTTGCAATATTTTTATCTCTTATTTTCATTACTTCTACACTTGCCCCATTTGCAACATCCGCAACAACGGAAACGCAGTTTAATGATGGTACTACGACATATGAGCATACATTTTCCGGCAGTGGGACTGGAACAGCGGGAGTGCTTTCTATTCCTTATGGTGCTGAAGTAACGGCAGCAGAATTCAGAATGACTGGCGAAGCAACCAATACCGCATATACCAATTATACAACCAATGCTCATTATGGTGGCGTTGGTGATGGAAATTGGCAACCTAGCCCACCTTCTCCTTTCACATATGGAAGCCGCAATAATGTTGATGTAAACTCTAAAGTAATGTCACTAAAGGGCGTACCTACGGTTAACCACGCTGATTTTACGAGAACAGCTACGGTGCAATCACTAGGAGGGGCTCATCAAAATACAACAGGTGGATTCATTGCATTATCTGATCAAGGATACAACAGTCCAGGTCTAAAGCATTCGGACCTAACCGTTTCATCCTCCGCAGCATGGGGATATATGGGCGTGGTAGTTCCAATTTCAGATTATGAACTTCACGTCATGAAATATTCAAACAACGGATTGTACAATCTGCCAACAATCTTGCGAATAAACAAGAGCACTGGTGCCTATTTAGGAACTGCAACATTCAACAACAATGGGCTCAGCAATGGATGTTCCACTTCATCAAGTTATTACATGCATGATGCAACAGTCTACAATGGTGAAGTATATACGGTATCATATTCATATTATGATGTCGTAAAATGGACAGTAACCAGTACAAGTTGGAAATGTTCTACAGTGTGGAGTTATAACGAATATATTACTGGAGTTGATTTTGATGATGATACAGGAAAGATGTATATTTCAACCTACAATTCACAAGGTCAATCTCATTATGTTAAGGAAGTCAACCCAGCATCTCCAACTTCAATAAATGGTTCATGGTTGATGGGAAGTTATCCTTCAATGTACTATTACTATGGAGCAGGATTGGTCGTTAACTATCCAATGGTCACCTACAACCTTTACAGTAACCAAGGATACAAGAGTACTCATCATCAATATGCATTCAATGGAATGTGGTTAGACTCGATGGGTCAAGTTGAGATTGATGGTGGTGGCCATTATGGTTTAGTTGAGGATGGTACAGGCAAAGTCGTATACACTTGCCATTGGTATAACTCATATTGCCCATCATCTCAATCAAGAAAGATTAATTTCATGGGCGATGGAGATTTATTTGATTCACGTTCATCAACAACAACTTCAGCTACAGTAGTAGGCTCAACATTCACTGTAAGCAAGTCTCTTACAACTTTGAAATTGACTTCGGTTTTAGCCTACGAACCAACGGGTACTTCGGTTAATATTGATATTTCTAACGATGGTGGAATAACTTGGTTACACGCAAACCCAGGTCAGATGGTGACATTTTCCAATTCGGGAACTAATCTCAAGTGGAGGGCACATCTGAACGGTACTACTTCTAAAACACCAATTTTAGGTGATTTGGCAATACAGTACATTTCAAGTTACCAAAGTAACGGATATATGTACAATTATCAATATCAGTCGGGAGGAACCTCAAATCTTGTCGCTGCAACTCTAAATTGGAATGAAACAAGACCAGCTGGAACAAGCCTTAGTGTAAAATTCGGTCTTGACAATTCCCAGTGTTCGGGCTCTTCAGCCACTACATTTACTTCACCAGGTCAGACCAAATCAATTACCGGCACTGGCCTCTATCTTTGTGTTAGAATAATGTTGAGCACCTCAAATACAGGCAATTCACCGACGATTACTAATTTGAGCATTCAAAGACATAGTAATGCACCTATGGAGCCAGAAATATTACTGGAAAATTCTTCAGTATGGAAACGTGCAGGTAATCTTGGAGCATTGCTTGGACCCGTAACAGTTTATCAAAATAGTCCGAATGATAAAATCATCAAGAAATTCAATGATTTGATTCCAGATACAGGGGCAGGAATAAAACAGATTCAAGTTGATTTAGGTTCTTCGTCAAGCGGTAAACTAAGGCTTGATTCATTTTCTATAACCTATACAATGCAAACTGTAAACCTTGATATTTTGATACCTGAAGGTGAAGTATTGCATGAAAGAGTTGAACCATACGAGGTAGTTACACGGCATGTAATAGGTGAGTCGGCAACTTCGATGACGAGTGCAACTCTCGAATTAAGGACTAATGCAATGGCTAAGAATCCAACCATGACTTGGGAGAATGGAGATGTATTCCCAGAACCAAACGATCCAGAAGATTTCATTGAAATTGATGCAAGTTCTTGGAGTGTTGAAAGTAATGGTATTTTAGAAATACATTGGATTTTCCATGTCACTAGCGAATTCCCAGACCAGCCGGAAGTCAAATTCAAGACAGGATGTTTGGATAATTCTGGTTCTGCTGGCTTTGCACCGATAGATTTGTTATCTTCTACTGGCTTAAGAGTCAATAGAACATTCGGATTAGGATGGTTGAAGGTTAGAGATAATGATGGAGGATTTACTTCAGATGATGTCGCAGATAATTCATGGGTTGCTGCTGGAGAGCAAATCCACTTCCAAGGTGCAATGTGGTTCGCCGATACCGATGATGCTCCGAAAGATAGTGCATTTGATGTGAGGATTTCACGCAATGGATGGGTTGAGAGTACTGCAAGAGATACAACCAATCAAAACGGTTCATTCTTCATTACCATAGACTTGCCAAATATTGATGTTCCAGATGGAATGACATATGAAGTTCAAACATACAATGAGAAGGATCCGACTCACACAATGCAACCTAATTCGGATTGGAGAAGAACATACAAGGTCGATGCAACAGCACCAGAGAGAATGGACATTTATCCTAAGGATGATGCTTATGAAGCCGGAGATAATGCTCAAGAAATCAAAGTTTTAGTCAATGATGATGTTGGGCACCCAATGGCATTGAAATTGATGTATTGGGTTGAAGCAGACCATGATATGAATCGTAATGGAGAAGCGGATTCAAATGAATACGCATCAAAGATGGTTTACAATAATACTGTTGCTAAGAACAAGTGGTTTATGACAACAATTGACCATTCACGTAATGCAAACATGGGTCGTGTTTCTTACTTCTGGGATGGTGGAGATGAGGCAGGAAATCCTCTACATTACACCTATCTTAATGAAGAAGATGAAATATTAATCTTTGAATCTGAAACAGGATTTGACCATGATGATGCTACTTTTAGGACAAGAAAGGATTCGAGTGCTGTATTCACAGGATTAGATTGGATGGGTCATGAGGATGATGCAGCAGTCTATTCTGGTATGAAGCAAACAATTACTCTTGGTTTCATTGACGCAAACACAGCAATTGATTTTGAGCATATTTCCTTGGTCTTTGACTTTGAAGGTCCTAACCCTCTAAGAGATATTCAAAGGATTTCATATTCTGGAATAAACAATACATTTTGGTCAGAAAGCCAATACTTGACAATATTGCAAAG
>Ga0206678_10002670_pt1 | contig 11268 bp, 8 predicted proteins | sample M180m12015metaG_FD_155453 | JGI IMG/M metagenome (GOLD analysis project Ga0206678, IMG submission 155453) | Ammonia-oxidizing marine archaeal communities from Monterey Bay, California, United States - M1 80m 12015 | ecosystem: Environmental > Aquatic > Marine > Intertidal zone | place: USA...
ATATACGACTATGATAAAATCTCATGTGTAATGAAATCTAAAAATAAAAATATGCCAGATATTTTTATTGAGAAATTTATAAAAAAAGAGATAATAAAAAAGAAAGATAATAAAAAAGAAATGGGTGTTGTTGATATGGTTATGTCTAGATTCTAACTGATAGTTCTTGCGAGACTCCATGTCTGGCGTTCCTGATATCTTTTCCAGCGGTTTTCTTTCTCCTGTTCGAGTTGATAATCTTGAATACTTTTGAATACACCATATACTACAAATCCAGATAGGTACAATGTGAATGCGGATATTACGGAAATCATTTAATAATATATTATATTATTAATATGGTTGAAAAGAGAATTAGTGAACGATTGTTAATAAAGAAATTAAAGAAATTGATAAAAGATATTATAAATAGATTGGATTAAAATTATTCGCAATATGATACACCATCATCTTTACCGCATTCTATACATCCGCCAAATACACCATCACATAAATATGCCACACCTGTATCACGACACGCATAACATTCTATTTTGCTTTCTTTATTACAATGATAACACAACTTAAACTTATAATTAATCATTTCGCTACATCCAGCACATTTTTTTGTTTTTGTATTTGAAACAGGTTTATTTTTATTACATTCAAAACATAATGGAAATTCTTCTTTCTTATATTTTCCACATTTACATATTTTTTTTTTATTATCTTCTTTCAGTTGTTTTTGTTTCGCGTTAATTTCATTAGTGCAGTCAAAACAAATATCGCTTAATCGGCGGGTATTTACTTTATTACATTTGATACAATGTTTTTTTTTACCATCTTCTAAAAAATGCGTCATACAACAACTACCAATCGTAATAATATTTTTACCTTCTCTTTTATCATTTGGGGTCGCCCAATAATTATATTTTATTTTATTATTACATACACATTGCCATGTTTGTTCTGGTTCTCTTCTATAATCTCTATTGTTTTTGTCACACCATTTAATCCACATTAAATAACGAATAGGGTCGTGTGGATCATTATTTGAATTATCTTGATTATCACACCCAATACATTTCCAGTTTTTAACATCATCAACATCTAATCCAAGTTCTTTCAAACCTTCTACGAATCGTTTTTGTTTTTCAATACTAGTCATATATATATATATGACTATGTCTTTAAGTGTAATGCGTCTAATTAGACGCATTAAAGAGATTGGATTAAATTATCATATACAATGCGTTCAATTGAATAAATTTCATTATTAACAATCTTCATTGTATTTGTTCGAATCATTCGAAGCATAGTTGACGCACTAATCATAGCATATGATTCAACTTCTTTTCTAGATTTAAATTCTTTAATTTCATTGCGTTCTTCATCAGTATGTGATACGCGACTGACTTTATAATTCATATGATTAATATTACGACCCATATTATATATTATATATAGATAATGCTTTAAGTGATTAAACGCATTATTTATAACTCAATTAAGAATGTTCTTCTTCCATTTCAATAATTTCATTTTTACACATAATAGTTGATAATAGTCCTTTGTATCCACGATTACCATTAACTTTACAAGCAATTGCTCCTTTACCTTCTAATATCTTTTTCATATCCTTTGAATTTACTTTCATAGCACATTGTGTTTCGATATGTTCATTTAATTCGGCATTAGTCATTTTATCAGATGGGTTGCCCGTAAATTCAAGTGTGCTAGTCCAATCATTCGCATTCTGTAATTCCTTTTTAGCAGCCCTCATTTCTTCTGGAATCATATCCAATTTACCCTCTTTGTAAAAGAGCATTGCCCCTTCAACAAACCATTTCATAATACCTTCTTTGTTTTCTAATAGTGATTCTTCTTTTTTATCATCTCTCAATTTATCACCTTCTTTCCGTTCTTCCTCGCATACATATTGATTCCAATATTGAATAATAACTATTCTGCGTAAAAACGCATGAGACGATTTAAATGAAGGTAATACATTAGTATTCATGACAAGTTTTGCGGTATTTTGAAATACAAATGGATTACCATACAATTCACGGGCGATACTCTCACCGCCCCCTACCAATTGCTTAAATGCCTTACCCAATTCAGTTGTATCTTCCATTTCCTCAATAAATGCGGTTGTTTTATTGTATAATTTAGCGACTTCTGGCGATGCTGAGTTAGCATTTGACTTTTGAGATTTGTCAAGGATAGACTCATCTACCTTTGTGACGCATCCCTTAAATGTCATTTGCATTACATTTGAAACAACACTTTTACCATTACCACCCGAACCATTCGCAATAGTCATAACCTGTGCTGATGTTTCTTTGGTAATTAGATAACCAAATAACTTATGAATATATGCCATCATCTCTTCGGGTTTAGTAATATTTGGATGGTCGAATAAATCACGCAAAAACGCATCCCATTCTGAATATTCCGCCTTTTCATTATAATCAATATCAATATATCCAAGTTGGTAATCATCATAAGTTCTGGGTCGTAGTTTTCCAGTTCTCAATTCAATAATTCCATTTCTCACACTTAAAATATCAGTTTTAGCGGTTGTCTTACTTCTAAAATCCTCATCAAATATAGTAGGATTACCTGCCAAGAATTTATTGACACCCCCAATATATGCGGCTGTTGATAAATCCTTTTTTAATGCTCGTAGTTTTTTAAGATATACAGCCCATTCATCTTGTTTATCAACTGCTTCATGTGTTTCGCCAGCATCATCTATTTTAGCAGTTATATCAGATATTTCTTTATCTAATTCAGATTGAATTACATTTGAAACCTCGTTATAAATGCTTACGATTGTTTTACTCGTCCAAATACATTTTTTATGGTCGTATAACATAAATATTTGTTTTTGCTGGTCAATGCATTTAATATATTTACCATATAATTTACAGAATAAATTACTGGCGGATAATTGTGTCCCGTCTTTAATAAAATTATTTAATTCGTTTTTAGTTAAACGCATATTATATTTATCTGGGTTAATTAATTTCGCATAATATTTAATAGTTGATAATGATGTTTCACCTTTGTAAAAGTTATCCCACATCTTCGAATTTTTATCCGCATCATAGTTCGCAGATTTAGAACACCACTTATCCCACATATCTTTTAAATCAGGGTTATAATTCTTGGTAGCAATTGATATTTTCAACCAAGTATCATAACAATCAACAACGCCGATAATATCGAATAACTCTTGAACTTCTTTATTATTACATACAACAGATACTAGTTTATCATCTTTTGGTGTTTTTGGTGTTTTTGGTGTTTTTGGAGATTGTGGGTTAGTTTTTGATTTTAAAACAGGTTTAACAATATCAGTGACTTCACCCTTAATAAGGATATTAGTGCCATCGACTCGTGTGATAAGATAATCGGTAATGGGTAATGACCCTAACAATACGGGTTTGATCGGGTCGTTTGGCATTTTTCTAAATCCAGCAACTCTGAATTTCTGCGTTCCTTTATTGTATATACTAATATCAAATAAACCATCATGAACATCAGAATTCTTTGTATCTATCAAAGTTTGTTTTAAAAACGAACCTTGAATTTTATATTTGGGAATAATAATGTGAAGTGATACTTTACCGAAATAGTCAGTGCCTTTAACTTTTTTTTTTATAAGTCTGCTGTTCGATTCAATAGCAAAATCTGTGTCTAAATTTAAATCGACTTTAAAAGAGTTCTTAAATAGTGTTTGCAATGCTTTTTTACTATCCCCGACATATTTATCGGTTTCTTTTTGTAAGTCGTCTTCATTTATCGGCACATCAATATATTTATCTACATCGAAGTATGGTTTAAACGCTTTTGATACATCTAGCCATTCGAACAATGGTTTTCCCGTTTCAAGTAGTTTCTTTATTTCACTTACCTTGTATAGTTTTCTTTCCTTGTCAGGTTCGGAATATAAAGAGTTACAGAATTTGGGAATATTGATGTCAGACATTTTCTAATATACTATATTATAAATTTGTTTTTAAGTATTAACGCATTAAATAAAAAGCATTAGAAAAGAAGAGGACAGGACAGGACAGGACAGGACAGGAGAATATTTGTCCTGTCCTTTTTTATTTTCTAGTATTTCATTACTTATTTCATTATTAGGAGTAAGTATTACTATTATTATTACTATTTTTATTAATTTAGAGAGAATATATATATAATATATATGAAAAAGGACAGAAGGACACTTGGGACACCATTTTCATAAACTTTCATATGAAAACACAAAATAAAAAAAAATAAATAAATGGAAAATATATACAGAAGTTATAAGAAATGGTGTCCCGTCCTGTCCTCCTGTCCTTTTTTGAAAATGCTGTCCCTAATCAATTTTGATATAGTCAGTATTCATTTCAACAGAGTGCCCCATATTGGATGCTAACTCCTTTTGCTTTTTCAATGCTTCACCTCCGCTAATAGTAGCCATCATATGACGAATCATTGTAGTCGAGATATTCTTACCCGTCTTTTTAAATATACTATTAACATATTTGCTAAACTCAATTGATGAAAAGGGTCCGCCACTCTTTTTAGTAAATAGATAACTAGTATGCCCTGACTTACGTAAGAAAGCGCCAATCTCTTTATTAAGACTAGCATCTATCTCTATAATCTTCTCACCATATGAGCCGGCAGTCTTATATCTATTTAGGGCAAAGAAATATGCCAAAGGCTTTTGTCTTTTCAAAAAATAATTGTTTCCTTTCTTATCTTCATCTTTCATTTTCATATATTTTCCATAAGTCATAAGCATCATATCCCTCATGTCGTTCCTCAATGGGTATCGCATATAAAGCCGTAATAGCATATATTTTTGTAAATCAAATGATTTTTGATATTCCAATACATCGTTTAACTCCTCTTCGGTGATCCAATTTTTCTCTTGTTTCTTACTCTTCGTATTTGTTTTCGTAAATGCTTGATAGTCATCATTATGCTTATCTCTAATGGCTACGTATTCATCAATTACTTTTTGATCTCCTTTAATTGCTTGGAGATATACTATAATGGCATTGTAGTAATTGCGTTGCGTTAGGGGTGATAAATCTTTGATTGCTTCCTCAATTTTTTTAAAATTTTCTAGAAAATCTAAATCTTTTTTTTCTAACGTCTTCATAATTTTATTTAAGTTTTGACTATAACTTGATAAGGTAGATTCAGTAACGTTGGGTTTTACACTTCTAATAGTTTCTTTAATGTTCATATAATATATATATTATATAAATAATCTAGAATAAACGAAATAAAAAATATTATTTTTCTACAATTGTAATTGGTTTGAATGTTTTGTGCATAGCAAAGGATTTGGTCCGATCACACATTAAAAATTGATATTTCTCGTCAAATATATAATCCCAAAAGATTGTAAAAAAAGTTTGTTTAGGTATATGACTAAAGAATTCTACCCAGAGTCTTTCTTTCTCGATTACGCTTCCAGTATCGAATTGAACTAATTGTCTAATAATTTGTCTATGCATTGAGTCTAATGCCATATAATTCTGACTACATATAATAATAGATAGTCCTATATGTCGGAAGTTCCGGAGCATCAGTAACAACAGGCGTTTAACTTGTTTATCTTTTAACTCAGTGCTCATGTCATCAATAACGAGTAGACTAAAGCGAGGTTTCTTTTTAGTTCCCTCGGCTGCTACTTCTTTTGCTTCTTCATATACATCTAATAAAGTATCATATGTTAATTTATCATATATATCCGATTCATCCATGTCCCCCACGAATGAATCTTCATAACTATCTTGACTTGCTGTCGGACACATATAAAATATTCTATCCCAGCACGTCTGATTACTTTTAACATTATAATTATGTTTAATCATGGATTCAATAAATAGAGACTTACCAGAACCAGGTCTACCAACCACGTATAAAGTAAACGGGGTTTTACTTAATCCACAATCTCCAAATTTAAGACCGGGCATCTCGTTGTCCCTCGTACTTTTACATAATTTAATATCACTTCCAGCGACTCCAACATCAATTTTCATTATATACTATATATTAATATATATATGTTATATAAACGTTTTGATAATACTTTTTTTAAAAGTATCACCCACTATTTGAACTTCTAACGTTTAACTCATAATAACAAGGTGCGGGTGAATATATAGTATCACCATACGAATCGGTTAGCGTCATTGTTAGTCCTGTTAGTCTATCATTAGTTAATAATTTCAAACTATCTTCTGAATTATATTGATTAAATATAATACTTCCAGATGTCGAGCGGATTAAATCGACATCACCACTACCGCTACCACTTGGTGGGACTAACCCGATTATAGATTCTGCGGATTGTCCATTTTGTAATCCAGTACCACTAGCAGTGCATATATATTTAATATATTGTGCCCCCGTTGGCATACCCGCAAACGTGAATGGGAAACTGCTACTTTGCCCTGTTGGGTCGAATCCAACAACCGACCCTAATTTTGTTACACCCGCATAATAATCAGCGGTATATGTGTATGTGATAATTAACGCACTTTCGGTTGGAAACGGGACAACGCTATAATTTCCATTTGTTGTTATATTAACTGGGTATGCCCCTCCATTAAATTGTAATTCGAATGACTGGGGCGTTGGTGGAATTTGTGGTATAATTGATATTGATAATCTCGCAGTTTCGCCCCCTTGATTCCCACCCGTAGCACTACATGTATAATTAATATATTTAGTTCCAGTTGGTATATTAGCATATACAAAATTAAATGAACTAGATGAACCACTTGCCACTGCTCCGAGAACATTTCCAAGTGAGGCATCAAATTCATTATTGTATGTAGCAGTATAAGCATATGTCGTCCCAGCATCAACTGGGTTTGGTGTTACTGAATATGTAGCATCAGTTACAATTTGTGCCGATTGATTTTGAAAATCTAAAACAAATGGAATCGCTGCTGCTGACTGAATTATAACGAGGGATGCGAATGCTTGGACATTCTCGCTACTCGTGCATACATATAATATATATTCCGCGGATGCTGGAACAGATGTTAATGTGATATTGAAATTAGAAACCGAACCAGTCGCCCCAAATCCAATAACTGGACTAATTAAAACATCGGCGGATGTATAATAATTAGCAGTCCAAGTATATGTTACAGATGATGGACCAACTGGATTAACTGCCATATTATATGCTCCATCTGAGGTAATCGTATTATTTAATCCACCACTAAATTCAATAAAAAACTGACTATCATTATTCGCCAATACAACCCATTCTGTCGGCATATGATAACTATCTGGTAATGTTGTGCCGTTATTCTGGGCTGGATATGTCGGACTAACATATTGTCCTGATAAAACATTAGAACTTGTAATTGTATATGTTGTATCTACTATTTCCCAACTTCTACGAATAATAACTTGACTTTCAGATAGAAATGTTAAATCAATTTCACGTGGGAAAACTGGCGATTTAAATGATGATACTGAATTAGAAATTAAAACCGATGTTGTTAATGTTCCCACATCTGAACTACTAAATAAACCACTTTCAAATTGTGCTGCTGTGAATGTATTTTGTGGTTGTGGTAAATCGGCTAATGGACTAAATGTAATCGGTGTTCCATTATTTAAGGTTATTTTTACTTGATTTGAAGGTGTAATAATCCATGTAAATGGGGAACTTGCCCAGTTTGGAGAAAATGAAAAACCACCGGTTGTACCGATATACGCAGCACCATTCGTATCAATACCGGGATTGACGCTACTACTTGTAAATGTTAAAGTATTACCACTTGGAGCCCATACATTAGCGGAAGTTTGAGTCCATTCAGTCCATGTACCATTAAGATAGTATGCACAACCAGTTAGCGGTTCTTTTGCTGTGCCAGATTGGGGGTAATTACCCGCTATAATATTCGGTGTGAATTGAAATATTTCAAATGCTGGTAGAATTACTCCATTTAGTTTTGCTACTGCGTCATTTTCTAAATCCCAATATTTATCATCAACAGCAGTGGGCGGAGCAGACGCCCCATATGGTGCTGATGATACGACTGTTTGACTAGATAAATCAATAGTATAAACTATACCTGTGTCGTAAAATACATTTACCATGCTATTAAACCCTGTAATCATATTAATTGACCGATGCCCTGTTTGAGGTAGTCCAGTATATGGTGTCGTAGTCCCTCCCCAACTCCCTTGATTATATTGATGGTCTGTCGCCCAACCATTCAGAGGCAACCTTACTATCATTTGTATTGGTGAAATAGCAATAGCGTATGATGAATTAGCGGTCCTCGCATCGTGTATATTATCATCAGTTGGTGTAAGTGTAGTACTTCCTGAATAGGTTGCTGCGTCGGTAAATCGCAGTTGCTGATAAACACCTGATGGATTCTCCCATTTAATATACATACTCCCATTTGAACTATAAACTGCTCTATCCATCGCTTGATTAGTGGGAAGATTTGGGAATAACTGATTCACCCCACTCCCTATATCGTGAATTGAGGTCGTATTACTCGTTGAATTGTGTTTATATACCTTATTTATCGTCCCGTCATAATAAAAGAAATATGTAATAGTTGGGTCATTTGGAAATGTTCCAGATGCCTGATGATTATGCGGAACTCCATTAAATACGTTATTACTTGCAGGCGGAGCAGACGCCCCATATGGTGCTGATGATACGACTGTTTGACTAGATAAATCAATAGTATAAACTATACCTGTGTCGTAAAATACATTTACCATGCTATTAAACCCTGTAATCATAGCCATTGACCGATGCCCCGTTTGCGGTAATCCAGTATATGGTGTCGTTGTTCCTCCCCAAAGCCCAGTAGTATATGCGTGGTCTATTGCGAATCCACTTTGGGGTAGTTGTACCGCAAATGTATTAACAGAGTTAATAAGAACCGAATATGAATTATTTGCTGTGGCAGCCTGTTGATCTACATCGCTTGGGGTAGATGTTTGCCCCCCAGAAGCGGTTGTAGAATTAGTATAACGTATTTGTATATATGACCCAGTTGGTGGTTTCCATTTAACATATAGAACATTTTGTGTGAATAGTGCTCTATCCATCGCCTGATTAGTTGGAAGACCCGGAAACAACTGATTCGTACCACTCCCTATATCGTGAATTGAGGTCGTATTACTCGTTGAATTGTGTTTATATACCTTATTTATCGTCCCGTCATAATAAAAGAAATATGAATTAGTTGGGTCGCTTGGAAATAAACCAGATGCCTGATGGTCATGTGGAACTCCATTATATACGTTAGTCATTATATAATATAGATATATATATATAATTGAAAAGTAAGTAAGTTATGTAAAAATTAAATTGTAGGATTCGGAAGAAACTGCAACATCGCAATTGATACTAGCAAGGATTTTCCCAGATATACGAGAATTACTACTAACTGAATTTAATGATAGATTGGTTTTAAGTAATATAGGGGGCATATATATTCCGACAGGGTATTTTATATCACGATTAATAGTATTTTTACCAATTCGTGTTGATGTTTCGGGGGATTGTATATCTATATTAATCCCAAGCATTCTCATTATGGTTTCATTCTGAGGTCTATAAGCATCTCTAGGGTCTGCTGGTGCTATTTTAGGGTTATATAATGACATCGGAATAAATATACTATTAACACTGGTAGATGTGGTTAATGTATTATCTATATTATCGATTGCTAATAATGTTGTTGGAGCACCACCAGTCGCAACATCTATAACTTGATTCACAATACCTATAAATGTCTCGACTGAATCTATATGTGATATTGGAATATAAACACTATCTAGATTTCCTACCCCATATGGGAACTCGTATTTAGTATCTGTAAAGTAAAAATAAAATCGCCCCGTTGTGAATGGAGAACTTACAGCCTGACCTAATATAATTTCGAATACGGGGTAGTTTTCACTTGTACCCATGAGAGAAATATTGCCGGGTATCATTGCTTTGATTAAACCCATACTTAAATCTAGCGGTGTTTCCACTTTGAAATTACCTTTTGATAAATTAAATTCTACGTCTCCGTGATTTGCGGGATAACCATTATCGATATCATTACTACTCAAATGAACCCTGCGATTCATCAACATCTTATATATACTATACTTTTAAAAAAAAGTATATTTAATTGGCTGCGTTGATAGTTTTAAAATCTAGAGTCATATTCCACTCCTGCCCCATAGTTCCAATCGGTTTTAATTCGTCATTAAGTAAATTAAATGTCATTCTACCAATATTATGGTCATCAATTGATTTATGGGAACTACCCACCGAGTGATTAGTATAATTCAATTGGGTAGATTGCGTGGATACGCTCGTAGCACCACCTATACTAGATGCCAATGTATCATTACCTAACGCCGTTGTGGAAACATCAACTGGAATAGATGCTATAATATTAACGCTAGAACCACCCCTAGCACTGGCAAATGAATTCATATTATTATTAACAGTAATATATATAGCAGGTAATACACTTGCGACAGATACAGGTGACCTTTCAGGTGTATTTGCGGCATTGCTAATAATAACCACTTCACCAGAACCAACTGGTAATGTCCTTTTTAATCCGAATGCATTTATAATTTTTAGACTTGTATCATCTAAAAAAAACTTAACGGCATCTACCCCTACCCCCATTTTTAATCTACCCAATTCGTCGATTTTTAATATTCCATTACCATTTATTAGATTGATTTGACTTAGGATTTGGTCGATAGAAGTATTAAGACACCAGTATCCGTTATGTTTATTACTACCCGAATTTAAAGTGCTAGATGTTTGATTATAGTAAATTTGATGCGTCGGATCGAAAGTTGTTCCATTTAGAGAATACGCGAAAGTTAGAAGTGAAATATTCTGATTTATATCTTCTGAAACAACAGATGTAATCGGGAGAGCGGATGTCGTCGATGGAAATGATGCCCTGACTAACGCTAAGGTTAATTGCTGACCCGCCGTTCTACCTATACGTCCCCCAGATAAATCGATTTCAATTGTAGAGAATTTAATGTCTGGTGATTTGTTATCCACGCTACTAATATAGACACGTCTATTACTAAGCATTATATACTATAACATATATATATAATTCGTGTAAATTCTAGAAAATATTATCCTATATAAATTATAATGAGTGAAGTAGAAACCATCGTTTTAAAGAAACCAAAGAAAGAAAGAACAGAGAAGCAAAAAGCCGCGACCGCTAAATTGGTAGCATCTAA
>Ga0206678_10002673_pt1 | contig 11265 bp, 9 predicted proteins | sample M180m12015metaG_FD_155453 | JGI IMG/M metagenome (GOLD analysis project Ga0206678, IMG submission 155453) | Ammonia-oxidizing marine archaeal communities from Monterey Bay, California, United States - M1 80m 12015 | ecosystem: Environmental > Aquatic > Marine > Intertidal zone | place: USA...
AACTTCTGCCAATCAATTGTCATTGCTGCTCCACTGTGGGACAGGATTAGTCAGTAACAGGGGCATATCGCTCGATCAGTGAAAAGCTTCGGATTTTCTGAACCATAGTGGAAACAGAAAATTTATCACCAAGCCGGTCAAGTGCTTTTTGCGTCATGTCATCGGTGTTGAGTTTCGTTAGTGCACGAACTGCTTCCAGTTGCCTGGTCAGGTCACGGGCATTCCGACACTCGAACAGTAGCCCGGTATCACCCATGACGCTGGCCGGGCCAGGCGCATCTGAACAAACTATCGGTACCTGAGCTGCCATGGCCTCGAGCAACACAAGCCCGAATGCCTCCTCACTCGTTGATGGAAGCACGAAAGCATCAAATGCTTTCATCAACCTTCGAGCTTCATCCTTAGCGCCACAAAATACCACCCGATCCTGTACACCAACCTTCTTTGCCAGCCTCTTAAGCTCAGGCATTAACTCACCGTCTCCTACGAACGCCAGCACCGAATCGTCATGCACACTAGCAAACGCTTCGATCAGCAATCTGTGATCCTTTTTCCGAACCAGTCGGCCCACGGTGCCGTAGCAATATGAACCGAGCGGAATACCCAACTCATGTCTCGCAGACACAGAGTCGAGAAACGTCGCCGCCTCGATGGCATGGGGCAGCAAGTGAACTCGACCCTTCAGGTGCGGTACCTGTTCAAGAAGTGCCTCACAGACTGGCTCCGATACACCTATCAACTGAACATTGTCTTTCCAGAACCTCGAAAAGAGCGACCGTGACACCCGGCCAAGAAAGCCAAACTCATGCATGACTCCCATAACTACACCGATCTTTAGTGTGTAGTTCAGCAACAGGGCTATAAAGAAGGGTTTGTATCGATGCGCCAGGATAACGTCAGGTAGCTCATCGGCAATCATTTCCTTTACCCGTCGGTAGGGTTCAAGTTTAAGCCCGCGAAGAGATCCAGGTGGCAAAGCGAGGAATTCGACATCACCATGGATGGTGGACGCCAGCGCTGAAGATGGCGGGCCGCGCAAGAAAACGGTCTTGACCTCACAGTCAGAGAAACTTCCTGCATACTGCCGTGCGACCGTTCGAAACGGTCCTTTGTAGTCATGACAGATCTGTAGGATTCTGGGTTTTTGGTCTGGCTGTTTCTCGGCCATCTATTATTTGCGTTTGGTAACCAGCAAATCTTCAAGCACCAAATACTCAAGATCAGAACCAAAAAACATCTTGAGGGCATCTGTTGGTGAACACACCATCGGTTCGCCGCGTCGATTCATCGAGGTATTGAGTACTGCTCCGTTACCATTAAGCCGCTCCATCTCCTTTAGCAAGGCATGATATCTCGGATTGGTTGATTCTTCGACGATCTGGACGCGAGATGTGCCATCTTCGTGCACAACTTCCGGGATTCGAGATTTCCACTCTTCTGAAACTTCAAAGGTAATTGTCATGTAAGGCGCTGGATGGTCGGTCTGTATCATGTCCTTTGCGACAGTATCCAAAACACTTGGACAAAAAGGTCGCCATCTCTCCCGAAATTTAATCTGTTCGTTGATCTTGTTGGCAATTCCCCCGTAACTTGGGCTCCCCAGAATACTCCGCCCACCCAACGCTCTGGGCCCGAACTCCATTCGCCCCTGGCACCATGCGACCGGATTCCCCTTGTGAAGCAACTCGGCTGCACGCTCTACAATGTTGTCGAGTTTTTCATACACCGGGTGCTCCGGATGTGATTCACACGCGCCGATGCACTCATCCGTTGAATAGCTCGGCCCGAGATAAACATGCTCCATCTTTGCCGGAGTGACTCCACGTTTCCAGGAGGCGAAAGAGGCCGCTCCAACGGCGGTACCCGCATCACTCGCCGCGGGTTGCACGAAAAGCTCTTTGACATAGGGAAGACCCAGAATCTTCTGGTTGAGTTTCACGTTGAGCGCACCCCCGCCCGCAAAAACGAGGCGCCCTGTTTCACGTAAAATGTCGCCAAGATAAGTATCAATCAGTTGCAGCGAAATGTCCTCGTACATCTTCTGCATTGAAGCCGCATAATGGATATAAGGATCGTCAGCAATATCACCCTGTCTTCTTGGCCCGAGCCAGTCAATCAGCTTCTGGCTAAAAAAATATCCCTTGCGGCCTTCCTTGTATCGTCGAAGCCCAATGGTGTTCACGAGTTCAGTATTGACGGTGATTTCTTTACCATCAAAATGGACTAGCCGTGACAAGTCATACAGATCGGGATTGCCATAAGGCGCCATACCCATCACCTTGTACTCCCCATCCAACATTTCGAACCCAAGGTATTCGGTAAAAGATGCGTACAACTGTCCAAGGGAATCCGGGTCGTAGAATTCCTTGATCTTATGAATGTGCCCGTTCTCTCCATATCCGAAAAAGGTTGTCGCGTACTCCCCCTTACCGTCGATGCCCAGGATCGCAGTCTTTCCTTCAAAACCTGACAGGTGATACGAACTGCTGGCATGCGCTATATGATGTTCCACGGCATCAAATTCAATGTCATCCCAGTTGATACCGAGTTCGACCAGCAACTCTCGGACCTTCTTGACGTTTCTTCGGTAATGCCTGTTACCGTTAAATATCGCATCCAACGCCCTCTCCGGCGCATACCAGTGCCGTTTCGCGTAGTGCCATCTGGCTTTACCGAAAAGGCTGATCTTCCCGAAAGGGAACGCGACGACATCCACGTCCCTGGCCTTGAGGTTAGCTTCCCGCAGAACATAACGTGCCGCATGCAGTGGCATGGCGTTCTTGGCATGTTTTTGCCGGGTGAATCGCTCTTCTTCAGCGGCGGCAATAAGCTCACCATCAACATAGATGGCTGCAGATGGATCATGGGTCAGCGCACCAGACAGACCAAGAACAACTAGGGACAAAGTAAATACTCAATATGGCGTAGGTCGCCTATTCTAGGGAAAGTCCGGGTAAAAATCCGGTTAAGTATCGACAGAAAAGGTCGGACGCTAGCCGAGAAGGTCAGTGAATCTTTGCTTCACCTGGGGAATAGATTCCCAGTTCCTCATAAAGCGGGCGATATCTTTCTTCTCTGCGCGGTCTCTATCAACCGGATTCGTGTGTTCTTTCATGGAATCCAGATCAATGATCACCGGGCCATCGCTACCGAGAAGGAAATTACTCGCCTTCAGGTCTCCATGAGAAACGCCAGCGGCCGCCAGTTCTTTTAGAATATCAACGATGGATGCCATCTCTGCCATCGGATTTTCTCTCTCTGGCAATACCGTCGCATCAGGTCCATCGATGTACTCAGCGACGAAATAAGCTCTTCGTCTTAGGGGTCCAAAACGCTCCTCAACCAACGCCACCGGCTTCACTGTGCTGATACCAAGGAAATCCAGCCGATTGGCATTAGCCCAGGAAATCCAGGCCCTGCTCTTGCGAAAAGCACGGCTGATGCCATGGCCTAAGCCCTTGACGTTGTAACGTTTCACCACCAACGGGCCAGACGGTCCATCAACCAGGGCGACCGTCGCAGAGTTTCCAGCTTTTAACAGTTTGCCGGATTCCATTCGTTCATCAATTCGGCTTAATAGTTCTCTCATCGCTGGTGAATCGTATCCACGCTCACAGACTAAGAACCGGTTGAAGGAACGCTCACAGACGAATCGCGTACATTCACGAAACGCTTTGCCAATGTATTCTTTTTTACGCCTGGTCCTTTTCGAATCAATGAGATTGATCAGCCGCAGGTACCTGCCTTCATCCACAGGCCACGCTCGCAACTGTCGGTACTGCTCAAGCCATTCAGAGACGAGATGGTCATAGCGTGCATGAAATTGTGCAAAGAAAAGTGCGATGTTATCCAGGCTTTTGTGCGCTCCCAGAGAGCCTCTCCCATGCCGGGTGACATCACCGCCATCTATCGTATAGATCAGGTCGGAACGAAACAGGAAGTTTTCAGGGTGGATATCATTTTGCACCACACCGCCTTCGTGCAGCGCAGCGAGTGCTGGAACCACCTTGCCAATCAACCGAAGCCGCTGCTCATCATTTTCAGATTCTTTCCATACATCAAGCAGGTTTTTTGCGTCAGAAATATATTCAAAGCCAAGCACGTGCCCCCTGCCCGACTTCTTCAAAGCCCGCCATTCAAGCGGCGCTGTCAACACACCAGCATCTTCAATTGCGACCGCCCCCGCAACTTCCCGTTTCGCGTATCGCCTGGAATGGCGGCCAATAAAAACCTTGACCAGATACTGCTTGTCATCAACTTCCGCGACCGCAACGATTCTCTTCCCTGGTAACAGACGAAGAATTTTCTGCACTATCATCTCTGTTTCTTCGCCGTCTGAGCGGATGAGCGAAAGAACAAACGGTTCTCGAAGGTCCCGATCAGATCGAATCAGTATATCTGCATCAAAGTTGTTCATATCTCTTATTCACGTCTCTCAAAGAACTGAAGTACGCGATAAATCTCCTTCTTGTCTTTTGCACTTAATCGACTTTTCCCCTTGTATGCCAGATAGAAGCGCAGCCGTTCCATTTTGCTTAACTGCTGCCTTGCTATTTTATCCAGGCAGGCCAGGTCCTTGATTCTACCTCGCACCAGAAATGGACCCGGCATCTTTCGCCCAAGCGGACAGTCTATAAGATAAACCGTGGGATCAACTGTTACGTCGACCAAAATGTTACGCCATTTCAGATCATTGTGGACAAAACCATGTCCGTGCATGTTCTGAACGGTCTCAGAGAGCCGACCAATGATCTGCAATCGCCACTGACGATCGCCCAGCAACGAAAGCCTGCTACCTGCCAGTGTCGCAAGGTCACGGGTTCCCCTTACCTCCCGGGTAATTAACGTGCCGCTGTAGGACCCGCTGGTACAGGATTCCCCATAGGCCACTAGATCGGCCGTCGGTATTCCCATCGCGACGAACACTTGAAGGTTTTCCCACTCAGCACGGGTTCTGCTGCGGCCAATGAACCTCCTAAGCCAACGCCCCCTGCTCGTGTATGTCTTTATGTAGTAATAATCATCACCATCACGGTATCTCACCAATCGGCTCATCCAGTTGCCGTTGATTTCTTCTCCCGGCGCGCCGATGGCCGCAGCATGATCGGGAAACAGACCCCTGACTTCCTCTTTGACAAACCAGGCCGGCATCAACGGGCCAGTAATCTGGTGACGCCACCTGGAAGCGAATCATGATCCTGAAACCATAGCTTTATCGCGCGCTCAACAACTTCATCCCAGATCTCTATGTCCTTCACTAACACTTCTCGCAATGGTCGATCGCTATATATGCGTACAAAACGCAAGAGATCCCTGCTTGTAAGGTCTTTTTCAAACGCTGAAAACAGCAGACCGCCCAGATCCTTTACCACCCATCGCCTGGGTACAGTTTGCCGAATCTGTGCCCGGTGCAGGTCGATCAGGTGAAGTACTGGTTCTTTATCTCCCTCTGTGGCCTCTTCCGGGCCCTCCCCAGGGGGGGCGTCCATTAAGAAATGACATAGATAGAAATCCCTGTGATTAATGCCAGCCTTGTGCATTTTCCTCGCCATGGAGGCAACCTCAGTGACAAGCTTTCTCTTTAAAACAGACTCACCAGGTTCAAAATCTTCCAGTGTGACTTTAGATTCCAGTGATTCCGTCAGAATCGCGGACTTCCTCGTCGCGGGGTTCAACCCACGCTCACAAAACAGTACCGGTGTCATGGACCGGACCCCGGCGTTCCTGAGAGCGCATAGGGCCAGCCATTCATTACGTGCTCCAAGCACTGGCAGACGGCCCTGCATCAGGTTTTTCAGTATCTCAACCCAGCCCACGCCCTGATGAATCTTCGCAAAATAACCTGCCGTACCAATCCGAACCTTGATCGTCCGGCGATCATCTATTTTGCGAAACACCTCTCCGTGCAATCGATCAACAAGGGCAAACAGGTCTTCACCTTCAAAATAAGCTTTGAGATGGTCTGCGAGAAAGTTCTTTAGCATGCTGATTGTTTCATTCCGAACAAATATAGTCTGCCGCACGCTGCGGCATATTATAAATGTCGGCTACCGCCGCGAAAGCGATCCCGTTGGCAGACCAGTCAGACTCACCCAGTTTGTTAATCATACCCTCGAGCATTACATTGAATGTTTCCTGCTGAAAAGGCGACGGGATAAGCCGACCGGCATCCGCCTTTTCGACATATGGCGCATAACCACAGATATCAGTTGCAATAACCGGTAGCCCCGCAACGATCGCTTCAAGCAGAACCATACCCGCGTTCTCCACATAGGCCGGATGCACGAGGAGATCCGCCCCGATTAGAAAACGCGGTATATCATCCCTGCCTTTCAATATTAAAACCCGGTTAGAGAGCCCCAGCTTCCCTGCCATACGCATGAAAGCACTCGGTTTATCCTGCCCGATCACAATTAATCTAGCGCGATCGAGCAGCGACTGCGGCAGTGCCGCCATGGCGATCAAGGACCGATCCACTCCTTTTGTAATAAAACCCGAGCCAATCATCAACAGCAGGATTTCATCATCTCCAAGCTTCATCTCGCGACGAAAGTCTGCCCGAATATGATCACGGTTTGCTGGCGCTATCCGGTCACGAGCAATACCGGGAGACAGCAGATGGAATCTTTCTGGCACAGTACTATAGTAATGCTCGAACAACGGGATCTGAGCCGAAGAGATCATCAAAACTTCAGTCTCTGAGTCCCGGCTAAAAACCGACTCTTCAAATTCGGAAAACAAATTATAGCGAGGCATTTGTCGATAAGCCCAACTTCGCTGGTTCTGCGCCTTATCCTCGTAGCAACTATCAGCAGCATAATACACATCCAGGCCAGGCATTTTGTTGAATCCTACCAATCTCTCAACAGGGTATTTTTTCAGCGCAGAATCAACCCAGGCATGGTATTTTCGGTATCTGCTGTGGTTAGTCAGTGCAGAGACTGGAACGACAATGACCTCAAATCCGTCTGGTATGTCGCCTTCCCACTCCAGGGTATAGATTCTAATATTGAATCCACGAGCCTGTGTCTCGAGGGCGATCCTTAGAAAATCCCTTTGAAGCCCGCCATAAGGAAAATATTTGAACAGGCAGAAAGCAATGGTTTTTCCTAGACCTGCTTCAATTTTCCCGAGTGCAACCCGTTCAATCTTCTCAGCAGCATTCTGGTGGAGCGAATAGATGTCCGCCGACCCGGCAAACTGCCTACCTTTCTCAATCCAGGCATGCCTATCCTGGTCCCGTAACATTGTGGCAAGCTTTTTATTCAGGACTTTTTGCGCAAATGGCATGGGGACCAATTCGCCCATATCTGCTTCTGTTACGTAGTGGGCATAACCGCAATTTTCCGTGGTGAGGACAGGTAAGCCGGCAACCACTGATTCAAGGAGTACGATGCCCGCTGCTTCATCCACTGCGGGCAGAATCAACAGGTCTGCAGCAAACATAAAGTCCGGGATGTCATCCTGCCCGGACAGAATCGTAACGTTCCCGGAGAGACCAAGCAGAAACATCAGGCGTGTGAACGGCGCAGGATTATCTTCGCCAATCACGAAGAACCTGACTTTCCTACGCTCAGAGCGCGGTAATGCCCGCACTGCATACAAAGCTCGATCAAGCCCTTTCTTCACGAACCCCGAACCGACCATCAGCAGCATCTTGTCGTCGTCATTCAACCCTAGATCCGCTCGTTTGACTCGCCGGCGCTGCACCACATCATCTGGTACCACGCGATCCCGCGAGATACCCGGTGGCAGAAACTCTATTCGATCCTCCTGCGTCTGGTAATGGTGGTCAAAGAAAGGCTTCTGGACTTTGGAGATCATAAGGATCTCGGTTTTGCTTTCTCTCCCGAATACCGCTCGTTCGTAAACAGAAAAATGTCGGTATCTGGGCAACAACCGATACATCCAGCCACGCTGGGAATTGGCTTTTTCTTCATAACATGAGTCAGCGGCATAATAGACATCCAGATGGGGCATCTTGTTAATGCCCACCACGGCATCTACAGGATCAAGGCTCAGGCTTTGCTGAACCCATTCGCTGAATCGTTGATACAGCATGTGATTGGTGAACGCGCTAACCGGGACGATCGTCACATCCATCCCCTCGGGAACATCCCCCTTCCAGCTGAGGGTATATACCTTAATCTCATGACCCCGTTGCTGGCAGCTCAACGCAATCTTCAGGAAATCTCTCTGCAAGCCGCCATACGGGAAGTACTTGTACAAGCAAAATGCCAGCTTCAATTGAGTTTTGTGTCCTCGCTGCGTAACCGCAGCTGTAACGCTTGCCACACTATCTCCGGCGAAGTTTGTTCAAAGCAGGGAGGATAAATATTACTTGAATCACTCGGCTTCTGGAACTGACATTCTCTTTTTCTACAGGGAATACATGGTAAGTGAGTGTTTGCTATTAATTGGCTTTGGCGCCCAAGGATACCGGTCAAACCAGGACTGGTAGAACCAAACAGGCCAACGACCGGAACTCCCAGCGCCGGGGCCAAATGACCCAGCCCCGTATCTACCGCCACCGCACCGGCGCACTGCTGCATCTCCGACATCAGGTCCCCAAGGGAAAGCTGATCGAGAAGCCCGGCCCTGCCCCCCAGGATTCTTGTCGCCCGCTCTCGCTCCTGCTTGTTTCCCGCCGGAGCCATCACTTCAAACCCATCCTGCCGAATATGGTGAGCGAGCGCGGTCCAGGCCGATTCCGGCCACTCTTTGCTTGGCCATGTCGTTCCATGTAACAGCATTATTGCTTTATTTTTGGAGGTAGATGCCGCAAGACCGCAGTCGATAATTTCATTCGACCGGTATCCGAGCGATGCCGCTAGCAGCGCTTTTTGTCGATAGATAGCGTGCTGGTTTTTGTCAACTGCATGCTTCTTGCCATAGAAGAGGCAGGCCACTGACTCCCTGATACTGTCGCGGTCATAACCATGGGTTTCCCCGTTCGCAAAACTCGTGATGAGCGCGCTTTTTAGCAAACCCTGCGAATCTATAACCCGGTCGTAGTGCGCACTTCTCAATCGTTTGATGAGCGCTTTCACCTCCGGCCATGCGCCGACCCAGTCAGATCGCCAGCGACGGATCGCGACCGGTATCACCTCATGAACGCCCTCATGTTTATCTGGGATGTCTCGGAATTTTTCTTCAACAAGCCAATCAAGCTGCAAATCACTAGATCTGGTGAGCGCTTCTGTGACAGCAGGCAGCGCGTGAACAACATCACCAAGAGATGAGGTTTTCACCAGGAGCACTTTCATAGTTGCTCCAGCACTTGTTCTGGCATCAGTTTGTTCAGGCAATCCTTATGGCCCAACGGGCAGGTCCTTTTAAAGCATGGGCTGCAATCAAGGGCCCGACTAACAATGTGCGCTTCTTCACTAATCGGTGGGGTAAACCCAGGGGATGTCGAACCAAAGATCGCAACCACCCTGGTGCCGACCGCGGCTGCAACGTGCATTAAGCCCGAATCATTGGAAACAACCGTCTGACAGATCGCGAGTAAATCTATCGCTTCCAGTATCGATGTCTCTCCCGCAAGGTTGATACAGTCCTGACCGGCGATGCTCACTATCGTCTCTCCAGTTGCCTGATCAGCTGGTGACCCAAATATCCAGACTCTATAACCCTGGTCAATCAACTGCTTTGCCAGTGCACCATAGTGCGCCTCGGGCCATTTTTTAGCATCGCCAAATTCAGCGCCTGGACAAAAGCCGATGATAGGTTTGTCAGTGGCCAGTTGATGGCGCGCAAGGAACGCTGTCTGGCTCTCCATATCGACACCAAGCCGCGGCGGGATCATTTCGGCAGAAGTCTTCCCAACCAGCGCAAGAAAGCGGTCGGTCATGAGTGGTAGCCGGGGTTTATCAAGCAACTTGATATCGTTTAACAGAAAATAACGGTACTCACCCAGGAAACCCGTCCTTAAGGGAACGTCTGCCGCGAAAGGGACTAACGCGGATTTCAAAGAGTTCGGCGTGATGATCGCCCAGTCGTAGTTGTTTTTTTTAAGCTCAGCTCCCAGACGAAAGCGATAACCAAGCCCAACCTGGCCATGAGTCTGGTCAATCAAAATACCACGATTAACCTCTGGCATGCGCGTTACCAGCGACAGCGTTGCGCTCGGCGCCAGCACGTCGATGTCGATACCTGGATATTCTTTTTGAAGCGCAGAATATATGACCTGCGACATGATCATGTCGCCTACCCAGGCAGGCGCGACTACAAGAACTCGTTGGGGCTGCCTGGACAATGGTCTCCCCTGGCCTATTTATTTAGTTGATGGTCGTCGACCATTCAGGATTCTCTTCACGCTTACCCAACACCTGGTCGAAATACATTGACTGAAGCTTTTCAGTGACAGGGCCGCGTTTACCTGAACCAATCGTACGCCCATCCAGCTCACGAATGGGTAACACTTCCGCTGCGGTTCCGGTGAAGAAAGCTTCATCGGCGATGTAAACTTCATCTCTTGTTATTCTTTTTTCAACAACTTCTATATTCAGTTCAGCAGCGAATGCAAATACCGTATCCCGGGTAATACCCTCCAGACACGAGGTCAACTCAGGTGTTACAAGCTTTCCTTTCTGAACAAGGAAAACATTTTCACCGCTTCCCTCAGCGACATAACCCTCGTTATCCAGCAGCAGCGCTTCCTCGCAGCCACTATCCAGCGCTTCGCGGAGCGCCAGCATCGAATTTATGTAGTTACCATTCGCCTTGGCCTTGCACATGGTGATGTTAACGTGATGGCGAGTGTAGGATGAGGTTCTAACTTTAATGCCCTCGTCTTTGGCTTCTGGCGTCACGTAATTTGGCCATTCCCAGGCGGCAATAATGCAATGTGGTTTGAGATTATCCGCTCGCAATCCCATCCCTTCGGACCCGTAGAAACACATTGGCCGCAGGTAGGCTTCTTTCAATTTATTCTCTCGAACAACCTGGATCTGGGCTTCGTTGATTTCTTCTTTTGACCAGGGAATCTTGAAATTCAGAATATGGGCTGATCGAAACAACCGATCCGTATGATCATACAATCGAAAAATAACCGGGCCGTTTTCTGTCGGATAGGCGCGAACACCCTCAAACACTCCGAGCCCATAGTGCAGGGTATGCGTTAGCACGTGCACCTTGGCTTCGCGCCACGGTACCAACTCGCCATCAACCCAGATGACTCCGTCTCTATTTGCGAGAGATTCCGACATGTTTTACTCTTCTTTTAATTGTTTTTGTGATCACCGGCTTCCATGCGGGCAAGCC
>Ga0206678_10002674_pt1 | contig 11264 bp, 7 predicted proteins | sample M180m12015metaG_FD_155453 | JGI IMG/M metagenome (GOLD analysis project Ga0206678, IMG submission 155453) | Ammonia-oxidizing marine archaeal communities from Monterey Bay, California, United States - M1 80m 12015 | ecosystem: Environmental > Aquatic > Marine > Intertidal zone | place: USA...
CTGATGGAAGAAGGTTAATCCAATTCCCATCTGACACTAGATTGTGGGATAACCACAATCATTTGATATTAGTTGACCCTGGTAAGACGAATGTTGATATGGCTTGGTATGCCACTGATTATGGCGAAAATGTTTCTTTATCTCGTTCGACAAATCCATACGACCCTTGGACTCCTACGCCTTATCCAACACCTGGACAGCCAGAGGCGGGAACTACTACAGCAACTGGAGATATTGTAATCAGTGAAATATACCCCGATGCAATTGGGGCAGATAATCAAAATTGGCCACTTGGCGAGTGGGTTGAATTGCACAACCGTGGAAATTCAACTATCTCCTTAAGCGGATGGAAATTAAAAGCACAAGGACGGTCATTGACGCTTCACGAGTACAATATGCCATTCAAATCAAGTCCTGATATTGCACCAGATGAATCAGTTCTAATCGCATTGAATGGTACCAGTAGTTTTTATCTAAAACATACATCTTCAGATGTCATCAGTTTAGCCAATGGAAATGGAATTGACATCCATAGTGTATCCTGGGTTAACACAGTGGAGGGTGAATCATTAATTGACCCTACATCGATGCATGCAGGGGCTGGAATACTGGGACTAAATGCTTCATCAGGGACAGATTGGGTACAATCAGCTTGGCCAACACCTGGACAACTCAACCCTCAATGGCCTGAATATATTGGCTCTGAAGATTTGCAAATGACCGAAATTCTCCCATATTGCAATGATGGTTCAGTCTCGCCTGCAGACGATTGGGTTGAATTGCACAATACTGGAACTGAACCCATTAATTTGAGCCGTTGGAGGTTTGATACTATTGGTGAAGACCGAGTATTTATTCGCGAAGATAATATTTGGGTCAATGGAGTAAATCCCGAAATAAATATGCTTCTTCCTCAAGAAAGAGCGGTGATTTTACTTGATAACTGGATAGTTACTGGGCTTGGAGACACTATTTTGCTTTCAAATCCCGATGGCAAGATGATCGATTTAGCCACTTGGAGTGTAGTAACTGATTGTCAAACTCTAATGCCGGATGAAAATGCAAGTGAGTGGGGGCACACATTGTGGCCTACACCTGGACAACCTGAACCAGACCCAGAACAAATGGCTAGCGTTGAAGATATCAAATTCTCACGGCTGATGACTGATGGTTCAGCCGAATTTGCTAACAATAACGAGTTTATTGAGATTTCAAATATCGGGGATAAATTGGCAATGATGAGTGGATGGTCTCTGCGCCACACCTCTTCTTCAAACACAGTATATGAAGCGAAATTCACTACCCTCAACATACCTTCTAACTCTGCGGTAATTCTAACCAGTGATGCCAACTCTTTGTCAGATTTTGAAAGTGGCGTCATCGCCGATATGAATTCTGTAATGAATAGAAGTTTGTATTTCTCAAATGCTGGTGCGGCATTACAATTGATAGACCCAAGCGGAGCAATTGCTGATACAATCGTATATGGTAACGGCCCTGTTAATGTTGACGGTTGGTCTGGAATTAGTTTGGTTGAACCATTTACTGGCATTGACCATCTGATATATCATCGAGGAGATGGTTGTGGTCAAATGCAAGATACAGATACTGTCAGTGACTGGCATCAACGCTGGGGAAGACTTGGTGGTAGCACATTCTGTTCCGCAGCCAATTTCTCAGGCCAGATGGATGTAACGCCACTTATTGCTCCACAAGACGGACTTGTTGACTTGGTTCAGTGGATTGGATTGGCGCAAACTTCACTTCACATTCACGTATACCAACTTCAACAAATGAATTTGTTTAATGCTATTTTAGATGCACAAAATTCTGGAGTTGATGTAACGGTTGTTCTAGATGCCGGGGATGAATACTTCTGGTCAGGCTATGACATGAATATGCAATATGGCCTCGCTGCTGAATTGTCAATTGCTGGTGCGAATGTTCTTTGGTTCTCCGCTTCAAATAATGACCCATACTTATTCATTCACAGCAAGGTTGCTGTTCGTGATGGGCAAAGTGTATGGATGGGGTCGGGTAATTGGAAACCATCTTCAATGCCATTGCCGGATGTATGGGGGAATCGTGATTGGGGAGTAATTGTAGATCATGCTGGATTTGCTAATGAAGTTCAAACTCAAATGCTACATGACGAAGATGTGTCATTCCAACATATTCGCCAAGCGAGTGCATCAGATATGCCGACAGGTTGGCTATTACCGAGTGATGAAGATTATGTTGGAACAATGGCTACAAAAATCTCTGGCAACTTTAGTGGTCAATTGATAACATGCCCAGATAACTGCATAAGTGGCTTGGTTTCAATGATTGATTCATCTCAAAGTGAGATTCTGTTATCACTTCAATATCTGGACCTTGATTGGTCATATGGATGGGGTGAAAACCCAGTTACCTCAGCATTACGTTCAGCTGCAGAGAGAGGTGTGTCTATACGTCTCATCCTAAACGGTGCTTACTTAGATGAAGATATTCAAAATGCCATCGATACATTCAACGAACAATGGAATGGTAGTGATGGATTAGATGTTTCAGCAATAATCATGTCAAACGATGCCACCATTAGCAAATTGCACAACAAAGGTGCAATAATTGACCAGCAATCAGTATTGATTTCTTCTATAAACTGGGGCTCATCTGCCCTGACTCGAAATAGAGAGATGGGGGTTCTAATTCATAGCCAAGAAGTTGCTGAACCATATATTGAGGCGTGGCATCAAGATTGGAATCGAGTTGACAATGATACCGATTCAGATTTAGATGGACTACCAGATTATTGGGAAGTAGAGTACTCACTAAGTCGCACCCAGCGATATATCAGTTCTGCAAGTAATGACGAAGGTTTGGTTGATAGTGATGCTGATGGATTGATCAATTCCATTGAATTCCAGTATGGTAGTAACCCAATGGCTGCTGATACCGATGGAGATTGTATTGAAGACGCTATTGAAGTTGCATGGGCTCAAGCAACTGCAATTAATTCGTCAATAGATGATGTGTCTCCGCATGATGCTCTCAATCTCGCCGATGCAGATGGAGATGGAGTCAATGAATCGGAAGCGATGGGATGTGATTTAGGAGGTCTTGTTGTTGACGAGCCTAACGATGATCAAACCGATGACCAAAGCGATAATCAAACTGGAACAAATGAGACTGATACAGATGGTGATGGCATCCTGGATGTGGATGATATCTGCCCCGACACACCAATTGACGCACTTAGGGATTTGGCTGGCTGTTCAGCAGAGCAACGAGCACTATTATCAACTCCATCTGATGGAGAAAGTGGAAATTTGGGAGCTGATTTAATGATGACTCTAATGATATCAGCAATGCTATTATTAGTTGGTGCATTCTTAATCTTAAATCGAATAAATAAAAATGCTGAAGAGAAGAAAGATTTGGTGACTCTAGCAGCATCAGAGTCTGAGGCCAGTGATTATTCAGAACCAGTTAAGTCCTCTGACTGGGCAATGCCGGTTCTCGATGGTTCAAGTTCGCAGGAGCAACAATTAGAGGAAGATGCTGGCGTTTCTCAAGCGGACTTACTACGATTCCCTGGCTGGGATGAAGCGATGATTCAATCTTATTTGGATCAAGGTTGGACTATTGAGCAACTCGCTGAATATTACCAGCAACAGGTATCAGAGAATTCAAATTAGTCCTAACCTTAACAAAGGAGTGGCCACTGACAAATATTGATTGGTATGCCCTATAACAGTAATTCAAACCCTGTAATGAGTAATAAATTCTTTTCCAGTATTAGTGGAAACGAAACAATGACCTATGAAGGTGCAATGCAAAAAATCGGAATTTTACTTGGATTTGTAGTGATTTCAGCCCTCTTTACTTCAGCATTTTCTCTTGGAGCATTAGAAAATGGTAATGGTGATTTATTGATTATGCTATCACTTGGAGGGATGATTGTCGGATTTATTTTAGCGATGATAATTTATAGGACTCGACCAAAAAACCCAGCCCCATTGATGATAACATATGCTATCATTGAGGGAGTATTTATTGGAGCCACGTCAACTGTTATGGAATTTTTATTCCCTGGTGTTGTGATGCATGCGATTATTGGTACTTTGGCAATATTTGGTTCAATGTATTTCCTCTATATGAGTAGAGTTCTAAGACCAACTCCGACATTTAACAAAATAGTAATCAGTTTGACAATTAGTATTATGATACTGTATGTGATTTCATTAATCATTAGTCTTGCAACTCCTTACGAGATGCCATTATTGCACTCCGCAAGTCCAATGGGAATCGGAATTACCGTATTCATTTTGATAATTGCTGCTCTAAACCTCATCATGGATTTTGGATTCATTGAAGGAAGTGTGAAAGTCCAGACTCCAAAGGTTGGAGAATGGTGGGGAGCATTCGGTATGCTCATCACTCTCATTTGGATTTACATCGAAGTCCTACGACTACTGGTAAAATTGCGCTCCCGGAATTGATTAGTAACCCCACAATTGATAGAGCATTGCCCTCATGGTACGACTGATAGGCATGTCTAGGCAACTAACCGTCCTTGATTTCAATGACTTCATTGGTGGAGATGAAGATAGGAAACAGCAATTTATTCAGGGCTGTGGAACTGCGCTACAAGACATTGGATTCTTTGCTTTGAAAAACCATGGAATCTCAATTTCACTTATTGAGGAATGTTATCAACAGGCTGATGATTTTTTCAGTCTTAGTGAAGATGTGAAGATGAAATATTTGCGACCAGAAATTGCTCATCAGCGGGGATATACCGCTTTTGGTATTGAAAATGCTAAAGGAAATCCTGCACCCGATTTGAAGGAGTTTTGGCAAAATGGAAGGAGTCACTTAGAAGGAAAACCAACGCCCTCCTATCCGACAAACGTATGGCCCGATAACGAAATGCCACAGTTTAAGCCTGTAATTGATGACCTATTCTTGCAAATGGAGCAACTGTCTAGATCTATACTTCAATCTTGTAGTTTATACTTAGGGAAGGGCAAAAATTGGCTAGGGAATATGGCTGAGGAAGGTAATACGATAATGCGGGTAATTCACTATCCACCATTAGGGGAAAACGCACCTATTGGAGCAGTTCGTTCAGCAGCCCATGAGGATATTAATTTCATCACACTATTGGTCACCGCTACTGCCGATGGATTAGAGGTAATGGACCATGATGGAACATGGATTAAAGTTGAAGGTAATGCTGAATATATCATCGTTGATAGTGGAGACATGATTCAAAACTTGACAAATGGATTGTTTAAATCAACCACCCATAGAGTGGTAAATCCTACCAGCAATTCCACTACAAGATTCTCAATGCCATTATTCGTTCATCCACGCAATGAAATCGATTTGACTCCTCAAGCAGAATTTATTGCAATGACTGGTGGTGAGGCATTGTATCCTTCGATTAGTGCTGGTGATTACCTTCACAAGAGATTGGTTGAAATTGGTCTAATCAAAGAATAGATAGGCGATTATTGTGGAATCTAAAGAAGTAGCCATACTGTGTGATTCAGTGATTAATTCAAAACCGATGGATAAAAAACAACTCAGTAATTTCATTGCTGCAGTTGCTGCAAGAGAAGTAGAACTTTCTGCTGCTGAATATTGGCTTAAGGCAGTACACAAGCATGGAATCTCATCTCAAGATACTATTACATTAACCAATGAAATGATGAATTCCGGCTCCATATTATCTTGGAATGAACAACCTCATCTTGTTGTGGATAAACACAGCACTGGTGGAGTTGGCGACAAAATGTCACTAATGCTTGCACCTGCATTAGCAGCTTGTGGCCTAAAAGTTCCAATGCTTGCTGGTCGCGGTTTAGGACATACTGGAGGGACTATTGATAAATTGGAATCTATTCCTGGATTCAACTGTAATCTAACTCCCGAACAGATGCAAAATATTGTACAAAATATTGGTTGTTGTATCGCTGCACAAAATGATGCAATTGCTCCAGCCGATGGATTGTTATATGCAATTAGAGATGTTACGCAAACCATTGATAGTATTCCACTTATTACGGCTTCAATAATTTCCAAAAAGGCTGCTGAAGGCCTACATTCACTGGTCCTGGATGTTAAATGTGGAACTGCTGCCTTTATGAAAACAAAACAAGATGCTACTGAGTTAGCGGAATCCATGGTCGCTGTAGCGAACGGATTAGGAATGAAATGTCAAGCACAGATCACTGCAATGGATAACCCAATTGGCAGTCATATTGGTAATTCATTAGAGGTAATTGAAAGTGTAGAAATACTCAGGGGAAATGGTCACATTGATACAAGGAAATTGGTAGTAATGCAGGGTTCTGCACTATTATTGATGTCAAACGTTGTGAAAAATATCAATGATGGAGAAGTAATGATTGAGCGAGTATTGGATGATGGGAGTGCACTGACAAAATTTGAAGAAATGTGCATTCATCAAGGAGTTACTAGTGAAATAGCAAATAGATTATGCCAAGATCCATTATCAATATTGACGATATCAAACAATAAAATCGAAATTATTGCACGCAAATCTGGTTATGTAAATTCGATAGATTCCATGACACTTGCAAATATTGCTAGAAGTCACGGTGCTGGAAGATTCAATATTGAGGATATTATCATCCCCGATGTTGGATTTATCATCAAAAAGCACATCGGTGAAAAAATAGAAATCGGTCAGTGTTGGATGGAATTCTATTTCTCACATACACCTAATGATGATGAAATCAAGCGATTAAGCCAATCAATTACTATTTCTGAGCACATTAGTGAGAACCAATCCCGACTAATTGCAGTAGTTGAATAGATGATTGATAAATAGAAGCCGTCATAAAGGGGAGGCGGTTCGCCGACTTTGCCGATTTAGCTTAGCTGGTGGAGCGTGGGACTGTTAATCCCAAGGTCGAGGGTTCGAACCCCTCAATCGGCGCTTAATTATTCAATTGAAAAATTGATTATTCAATTGGAATTTAATATTATTCCCATTCAATAGTACCAGGAGGTTTGTGAGTAATATCGTAAACCACTCTATTGGCTGCTCCCTTTACTGTATTTGTGATACGAGTACTAATTTTCTGTAAAATTGAATGTGGAATCTCAGAATATCTTGCTGACATTCCATCCATTGATTGTACTGCACGAACAACAATAGTTTCCCCATATACTCTAACATCACCATGAACACCAACACTACGTACAGGAAGTAATGCTGCAAAGTATTGCCATGGAATCTCCATCAATCCTTCAGCAGCTGCTTTTTCAAACTCTTCTTCAACTATTGCACAAGATTCACGAACTACTTCAACTCTTTCCGGAGTTAATTCCCCTAGTGTTCTAACCGCTAGACCTGGCCCTGGGAAAGGTTGGCGTTCTGCAACATTAATTTCTAAGGCACGTGCTAACTCTCTAACTTCGTCCTTGTATAATTCACGAAGTGGTTCAACAACAACTAGAGTCATGTCCTCAGGTAATCCGCCCACATTATGATGAGATTTGATAGTGTCACGAACACCACCACCAGATTCAATCCAATCTGGAGCGATTGTTCCTTGAACAAGATATTTTGCACCACATTTCTTTTGCTCATCTTCAAAAATCCTAATGAATAATTCACCGATTACTTTTCTCTTATGTTCTGGTTCAGTGACTCCCTTTAGAGCCTCAAAGTATCGATCTGCTGCTTTTACTGTGACTAAATTAATATCTTGTGCTGCGAGAAGTTTTTCAATTTCTTCGGTTTCATTCTTGCGCATAAAGCCAGTATCAACATAAACACAGTGAAGCAAATCTCCTACTGCTTGAGCTGCAATTACAGCAGCTACAGTTGAATCGACTCCGCCTGAACAAGCAATGATTGCAATATCATCTATCTTTTCGATTAATTCTTTCTTAGATTCCTCTATGAACTCAAGCGCATCGAACATGCTCAAACACCGCCGTTTATTTCACGGTCTTGTGCCATCACTTTCTGGATTTGGTCTAATTTATTCTGCTTTAATGCTTCAGCATAAACTGGATTGCCAAGCGCAAGAATCTGTGTGGCCAAATATCCTGCATTATCTCCACGGTCAACACCAACTGTGGCCGCTGGTACTCCTGGTGGAAGTTGTGCAATTGATAATAGGGAGTCTAGAGGGACTTTTCCTCCTACAGGAACACCGATTACTGGTTTTGTAGTAATCGCTGCAACCGCACCTGGTAAAGCCGCTGCTAATCCAGCCATTGCGATGAAAACAGAGCATCCTTCTGCTTCTGCGGCTGATACAATTTCTTCAACAAATTGAGGAGAGCGATGAGCGCTTGCAACTCTCAATTGGTAATTGACTCCAAAGTGATCTAGAATCTTTGTACACTTCTCCGCAATTGGCATATCGGAGGATGAGCCTAGGAGTATCGTGACATCCATGTTACATGTGCCATCGCGGATGGTTCTTCAAGATGTCTCTCAATCAATGTTGCATAATCAGCCGCAATTATCTACTATTCTGTCGCCCAAACTGAAGTTGGATTAGTAAATTATTAGCACTAAAAGCCAGATTTAGGTGACTTTCATTAATTATCTATAACTATTCTAAATCAATTTGCAATGTTGGAAAATCGTATTCATCTTTGGGGTTGTGGCCGAAAATATCCAGTACCAATATTGGTTCTTCATTTTCCGTTCGCCCAGAAATCCAAGCAATACAACCGCTTTCTTCGATTTTCCTTGACGCCATTACACTATTACTGAAAATATATGATTGGATTTCCCAATTTGAAAGTTTTTGTTCCGATAGTTTCTCTTGAATACTCCATGGGTACTCAAATGTTGAACCAATATTATTTGCATAAATTTGAATGGAACTAAAAATATTATATGAAAATGCAATAGTAAGAACAATCTGAATAACTGACGCATACTCAATTTGAGAAAATTGTACTCCGATAAACATGAAAATTATCAATATAGCAATTATTACTCTATTTCGAATAGAATCGTATTGCAGAGAAATTATTCTTTTTGAAATTGCCAAATACAAAGACATAGATTGTAAAATAATTGCACTCATACATGCATGGTAAAGATATCCAGTATATTTGTCAAAACCAAGTATTAGTAAACTAATTGCGATAGGAATCAGTGACCAAGAATATAAAAAAACCACTGGACTAAGCCCTGGTTTGAATTCCATTCGGCGCCATCCCATCAGGGTTAACTCCTCAGTGGTCATGTAGGTGGTTCAATGCAAATACCTTATCAAATTGTGCATTACAATTCATCGTCCTCAAAAGGATGACGTAGACATAAATTTCTTGCTGCATATACTTCATCGACTCTACGTACTGGAGTTGTTACCGGTGCTGCATGCAAAGTCTCTGCATCAACTTGTAGAACTTCAACAAAGTGCTTAGCAAAGGTATCTAGAACTTCTTTTGATTCTGTTTCTGTAGGTTCTATCATCATACATTCAGGAACGACTAGCGGGAAGTAAACTGTTGGTGCCATATACCCTTTGTCAAGTAAACCTTTAGCCACATCCATAGCTGAAATTCCATACTTTTCTTTTGCTGGCTGTAATGACAATGTGAATTCATGCTTTGCTACTGTCGTCGGTGCACCATCGCAAAACATATCGTCAACACCGGCCTTTTTAGCCTCTCTAAAAATTGCATGTCGCAGATAATTAGCATTGAGTACAGCATGTTGTGACATTGTGAGCAAACCATTGCCAAAGCGACGATAGAAGGCCCAACTTCTTACTACTGCTCCTGCATTTCCATGCCATTGTTGCACCTTTCCAATACTATTTGCTGGCTGATACCAGCCATACCATAAATCATCAATAGCATATGCTTCCTCATTAGCCATAATAGGTCTCTTCTTCACTATTGGACCTGGTAGGAACTCTGCAAGATGGTTCTTTACTCCAATCGGTCCAGAACCTGGCCCCCCACCACCATGTGGTTGTGAAAATGTTTTGTGAAGATTATAGTGAACTGCATCAAAACCCATTAATCCTGGTGAAGTAATCCCAATGATTGCATTGAAGTTAGCACCATCATAGTACATCTGTCCTCCAGCCGCATGAACTATTTCTGCCGCTTGTGCAATTTCTGGTTCAAACAATCCCAGCGTATTTGGATTTGTAATCATCATCAAAGCAGTTTGATCATCAACAACTGCTCTTATCGCATCCAGATCAATTCTTCCGTCTTCCCTACTTGGAATCTCAACGATTTCAAAGCCAGCCATTGCTGCACTTGCAGGATTAGTACCATGTGCTGAGTCGGGAACCAATACTTTTGTTCTTTGAGTCTCGCCACGACTCTTGAAATATTCTTGTATGCAACGTACTGCAGTAAATTCTCCCTGTGCTCCAGCAACAGGTTGCAATGTTACTTGATCCATTCCAGCACAAATTTCTAACATTTCTTGCATTTCATGGAAAATTGACAATAATCCTTGAACATGATGTTCAGGTTGATGTGGGTGGATGTCAGCAATTCCAGGCAATTGCGCAATAACCTCATTAATTCTAGGATTGTGTTTCATTGTGCAAGAGCCGAGTGGGTAAAATCCAGTATCAATTCCAAAATTTCTCCTAGACAACCAAGTATAATGGCGTACCATTTCCGGTTCGCTCAACCTAGGCCAACGTGCTGCTTGCTTTCTTGCCAAACCATCAGGAAGTGAAATAGAATGGGCTGGCAGAAGTGGTTCTGGCTGAGAATAGCCTTTTCCAACAGCCCCATTGTAATCGAAAAGATTGCTCATGCACTCACCGCCTTTGAAGACCATAATGCCAAATGAGCTGCAAGTAATTCAATTTCTTCCGCTTTGGTTTGATCTGTTACAGTAATTAGTAGCCAATTACTACGATTAGGATACCATGCATTCAGATTAAATCCTCCAACAATACCATTTCCATCCAAATAATTCAAACAATCAATCGCCTTACCTGGTAATTCAACAACGAATTCATTGAAATGATTACCATGTATATGTGGTATTGCAATTGTTTGTATTTCGCTCAATTTTTGTTTAGCTAACAAGCAAGCAGTCATATTTCTAATTGCAAGTTGGTTGAGTCCTTCAGGCCCTAGTAAAGCCATGTGCATCGCACCCATCAATGCGATTAATGTTTCATTGGTACAGATATTTGAGGTTGCACGGTGTCTCCTAATGTGTTGCTCACGAGTGGATAGTGTTAGACAATATGCCACTTTTCCATCAACATCTATTGAACGTCCAACTATTCTTC
>Ga0206678_10002681_pt1 | contig 11245 bp, 9 predicted proteins | sample M180m12015metaG_FD_155453 | JGI IMG/M metagenome (GOLD analysis project Ga0206678, IMG submission 155453) | Ammonia-oxidizing marine archaeal communities from Monterey Bay, California, United States - M1 80m 12015 | ecosystem: Environmental > Aquatic > Marine > Intertidal zone | place: USA...
TGGTCCGCGACGGCCCGGATGCGGTCGGGGTCGCCGACCGCGGTACCACCAAACTTCTGGACGATCAGTGCCACGAGCAACCACGCTACCTGCGCTGCCCGGCGGGACTGTTGCAGGTTTCGGGCACTGCGGCGCCGAGGGGCCCCGTTGTTAGGGTGCCGCCCCATGGCCTTGAAGACCAGGCGGGCCGCGCGGCCCCCCGCCTCCATCCATCGCTACTCACCCCGCACCAGGCTGCTAGCCGGCATCCTCGCCGTCGTGATGCTCGGCAGTCTCGTGACGGTGGGCATCGCCAGCCTCGCCGACCGCGGAGGCAGTGGCGGCGGCAACGAAGCCGTGGTGCCGAACCCCTGCCCGGCCCTCGACAAGTCCGACGGCCCCCAATACGACTTCACCGCCCGTCCCATCTACTGCTTGGCGAGCGGGGTCGCCTACACGGCGGTGTTCGACACCAGCGAGGGCGAGATCCGGTTCACTCTCGACCGGGCCCGGATGCCGGAGACCACCAACAACTTCGTGGCCCTCGCCCGCTACGGCTACTACGACAACACCCTCCTGTTCCGGATCGACCCGAGCATCGGCATCATCCAGGGGGGCTCGCCGACCACCAACGACTGGTCCGACCCGGGACCCGGCTACACCATTGCGGACGAGGGCGGAGTCTTTAGGCGCACTGCTGACGGAGGCGCCACCGGTCCGTTCTCCTACGAGTCCGGCCAACTGGTGATGGCCCGTTCAGCAGGACTGAACAGCTCGGGCGCCCAATTCTTCCTCACGACCACGGAGAGCGTGTCCCTCCTCGACAGCCAGGGCAGCTACCTGCTGTTCGGCGCCACCGACAATGCCGGCCAGAGCGTCCTCGACGCCATGATGGACCTCTACGTCGTGGACCCCGAGTCGCCCTATGGCGGCGGCCCGAGCCACGAGATCATCGTCCACTCGGTCTCTATCGTCGAGGGCTGACCGGCCCTCCCCACCCCGTCGGCCACCTACCCTCGCGGCGTGCCCACCGAGCCACCCACCACCACCTGGCTCTTCCCGCCGGCGAGTACGGCCGATGGACACGGGGTCGTCGGCATCGGCGCCGACCTCGACCCGGGCACACTCCTGACGGCCTACCGGTCCGGGCTGTTCCCCATGCCCGTCGAGCAGGACGGTGCCGTCGCCTGGTGGTCCCCGGACCCCCGGGGCGTGCTCCTCCCCTCCGACCTCCGGGTGAGTCGGTCGTTGCGGCGCTCCTGTCGGCGCTTCGAGGTCCGGTTCGACACCGCCTTCGCCGAGGTCCTCGAGGCATGTGCCGACCCCGACCGGCCATACCGCTGGATCGACGTCCAGATGGCCGAGGCCTACACCGAGCTCCACCGCCTTGGCTGGGCACACTCCGTCGAGGCCTGGGACGACGAAGGCCTCGCCGGCGGCCTCTACGGCGTGTCCCTCGGTGGCCTGTTCGCCGGGGAGTCGATGTTCCACCGACGCACGGACGCCTCGAAGGTGGCGTTGATCGGGCTGGTCGAACTGCTCGGCACGGGCGGCGACCGGCTCGTCGACGTCCAGTGGGCCACCGCGCACCTCGCCGGCCTCGGAGCATCCGAGATCACACGCGACGACTACCTCGACCGGCTCCCCGGATTGGCAGGAGCCGTCGGCCCGAACTGGGTGGACCCGGCGCAAGGAGTGGCTAGCTGACCGACTGTCGCAAGGGGAGGCGGGAGTCGGCCCACCAGCGACCAGAGAAGCGCCAGGTCGGGACATCGGCCTGACGGGTCGCCACGGGGTCGGGCCAGAGCTCGCGGTACGCAGCGAGGATGGCCTGGAGCTCGGCTCCGGAGGCCCCCGGAGCCTCGATCCGGGTCGTGGTGTCGAACTCTTCGACGACCAAGAGTCGTGCGGTGGCGCCTTCCGGCGTGGAGGAATCCATCGTGGCCTACAGCGGTACGTTGCCGTGCTTGCGCTGGGGAAGTTCCGCGCGCTTGCCGGCCAGCATCTCGAGGCCGGCGACCAACCGGACGCGGGTCTCGGACGGAGCGATCACGTCGTCAACGAAGCCGTGTTCCGCCGACACGTAGGGGTTGGCGTAGCGCTCGGCGTACTCCTCGACGAGTTCGCCCCGGCGGGCGACCGGATCGGCGGCGTCGGCCAACTCGCGTCGGTACAGGATCTCGACGGCGCCCTGTGGGCCCATGACGGCCAGCTCGGCCGACGGCCAGGCCAGCGACAGGTCGGAGCCGACCGACTTGGAGTCCATGACGACGTAGGCGCCGCCGTAGGCCTTCCGGGTGATGACCTGGATGCGCGGCACCGTGGCCTCGCAGTAGGCGTAGAGCAACTTGGCACCGTGGCGGATGATGCCTCCGTACTCCTGGTCGACGCCGGGCAGGAAGCCGGGCACGTCAACGAACGTGATGAGCGGGAGGTTGAAGGCGTCGCAGGTGCGGACGAACCGGGCGGCCTTCTCGGAGGCCTGGATGTCGAGCACCCCGGCGAGCATCATGGGCTGGTTGCCGACCACTCCGACCGACCGGCCATTGAGGCGGGCGAAGCCGCACACGATGTTCCCGGCCCAGGCCGCGTGGTACTCCATGAACTCGCCCTCGTCGACGACGGCGGTGATGACCTGGCGCATGTCGTAGGGCACGTTGGCGCTGTCGGGCATGAGGTCGTCGAGCTCGGGGCACAGGCGGTCGACGGGGTCGTCGCAGGCGACGGTGGGTGGCATGTCGATGTTGTTCGACGGCAGGTACGACAGCAGTGCCTTGACGTCGTCGAGGACCTGATGCTCGTCCTCCGCCACGAACGAGGCCACGCCTGACTTCGTGGAATGGCTACCGGCGCCGCCGAGTTCCTCGAGGGAGACCTCCTCGCCGGTCACCGTCCGGACGACGTCCGGGCCGGTGATGAACATGTGCGACTTCTCACGGACCATGAAGATGAAGTCGGTCATGGCCGGGCTGTACACGGCGCCGCCGGCACAGGGTCCGAGGATCACGCTGATCTGTGGAATCACGCCCGAGGACTGCACGTTGCGGTAGAAGATGCCGCCGTAGCCGTCAAGGCTGACGACTCCCTCCTGGATGCGGGCGCCGGCGCCGTCGTTGAGGCCAATCATCGGGGCGCCAACCGAGTGGGCCAGGTCCATCACCTTGTGGAGCTTCTTGGCGAAGGCCTCCCCGAGAGCGCCGCCGAAGACCGTGAAGTCCTGGGCGAACATGAAGACCCGACGGCCGTCGATGGTCCCCCAGCCGGTGATGACGCCATCGGTGTAGGGGCGCTCCTCGATGCCGCTGTCGTGGGCCCGGTGGCGGACCAGCAGGTCGAGTTCATGGAACGAGCCCTCGTCGAGCAGGTAGTCGATGCGCTCGCGGGCGAGCAACTTGCCCTTGGAGTGCTGTCGTTCGACCGCCCGTTCGGAGCCCGCGTGAAGGGCCTCTTCCCGCCTCTTGCGGAGGTCGTCGAGCCGGTCGCTCATGGAATGCTGCGCCATTGGGGGCACAGGGTAGCGACCGGAGGCGGTCCGGCCGTAGCGAGACGCCCGGGTCAGGCCCGCTGGGCCGCCAGCCGGTCGGCACGCTCGGCGAGGCGCGGGCCCTCGAGCCTCCGGCACATCTCGGCGAAATGGGGCCGGGGGCCGTTCCAGCAGAGGTCGTCGACGTCGTCCATGACCGGGGCATCGAGGTCGAGCGTGGCCAGGCGCCGGTAGAGGCCGGCGTCGTCGCGCCCTTCGGCAAGCGCCGCCGCCAGGCGGGCGGCACTGCGCACGGTCACGTCCCAGTCGTCGGCGTCGTCCGGAATCTCCTCGAGGTGCAGGTAGCGGGCCAGCACGGTTGACGATGACTTCGCCCCCCACCCGGGCAGCCCGGGTATGCCGTCGGCGGTGTCGCCCACCAGTGCCAGGTAGTCGGGAATCGACTCGGGCCTAACGCCGAAGCGGTCGATGATGCCGTCCCGGTCGTAGACCACGCCCTTGCGCCGGTCGAACTGCACGATGCGGAGCCCGTCGTCGACGACCTGGGCGAGGTCCTTGTCGGGGGTGCAGATGAGGATGCGGTCCACCCGGGGGTCCTCAGCGGCCTTCACCGCCGCTGCGCCCATGGCGTCGTCGGCCTCGTGCTCGACCATGGCGAAGACCCGGAAGCCTGCCGCCGTGAGTGCCGCCTCGAGCAGCGGGAATTGGGAGAAGAGCTCCGGCGGCACGCCCTCGCCGGTCTTGTAGCCCTCGAACATCTCGTTGCGGAAAGACTCGACCACCTGGTCGGTGGCGATGCCGACGTGGGTGGCGCCCTCCTCGAGCATTCCGAGGATCGAGCCGACGACCGCCCGCGTGGCCGCCACCTCGACGCCGTCGGCCGTCACGTGCGATGGCACCGCGAAGTGGTGGCGGAACAACTCGTACGTTCCGTCGACGACGTGAACCTCCACGCTGCGCCTCCTGGCTTCCGGACGATCTCGGACGTGTCGCCCCGCGCTAGCGCGGTTCCTCGACCAGTTCGATGAGGGTGCCGAAGGAGCCCCTCGGATGGACAAAGGCAACCGTCGTGCCCCGGGATCCGGGCCGGGGCGCCTCATCGATGGCCCGTCCACCGGCGGCCACGATGGCGGCGAGTGCCTCGGCGCAGTCGTCGACCCGGTAGCCGACGTGGTGGATGCCTTCACCGCGCTTGACGAGGAACTGGCTGATCGGCGAGTCGGTTCGGGTCCCGGTGGTGAGTTGGAGGTAGGACTCGCCCACCCGCACCATGGCCTCCTCGACGCCATCCTGTTCGACGACCTCCCTGTGGCAGACCTCGGCACCAAAGGCCCGGGCGTGGTAGTCGATCGCCGCCTCGAGGTCGTGTACGGCGATGGCGACGTGGTCGATCTGGGTCAGCAGCATGCGGGGTCCTGGATCACTGGGGGTATGGCTGGCGGGCGGATTGCCCGCTCCCATCGTGGCACGTCAGGACGGACTGACGGCCCCTGCGCCCTGACCTGTGGAAAACCTGCCTGACTTGTAATGATCTCGTAAATGTTGTAATGTGATCGCAACATGTTGGGAAGACCCCTCCACCCAACTAAGGGAAGCGCCCTCCGAAGGTTGCCGGTAGCGCCCGCAACCGGCCCCGGGGGGCGTTTCCTATTTTTCCCAGTTTCTTCTCAATCGCCTCCGAGCTTGCGTCGGCCCTCGAGCGCCCGCCCCAACGTCAGTTCATCGGCGTACTCAAGGTCACCGCCCACCGGCAGGCCACTGGCAATCTTGGTGACCTCCACCCCCAGCGGCTCCAGCAGCCGCGCCAGGTACATGGCGGTGGCTTCGCCCTCGATGTTGGGGTTCGTCGCCAGGATCACCTCGCCCACCTCCTCGTCTCCGAGTCGAGCGAGGAGTTCCCTGATGCGGAGCTGCTCCGGACCGACCCCATCGATGGGGCTGATCGAACCGCCGAGTACGTGGTAGCAACCCCGGAACTCGGCCGTGCGCTCCAGCGCCACCACGTCACGCGGGTCCTCGACGACGCACAGCACCGAGGCTTCCCGCCGCGCATCCGCACAGATGCCGCAGAGGTCGTCCTCGGCGATGTTGAAGCACCGACTGCAGAACCTCACCCGGGAACGCATCTCGACGATGGCCGTCGTCAGCCGCTCGACGTCGACGGGGTCGGACTCGAGGATGTGGAAGGCGAGGCGCTGCGCCGAACGGGGGCCGATCCCCGGCAGGCGACCCAGTTCGTCAATGACCTGCTGGACGGCGTCGGCGTACACGGTGGACGGGATCCCGGTCGGATCAGTCGGACTCGACGACGCTCACACCGGGGAACGCCTCGGTGATGCGTTCGACGGCGGAGCCGGCGACTGCGTCGGCATCGACCAGGTCGTCGGGATTGATGGACTCGTCGTCCTCGTCCTCCGGAGGTGCCGCAGCGGCAGGCTTCGCGGCACCCGGTCGCGGAGGTGGACGGGTCGCCCCCTCGTCGACCACCAGGCGAACCGGGACGGCCACGCCGAACTGCTCGGCAAGGGCGCCCTCGACCTCGCCGATCAACTCGGTACACCTCATCAGGTGCGGCTTGTTCGGGAGGGCCAGGACCGCCACGCCGTCGACGACCTCGGTGAACCGTCCGATGCCGAACCTGGCCTTCGCCTTCTTGCTGACGCGCCCGAGAACCTCGTCGCCCCAGGCAAGGGCCAGTGCGTCACAGTCGGGGAGGTCGCTCGCTGCTGCCTGAGCAGGCACCGCATCCGGTGCCGCCTCGGCAACAGGCTCGGCAACAGGCTCGGCAACAGGCTCGGCAACAGGCTCGGCAACAGGCTCGGGCCCCCGGCTGGAGGCGAGGGTCTCGCGGGCCTTCGCCGCCGGTCCCCTCCAGGAACGCTTCGGCGGCACCGGTGGCGGCGTGGCAGCGGGTACGGCGACCGGGCGGCCCTCGGCCAGGGCGTGTTCGAGCTGCTCGATTCGTCGAACCAGGTCTTCGAGGGTCGATGCATCGACGGGCGGCGAACCGGGTGTGCTGCCAGTCGACGTCGCCAACCGGACCAGGGCGACCTCGAGGTCCACCCGAGGATCGGGCGCCCGGCGCATGTCGACCAGGGCGGTGCCGAGCACCTCGAGTGCCCTCGTGATCGTGGCCGGGGAAAGGGACTCCGCGAACGACTCGGCTCGGGACCGGTCGTCGTCGGAGAGTTGGTCGGGCGGCACGCCCATGCGGACGAGGAAGGCATCGCGCAGTGCCGACAGCAGTGCCTCACCAAGGACCCGGGGCTCCCGTCCACGCGAGACACCCGTGGCGATCGCCCCCAGTGCTGCTGCTGCGTCCGAGTCGGCGATGGCGGCAAGCAGTTCGGCGGTCGTGGTGTCGTCGGGAACGGCCCCACCCGCCACAGCCCGGTCGAGGGCAGAGAGCGCGTCGCGTGCCGAGCCGCGACCGGCCCGCACCGCATGTGCCTGACCCTCCTCGTCCACGTCGAGGCCGGCGTCGGTGACCACGTCGGCAATCAGCGATGCGATCTCACCGGCCGACAGCAGGCCCAGCTCGAGGTGCTGGGACCGGCTACGGATGGTCTCGACGACCTTGTGGGGTTCGGTGGTTGCGAGCACGAACACGACGTGGCCGGGCGGTTCCTCGAGCGTCTTGAGCAGGGCGTTCTCGGCCCCCGGGGTGAGCATGTGGACCTCGTCAAGGAGGTACACCTTCGTCCGGCCCGGCGTGCCGAGGGCGACCTTGGCAAGGAGGTCGCGGATGTCATCGACCTTGTTGTTGGATGCGGCGTCGAGCTCGTGCAGATCGAAGGACCGGCCGGCGTCGATGGCTATGCACGACTCGCACCCGCAGCAGGGCTCGCCATCGGCCAGCGCCGTGCAGTTGAGTGCCTTGGCGAGGATCCGGGCGGCGGTGGTCTTGCCGGTGCCCCGGGGCCCGCTCAGGAGGTAGGCGTGGTGGACGCGGTCCTCGCTCACGGCGTTGCGGAGCGCAGCGACGACGTGGTCCTGCCCCCGGATCTCGTCGAACCGGCGCGGTCGGTAGCGGCGGTAGAGGGCCGTGTACTCCATACACCGCTCACCCTACAGCGGCCCTGCGACACGCCCGGGGGCGTGCCGCGGGCCACCGCACGGCGGAGGGAGTGGGATTCGAACCCACGGTGACCAAGGGCCACACACGCTTTCCAAGCGTGCCGATTCGTCCGCTCTCGCATCCCTCCGGGGAACCGCCCGAGGCGGAATCCGGGGGCAAGGCTAGCGGCCGCCTTTCCAACGGGCGCAGGGTCTGGCGGCTGTGGGTATCGTTTCGATACACACCCGCCTTCGAGTGTGGCGGTCGGGTCCTGTGCGACCGGGGCCCGTGAACCGGGTCAGGGCCGGAAGGCAGCAGCTCTCAGCGGAACCCCCGGGGTGCCGCAGATCGCCTGGCCGCCACGCTCGAAGGCGGGTGTGGCGCGTCCCGCACCTATCGTCGCCGTCATGGACGACGAAGCCCTCATGGACCTCGCCCTCGACGAGGCCCGCCTGGCGGCTGCCGACGGCGAGGTCCCCATCGGTGCGGTGGTCGTCGTCGACGGCGAAGTCGTCGCCCGACGCCACAACGAGCGGGAGGCCACCGGCGACCCCACGGCCCACGCCGAGGTTCTGGCACTCCGAGACGCCGCAGAGGCCTTCGGCTCGTGGCGGCTCGAAGGAGCCACGCTCGTGGTCACGCTCGAGCCCTGCCCGATGTGCGCCGGTGCCGCATGGGCGGCGCGAATCGGACGGGTCGTGTACGGCGGGGCAAACCTCGACGCCGGGGCGCTGGGTTCCCTCTACCACCTGGGGACCGACCCCCGCCTGAACCATGAGTTTCCCGTAACCCACGGCGTGCGCGAGGAGGAATGCCTCGACCTCCTGGTGGACTTCTTCGCCGATCGCCGCTGACCAGGTTCCGAACACCGTTGGCCGGATTCCGGCCGCTGGCTAGCCTCATCGGTGGAAGGTTGCCAGAGCGGACGAATGGGGCGGCCTCGAAAGCCGTTGTGGCCTCCGGGTCACCATGGGTTCAAATCCCATACCTTCCGCCACGTCGATGACCCCGGCGGTTCCCAGGAACCACGCCGGGGTCATCACGCGTCAGGGACCGAATCCCGAACGTGCGCTCAGTCGGCCTGGTAAGCGGTCGCCTTCGGCTTGACGGGGCGAGCGAACCACAGCGGTCGACGCAGGCCGTCGGGGCCGGGACCGGGACGCGTCTTGGCCAGCCACTCCTCGAACACGGCGTGTGAGGCCTCGGTGTCGACCACGACGTCGCCGTAGGCGTCGCCGAGCTGTGCCGGGCCGACCGTCACCCGCTGCAACCAGCAATGCATGCCGCTGACCGGGTCGGGCTGCACGGGGAAGGTCAGGTTCTGGTGGACGCCCGTGTCGGACCACCAGATGCGGCCGGTGTCCGGCTCGTCGCTGTCGTACGGCTGGTTGCCGTGCTCGCGGCGCAGGCGCCAGCGGCCGTCGGACTCCCGCTCGACCGACGCCTTTCCGGCACCCCAGGAGCGGGCCTTGTCCTCGTCGAGGCGCCAACGGCCCATGTGGTGGCTGGCCGCCACGACACCGGGTCGAATGCCCTCGGTGCGCCATGCGGCGATCACGAAGTGTCCGATCCGGGTGGTGATCCGGACGAGCCCGTTCTCCTCGATGCCGAGTTCCTCGGCGTCGCTGGGATGGACCCACAGCGGGTGGCGGTGGCTGATCTCGTTGAGCCACTCGGAGTTGGCCGAGCGTGTGTGGATCAGCGTCGGGATCCGGAAGGTGGGGACGAGGATCCGCTCGCCGGCAGCGAAGTCCAGGTCCTCCCAGTGGACGTGGCTCCTGATGAACGTCGGCGTGGCGTACTCGGGCCAGCCCCAGTCGCGCATCGTCTCCGAGAAGAGCTCGAGCTTCTTGGACGGCGTCGGGAAACCGAATTTGGCCTCACCGGCGATGTCGACCGCCGGCGAGCCATCGCCGATGAAGGGCATGTGGCCGTTGATCTCGTCGAGCGAGCCATACGAGCCGGCGGTCCCGGGCCTGCGGTAGACACCCTGGGCGTCCTTCTCGGTGCCGACCAGGTCGGCGTCGGCGACGTCGCGCTCGTAGACCCGGTACTGGTCGCCGGGCAGGGCGAAGGCGCCTTTGCGGCGCATGTACTCGAGCGGGGTGAGGCCCTCGGCCTCGGCCGCCTCGGGGAGGCCGGGGACCGAGCCCTCGAAGAGCATCGTGTAGTACTCGTCGAGCGTGAGCGGCGTGCCGGGGTTCTCCCGACTCTCGAACTGCCGGCGGATTCCGAGCGAGCCGTCGGGGTCGATGCGCCACGACAGGTCGATCCAGAACTCCTGCTCCTCCCACACCTCGCCGGGGTTGGCCTCGTGGGTGCGGTCGAACGACTCGCCCTCGAGTTCGCCGTGGCGGCGCAGCACCGGCTGGCGGAAGCCGATCCACATGCCGTTGTGGGTCTCGAAGCTGCCGACGTCGTGGCGTTCGGAGGCCACGCCCATGGGCAGCACGTAGTCGGCGTACCACGCCGACTCGTTCCAGGTCGGGGTGAGTGCCACGTGGCAGCCCACCTTCTCGGGGTCGGCAAGCACCTCCAGCCACGTGAAGCCATCGGGGTTGGTCCAGAGCGGGTTGTAGACCCGGGTGAAGTAGGTGTCGAGCTTCCCCCGACCGGACTTGAGGAAGTGCGGCAGCAGGATCGACAACTCGTGGTGGGTCAGCGGGTACTCGGCGGGCCAGGTCAGGTCGTTCCACTCGCCCTGCGGCTCGGGGTGGATCGGGGTGACCGGGATGAACTTGTTCCAGCCGTTGGCGTTGGTGCCGCCCTCGGTACCGACGCTTCCGGTGAGGACGGTGACGAACCAGAGGCAGCGTGACACCTGCCAGCCCCCCTCGTTGCCGGCCGACGCCGCCCGCCACGTGTGGCCGGCAAAGCCGCCGAGGCCCTCGCCGACCACCCGGGCGACCTCGCGGATGCGGTCCTCGTCGATGCCGCACACCCGGGCCGCCTCGGCCGGCGTGTACTCGGCGTAGTGGTCGAGAAGGGCGGGCCCGACGTTGTCGAACACCGGATCGAGGTCGGGGCGAGTCTCGGCGAGGAACGTCTGCCAGTTGACCCAGCGCTCGACGAAAGCCCGGTCCCAGGTGTCGTTCTCGATGAGCAGTCGGGCGATGGCAAGCAGCAGGAACGCCTCGGTGCCCGGCCATGCCGAGAACCAGTGGTCGGCCTGCGACGCCGTGTTCGACAGCCGCGGGTCGATGCAGACGATCGTGGCGCCGTTCTCCTTCCCCTCGAGGATCCGCTGGGCGTGCGGGTTGAAGTAGTGCCCGGCCTCGAGGTGCGAGGAGATGAGGAAGATGACCCTGGCATTGGCGAAGTCTGGCGACGGCCGGTCGAAGCCCATCCAGGTGGCGAAGCCGACCCGAGCGCCGCTGGAGCAGATGTTGGTGTGGCTGTTGTGGCCGTCGATCCCCCAGGCGTGCAGGACCCGCTCCATGTAGCTGTCGTCGCCCATCCGGCCCACGTGGTACATGACCTCGTGCCTCCGGTCCTCCCGGAAGGCCCGTCCGATGCGCTCGCCGATCTCGTCCAGGGCCTGGTCCCAGGTGATGCGCTCCCAGAGACCCTCGCCGCGATCGCCGACCCGCTTCATGGGGTGGAGGATCCGCTCGGGATCCTCGACCTGATTGAGCGTGGCCGGACCCTTGGCGCAGTTGCGGCCCCGGCTGGCGGGATGGACGGGATTGCCCTCGAACTTGGCGATCTTCCCGGTGTCCTTGTCC
>Ga0206678_10002682_pt1 | contig 11243 bp, 10 predicted proteins | sample M180m12015metaG_FD_155453 | JGI IMG/M metagenome (GOLD analysis project Ga0206678, IMG submission 155453) | Ammonia-oxidizing marine archaeal communities from Monterey Bay, California, United States - M1 80m 12015 | ecosystem: Environmental > Aquatic > Marine > Intertidal zone | place: USA...
GTAAGCTAGAGCGTCGGGAGAACCTCAGTTGCAACTAACAAAACTAAGTATTGAACACATTTAAAGACATTAGATCGACTTTTTGCGAATAGTGCCCTTTTACACCACTTCTAAAACGTCACTCCGAAACAATGCCAAGTGTCTATCTTCTTCAAGCACCTTCGCAAATGAAATGCGGGATGGGCTATAATCACTCAATAATCACTCAATGAAATGACCAAAAGAAGATAAAACAAGCTTGATTGTTTTTTAGTATTGAGTAGAGTAGGTAATGCTAATTAAAGGATAGTAATATGATGGATTCAATAAAGGTTATACGGTCAAGCTTAAAGGATATCGGTCGGGCGAGCTTGGTTGGTGTTTTGGCGATAGGCGCTTGGGTTTCGGATGGCGTAGCAGTCTATGCCAGTGAGGGATCAACGATTTTAGAAGAGGTCATCGTGACCGCTCGAAAGAGAGACGAGTCGGTTCAAGATGTTCCGTTAGCTGTGTCAACCATCACTAAAGAACTCGACCAAGCTAGCGTGCGTCGACTCGATGATATTCAAAACTACTCGCCCAACCTTGTGATTGGCAGGACCAACGGCATTGCCAGCGGTGCAGCCATCAGTATCCGTGGGGTGACTTCGAACGAAAGTGACAAGAGCTTCGATCCCGCTATCGGTGTCATGATGGATGGTATGTTCCTAGGTACTTCAAGCGGGGTGTTGCTGCAGAACTTCGACATTGAGCGTATCGAGGTACTAAGAGGCCCCCAGGGCACTTTGTTCGGTAAGAATACTACCGGCGGAATCATCAAGGTTGTCCGTGGCTCAGTCACAAAGGAATGGGGCGCAGACATAAGCGGTACGTTCGGTGACCATGGCCGCGAGGACTTGAAAGCGGTTGTCAATATGCCACTTGGTGAAAACGCAGGCGTGAAACTGTTCGGGGCAAGCATCCAGAGTGATGGCTACATCAGGAACAGAACCCTTAACCAGGATGTGGGCGGAGATGACATTGTCACCTTCGGCTTCACTACCCTCTGGGAGCCAAGCGATAATTTTAACTTCAAGTTGCATTACGAAAAGTACAAGGACCAAAGTGATCAGGGTGCGTACCACAACTACAACTCACCGGCAGAACTAACCTGCACGGCTGAGCTCATTGGACTCACGGGTGGTGCATCTGGTTGTGCTTCAAGTGCGGGTGATGACGAAGATCATAACTCGGCCAACGGTACCAACCACAGCGACAACGACTACAACACCTTTATTGCTACGGTTAACTGGGACTTGGATTCATATCTCCTTACTTACATCGGTACCAGCCGCGATATGGACGAGCAGAATAACCAGCACTTCGATGGGTCAGCGTCAGACCTTCTGAGTATGAACTTCTATAACGACTGGCATCAGACGAGCCATGAACTACGTCTGACTTCGCAGTTTTCAGATAATTTCGAATTTATTGCGGGCGTGTATTTCTGGGATGTCGACTACGTGCAGCGTTGGGATGTAAATCACCTGCATTACGTATTGTCACTGCTCGGTGTTGTCCCTATTCCGTTGACGCCTACAACGAGTTCCAGCAACGGCCAGGAACAGGATACCGAGTCAGTTGCTGCTTTCTTCTCAGGTGACTGGTACGTCAGCGATAAGTTGACGCTGACTGCAGGACTGCGTTGGACCCGGGAAGAGAAAGATTTTCTTGGTGGTAACGGCGGCGCGTTCTACGATCCAGCCGCAGGTGATGCTATTCCAGGGCTGGTTGATCCTGTGCCCTTCGCTGATGAGTGGACTGAAGTCACGCCTAAGATTGGCGCTCGGTACACGCACAGCGACGACCTGATGTTCTATGCCTCATACAGCGAAGGATTCAAGAGCGGTGGCTTCTTTGGTCGTCAAGCAAACTACAATATCAGCCCCACTTTTGAACCTGAATATGTGAATAATTTTGAGATCGGCATGAAGAGCACCCTGCTCGATGGCCGCGTAATTCTTAATGGCTCTATATTCATAAGCGATTACGAGGATAAGCAGGAGCAGATTCTCATACCCGTCGACCTGTCCAACGTCGCCACCGTAGTTAGAAACGCAGGCGCATTGGATCTGGATGGTCTTGAACTCGAGTTGATGTACCAGATCTCGGAAGAGTGGTTTGTCCGTGCTAGTTATGGACACATCGAAGCGGAATACGCTAGTTTCACGGCTGACCTCAACGGTGATGGAATCGTGACTGACAATTCCGGTTACACCCCACGCTTTACACCGGAAAACACATTTGGTTTCACGACGATTTACAACCGTTCGTTCGGCGCGGGCGAGATTAACGCGACCCTGTCGTACCGGTGGACTGATGATATGGAGGGTAGCGCTACCAACGACGAGCGAGGCCATCGAGACGACATCGATAACCTGGGTGCCACTATTTCCTACATGTGGAATGATGCGCGCTACCGTTTGACCGCGTTTGGACGAAATATGACCGACCAACGGTCGTCCGGCGGGCCTTACATCGGCGGTTTAACGCAAGCTCGTGCCTGGGACGAGCCGAAAACTTTCGGCGTCGAGTTTGCAGTCTCATTGTAAAACCAACTTATAGATACTGAGACCAGGGAGGTATTCACCTCCCTGGTCAAGATTTAGGGCGCCTAATGCCCTTAACGTGTTTTTGTGTGTCTGACATGCTCTTTTGAAACACCCCTGCATCAATTTAAATTTATAGAAGTTACCTCCTAGCCCACAGGGTTAAGTGGTGCCCTGTGGGCTGACATCACACTCTCACAGTAGCTTTTCTATTCTTCATCCTTATTATGTTCGCCCCCACTAGTTAGATGTTGTAGACACAATAAGACTATTCATGGCCACGACTAGAAAATCATATTCGACGCCAAGAGAGGAGAAGCCATTTTTTTCACATCCCTCACAAGCCACTTAAGGCAGCAACCCTCGCTATTAACCCTCTGCTTAAACAGTTCTAGGGCCCGCCTCTGAATCCCCGAAGTCACCCTATAATACTTAGCCGCGTTCTGAACCCTGAATTTCGTCAACGAATCAAAGACCAGAACTTTCTTTTCCAAGGTCAAATACCTTTCCGGGGCACTATCAACGGTCAGTACCTGATCATCGAAAATAACCACATCATCAAAAACCGGATTCTTAAAGTGCAATCCCGGGGGGCCTATTCGGATCGCATCAACAATGCAACCAGCACCCTAAAGTAAGTAGAGAACCGCAGGTGACGTCTTTGATTTATTTGGCTTCAGTTTATGAATACAACTCTGTATGCAGTTCGATATGAACCTCTATTGACCGAGGAAGGTTTCCTAACGAACACTATGCGGCTATCGTGACAGGATCATCACGCGCGAATCGGTCAACCAGCTTCTTCAATTCGCTAATGAGAACGGTTGTTGTTGGTGCTACTATCAAAAACTATAAATTGTGAGGAATCACATGAGAATCTACAGCTCTAAGTCGTTCTTACTAACGTTATCCGCCAAATTGGTGATCACGGGGCTATTGATGGTCGGGCTGATTACAACAACTCAAGCCGCGATTGAATCCATGGAGACTAATGTATTAGATAGCAAAGGTCGGGCAAAGGATGACCCCCGCTATATGGAAATCCGAAATTTAGAGGAACAAGAACAGCGAGGTATTAGCCTCTACCGAAGCGGTAAGCATAAAAAAGCTTATGAGGTATTGTCTGAACCTGCAAGTCTAGGGTTGAAACGCGCCCAACATAGCATTGCCTTGATGCATATCCAGGGGCAATCGGTTGAGAAAAACCTGTTAATAGGCACAGCGCTGTTCGGTCTGGCTGCCGAGTCCGGGGACCGGAAGTTGCTACAGGAGCACACAAAACTTTTAAAATTGATCCCTGAAAAATTCAAACTACTTGTACAACAACAAACCGATTACTATATCGAACGCTATGGCATGGAAACACAAGGGATTGTTTGTGCTAAAGAAAAGCCCTTGGGATCACATCTCGCGGTGGTTGAATGCCGTAAACAACCGGGCACCTATAAGGAATATCCTTGGGCACCATAACGCCGATATCTCAAACCATTAGGTTTAATTGAGCTTGCGCTTGGAGAATAGTCCGAAACTAAGCATTCTCGAATTTATTATAACGCTATTCAATGTAGACAAAACCAGTTGTTAGGTGGGCTATCCCGGCTTTTCAGCTTTGTATGATTGTTCGGAGAATTCTAATGAGTGAGTTTTTCTGAAATATTCGCAATCCAGCGCTAAATTATCTACGGTTATCAAGTTTAGATAGCTGTTTTTCCTCTGTTTTAGAGAAAACATCTACCTCATCGTCACCATATATTTCTTTTTCAAACCATGCCGTAAATTTCTTACTTCTATTTAGCTTCCAAGTACTCCAGACACGCCTTGCATTGGTAGTTTTCATAACGCCCAATTTCAATGTTCGCATTCTAGTATCCAGATGACTTTTACTCACAAGGCCAGATTCAACTTTGTCGTATACGTCAAACAAATCGACTAAACACGTGAGTATAGCCATTTGGATTTTCCAAGACTCAGTCGGTTTCAAAGTCTCCGAGTTCCAATCTGTGGCCATAAACTCCGCATACTCTTTATCTTTTGAGGTTTGGAGGTATCAATCATAAAGACGTTGCGTCACGGAGTGGCCGAATTGCGCTCTAGTAATAATGTTTTGTTGGCGGATTTGTATTCCCAGGTAAATGACAGATACCACTACGCCTAAAGAAGCAATTATTTGAACCGCCAGTACGATTAACTCTTTATCTATATCCATTGCTCGACCTTTATTGTTTTTCGATGCATTTATTAGTTCCTTTGGTAGTGCTCAAATCGCGTTCCATACCCGCTTATCAAATGCGATAATCAATCAAACAATTATTATCATCATAACCCTCCTTTCCTAAAGAGACTTCCGCTGGATATACCATCTACGTCCCCATCCCCGAGCATGCTTTTATTAGCAACCGCAGTTCCAGCCTTTTGTTCGGCTACCATTTCTTTTAGCCCCCGGGCTTCACGCCGCAGTTCGGTGACTTCGCCGGTATTGGCCTGGCGAACAATATCGCTGGCCAGACGCATCTTGCCGGCCCCATGAACTCCTTGGACCATTTGTAAGACAGGCCCTGGGCTATGCCTTCACGGCAGCACAGCTCGGCAATACTATCTTCGCCGCGTAAACCATCCTGCACAATGCGGATCTTTTCCTCCGCAGGGTATTGCTTACGCGTCTTACGCCTGATATCACGAATGATCCGTTCTGACGATACGGGTCGTTTTGCTGGTATCTGTTTCATCTCAACTTCTCTCATTAGCATGAACAAAAACACACCTCTAAACCAGTGCTATATCGGTTCCATTGGGGTTGACGGGCTACAGTGAGTTGACCCTTTCGGTGTAGAGTGGTTAGCTTATTTTTTTTAATAGGGAATGCTCGATATGCAACTAGGAACAGGAATAGGCGGTTGGCCAGGTGCTGCCGCTGATCAGGCGACGCGTGCGGAAGCCCTTGGATATGATTTCGTAAATTGTGGTGAACTTAGTCACGACTCCATGTTGACCATGGCGCTGGCAGGTTATGCCACTTCGAACATCAATCTGCTGACATCGGTAACAATTGCCTTTCCGCGCAGCCCGATGGTACTTGCCATGGAGGCCTGGGATATTCAACAGATGACCGGTGGTAGATTTTCAATCGGCCTGGGCAGCCAGGTGAAAGGCCATAATGAGCGACGGTTTGGAGGAAGCTGGTCAGCAGCGGCACCCAGAATGAAAGAATATATCCAGATGATGAAAGCCATCTGGAATAGCTGGCAGAATGGTACGGACGCAAACTTTCTTGGGAAGGAGTATCGATACACGTTGATGACCCCGAATTTCAATCCCGGTCCGCTTGAGTGCGAACAGCCTAAAGTATATTTGGCTGTTGTAGGGCCAGCAATGGCTCGTGTTGCAGGAGAAGTGGCTGACGGTGTGCTACCCCACGGTGGCATCATGACAGATAAGTATATGCGCGAGGTGCTACTGCCAAACGTCAAAATTGGCCTGGAGCGGTCAGGACGGTCCTGGGCTGATATCGATTTGTCCTTGAGCGGCTATCTGATTCTTGGTGAGGATGATGACCAGATCTATAAGAATATTCAGAATCTTCGCCGTCCATTGTCATTCTATGGATCAACCCGCAGTTATCACCATGTTCTCAGGCTGCACGGTCTGGAGGAGCTTGGGCTGAAACTTCATGCCCTGTCACTTGAAGGGAAATGGCAGGAAATGCACGATGTCATTACCGATGATGACCTGCTGCAGCTTGCAGAAACCTGTCGGTATGATGACTACGCGCAATTCATCCGCGATAAGCGTGAATACGCGACTCAGATGGGTTTCTCCATGCCAACAAAAACTGATGCTGAGAAGTTGAGGGCGGGCGAAGTGATGGAGGAACTCAGGAAGGTTGAGAACAGTGGTGTGCCTAAAGGTCTGGAGTTTTGAGTTGTATAGCTTTGCAGCGTCTGGCTCAAAGGCCGCTGAGCGCTAAAGAGGCTGCATATGAGCAGTTTAATTCCGGGGTCCTCTGTACACATCCGCAGAGTACCTAACATCTTAAAGTAGCAAAAACCCAGCAGACGTGACATCGTATATACTCCATGAGCAGATTTTGAATCCCAGGAGCGCACCATGCCAGAGAAGATTTCAGGGGGTTGCCTATGTGGAAAGGCACGATTTGAAACAACGAGTGAACCCGTGATGCAGTTGTTGTGTCACTGTACTGATTGCCAGACCGTCAGTGGTTCTGCATTTTACACCGCTTATATCGTACCGCTGGAAAGCGTCACACTGACTGAAGGCACATTGGCCGGGTTTGCCGTTAAGTCTGACAAAGGCCGCAACAACCTCAGACGGTTTTGCCAGGATTGCGGTACCCGGCTCTGGGCCGAACTTGAGAGCGGTATTGCCAGTGTTAACGGTATGGCGCTGGATGACCCAACTCATTTTAATCCGACACACAACCATCGACCGGAGACAGCACCGGACTGGTGTGCGATGAACGAGGTACTTGAAGTCCTGCCCGTGTCGTCCTGAGATATGCTGGTAAGGCCCGCTGGTACACCCACCTGACAACCCCTCAATGAGGAACTGCCGATCTAAATAGCGACCCGCAGATTCCCTATAGGAAATAGAGCGGTTCATGACAACGACGTAGCAGGGCTTCACTGCAATCGAATTAAGCCGATACTATCGCTGGCTAAGCGATGTAAAGAAGCTCAGCAACACAATTAGCCAGCTGATTCAGCAGGCCGAATACGGTAAATTGAAATATCACCCAAACTGACCTTGAGAGCAATAAACCATGCCCGGCCTATCAACCGCACTCCAGAAAGAATTATTCCTGGAATCAGTCAGGGAAAAAATAGCCCTATTTTATTCCTATGGTGATGCCAGACCAGCCACGCGAGACGAACTCAGTCAGCAACTCACCGGTTTCATTCAGGCAGGGGTCCTGATCAAGCTAATCCGTCACGACGAGATACAGGATATTATCGATGCCGAACACCACAAGGCCTTCGGCATCAGCCTCAAGCAGCGAAAATTACAGCAAAAGCTGACTAATACGCCCGAACAAATCAACTGGGATCTGTATGATCTGGCACCCGGATTAAGAAAGAATCCTAAAAGTCAGTAGCTATTTATGCAAGAACCTATACCCCACCCCGCGCCAGCACCAGGTTCGCGCCGCCTTGGGAACTTATTCACGCCGAGATACGCAGATCAATACTCGAACAAAGCATCGCTGATCCTCAGTGAACCTCAGCGACTGCCTCTCTCGAACTCCTGCTGGCTTTAGTTTTTATGAACCCCTAGTATCAGTTCAAGCCAGCTCGTTGACGGCACGATACGCCATCATTACGGCCGTTTTCGCATCAGCCCCAGGCGCAGAGTCGCTGTTAGCCACGGTGATCCGGCCGAACGGTTGCCGGCCCAGGCGTACCGAGTCGCCCGGTCCCGCAAATGTATAGCCATGAGCCCAGCGATTAACTGAAATACTCGCTACATCACGGTCAAAGTCGAACAAATCTTTTGCCAGCATGCCACTAAGGTGACGGCGGATCTCCTGTTCGTAGTCGTCGAACTGCAGAGACAGCATTCGGTAACGCGCTTCTCGAAACTGCGCTTCAGGCTCCGCACCAAAGCTACCAAAAGGGCAACTGATCATTTGGATCACGCAGGGCTCATCTGCTGAATCCGTGAAGTTATACCCACCCATACTGACAGGGAAATCCATGAGAACCGCCTGATGCATATTACCCGGTGACATGGCAACGCCAATGCCGGAGTCCTTCATGGCTCGCCAATTTCTCAAGCCGACGGATGTATACACAAAAGGGCTCTTGGTTTGCAAACTCAATGCCGCTGACTGCTCCTGCGGCAGATCCGACACAATATGGGGAATCATCATATTGTAACAAGCCATCACGACATTACGGCCCCTTACCTGAAAAGACTGATTACCATTAACATAACTGACCAGCACCTCGCTTGCGCTGGCGGGATTACCACCATGCCTGACGTTCACAACAGTGCTGTTAAGCCGACAGCGAACGGGATTGCCCGGCCGGTCCAATGCTGCATAATCAAACTGAGCCAGTACCAGCGCTTCCGCATTGGTTCCCTTGGCAACCCCGGAAATCAATTTCTTAACCAGCGCTCGAGCAATACTGGCATTGCCATCAGGGTAATGGTAGATGTACGGATTATCCTCGTCATAAACAGCTTTAGGGACAAAGCCCATTGCACCACAACTTTTAGCCTCGGCGATGGACATCAATTCAGTACTATAATTCCCCCAGTCTAATCCGGAGTGCCTGGCCATTCGCAACACCCCAGGATCATCAACACCGAGGGTGTTTTGCAGGTAATCAAAATAGGAATGATTGTTTATATAGTCTTCTAAATCCGCGTCCTGTAGATTAAGTGTGTGTAGCCCCCCATTGAGTACTCGAAGCAGTTGTGCCCTACCCTTTTCGCTCAGGGGCGCTTCTGCTGCCGCATCTTTATGTGAGAGCCTGCCGCCTAACAATCCTTCGACGTAGTTGGGATAGTTACAGTAGGGGTGTCGCACCAACTTATCCTGACCGAAAACTTCTTTATTGAAATACGTTACACCACCCAGGCCATGGCGTTTATAGAAGTCAAGGTCATAAGCGGAGCTGAACCGCTTCAGGTCAATACCAATGTCTTCGAACATATCCAGGACCACCGGGTCAGCATACTTCGGCTCTACAATACTCTGGGATCCACCATAACTAATATAGGTGTTGCCATTAATCTCATGCTCATTTCGTTTAGCATGTCCACCAAAGTCGTCGTGATTGTCCAAAATCAGGATTTTTTTGTCTGCACCGTGCTGCTGCTGAAAAAAATACGCAGCAGCCAGACCGCTTATTCCTGCCCCAACCACGACCAGATCGTAAGTCTCAGACAGCTTTGTCAGTGAGCTAGCTCCTCGTCCTCCCCAGGCTAACGCATGCGCGTGGTCGTTAGAGCCCGGGTGACTACCTCGCAGACCCGTAAGAGCAGGTGGATAGTAGGATGGATCCAATGCGGCCATTGCTGCCTGCCCATCAACGCTGAAGGGCAACAAAGAAACCCCAGAGGCCAGCAGCGTGCCGTTTATGAAGTCTCGGCGTGTCATTTTACTCATATGAGTGCCCACTCGTATTGACCTATCATGCCGGTGCTTCCCCGCCCTATAAGGCTCACTGACCTAGACACTATAGAATAAGCAGCGTCTTTGCATCCACCCAAATATCATGACTCCGATGTTTAAGATGTCAGAGGCGCACCCAGGGAAAATCAAGCGGACCGCTGGGCAGCGAACGGTTCTTGACCCGCCAGGCCGCATTAGGCGCTTCTTCTGTATCACCTCCAGACCTCCCGTATTTCCAGAGGTTGGGTTTTTCCTTTGCTGTAAAGCCGAGTACGAAGCCAGTTAACTTTACTTGCAAATCCTTAAATTCACCCATGCCGACACGAAACCCCGGTTAAGGCAGCATTCAGGTTCAGCGCAGTATGCTGTTAGCCACACTCATATATTGAGCTGCTCAACTGCAGCCAATGGTCTGGAGGCTCCTATGTTCAGGAAACTAATGCCATATCCAAAAATCACCGGTCTGTTTCTGTGCCTAATCGTCTTGTCCTGGCAACTCTCAGCCGAAGTCGGTGTCGACAAAAAGAATGTGAAACTCCTGCCGTCTGCTAGTGAAGGCGAGCAGGCAAACCAAGGAATAGCCAACAGCGATATTGAAGGCATTATTGCCCTATCCGAACATGAGTTGGAGAAGTTAATCGGGCCTATTGCCTTGTATCCAGATGACCTCCTGGCGATTGTTTTGCCCGCGTCGACTTACCCCATAGACATTGTCCTTGCCTCGCGTTTCCTTGATGAATATGACGTCGACAACGCAATTGAACCAAGCGACACCTGGGATGAGTCTGTGGTCGCACTCTTGAACTATCCTGAGGTGCTTCGCATGATGGACGAGGAAATTGACTGGACGGCGCGTCTTGGTTATGCCGTGATAAACCAACAAGCCGACCTGATAGCCGCCATCGAGACATTTCGTGACCTTGCCTACGCTGCGGGTAACCTGGAAACCGATGAATATCAGAGTGTTGAAAACAATGATGGCATCATCGAAATTACGCCGGTTAACGAGAAAGTCATCTATGTTCCTTATTACGAGCCGGAACAAGTCATTATCTACCAGACTGAACCGGTTTATGCTTACTATCCTGTTCCGCGCCCCGTTTATTACTATCCTTATCCCGTCGGTTACTCATTTTCGAACAACCGCTTCTGGGGCGTAACAACCGCATTTACCATCGGCTGGCCAAATCGTTACTTGCATGTCCATCACCGAAGCTATCGAGGGCATCCCTACTATGGTCACGCCTATTACGGTCATTATTATCGACGACCCAGTATTTCGGTCTATAACACCTGGTACGTCCAGAATCACTACCATGGGTCACACCACCGGCATCGAGATGGTGACCAATGGCGCTCACGGAACCGACACAATCGATCGCCATACCACACCTCTCGTGTTCGAAATGAAATTTATTCCCAGAACAACAGCTTAAGCGGCCATTCAGAGAACCGCGGCCGGGACCGTCACAACAGCGGTCAAGACCAACTCAGCATCCCTAACGAGCCGGGGCCTACCCGCATCCCATCAGATACGCCTC
>Ga0206678_10002683_pt1 | contig 11240 bp, 13 predicted proteins | sample M180m12015metaG_FD_155453 | JGI IMG/M metagenome (GOLD analysis project Ga0206678, IMG submission 155453) | Ammonia-oxidizing marine archaeal communities from Monterey Bay, California, United States - M1 80m 12015 | ecosystem: Environmental > Aquatic > Marine > Intertidal zone | place: USA...
GATTCGGCTTGATCCCATAATTGCCATCCAATGGTTGCATTGAAGTTACATGAACCACAACTGTTGACAGTACCCTTTGCTTTAAGTAAATAATCAGTATTTGAATTTAGTATTTTTTGGCCATCATAGATTGCAAGATTGTCGATGTCATCATAAGGCTTCCACATTTCATTAACACTCATATCAACAAATGATTGAGATATATTGAAATTAAATTTGAACATATCATTACTCGGAAATTGGTCTGATTCATCGAATGAAAATACTACAGTGACTATTCCCTCTGAACCTGAAGCCGGAGTCCAAGTGTTGGCAGATGTGATATTCAAGTATTGACCTTGAGCAATATTTGCTAATACAAATTGACCTCTATCATCAAAGGTTGATTTGCAAATAGAGTCATCGATGTCGCCGACACAAACATACCAACGCATTACCCTGTTCATACCAGCAGATGTCAAACCTTGATTCTTTACTTGGGCAGTAAATGAAAATGTGTCAAAGGATGAAGCCCAGTTGTCTTTTTCAGGTGAAATGTTATCGGTAATTGCCAAATCACCAGTAACAGAGGCACTCACTCCTGGCAAAGTCGCTAGACCTCCGAGTGAAGAAATAAGAAGCAATAATACAAGGAACAAACTACTACTTTTGGACCTGTATTGATATGGCTCGCGCTGCGACATCATCCAATGCCTTACAAGGGGGATTCAAAGAGTCATCGCCCACGAAAGGGTTTGAGATGGCAAAATATGCAATTTTACTAATAGCCGGAAAATATTTGCGGCATATTCGAAAAGGCGATTATTTATTGCTCACACTGAAGAAATATGCGGCAACCTCTTCAATCGTCAAACAACACCTCGTATTATGCAGGAACCCGTTTACTCTCATGCAGAGAGGGAAGATGGAGCAATAACTGCAGTCATTGAATTCCTAACAGCGTTTGTACTATTCTTGATGATACTAACTGCATTTTTATCTTTAGCCCAATTACAAATGGGTTCGAATGACCCCGCCCTAGACCGATTAGATGGTGCTGCAGCACTTGGTATGGATCGTATTAGTTCTGATGAGGGTTGGTTTGTTCCTCTAAATAATGAGGAATTAGATTTTGAAAATGCAACTGCAAATTGGCATTTGTTTTCAGCTGAGCAATTAGATGCGGGCAGGGTACAAGCGGGACTATTGATCAATGGTGAATTAAATGAGACAAAGATTGATGCATTACATAATGTTAGTGAGGATGGTTTTGCGTTAGGAATCGGATTGCATGATGGATATAGTTTCCACCTAAACATCATGGTTCATCATGATTACTGATAGTAGTGACCTTCAACGAATGGACAAAGTATTGTTTGATGGTGGTACAGAGAAACATGGTACACGCTCATCTTCAACTTCTTACCGCAATTTCTATCAGAATGATGAAACGATTCAAATTATTCTTGAAGTTCATGATGGAGGGCGTAAGGAGAATCAATTACAAATTACGGAAGTTCATCCGCGTCCAGCACAACTAGGTCCAGAATGGATTGAAATCTATAATCCGAATGACTTTGCCGTATCTATGTATGGTTGGTCACTCACTCACACATCAGGCTCTTCAACCTCAAATCTGCTTCTTAAAGAGGGAATAATTACTGGCCATGCAACTGCATTATTTACAGGAGATCCCTCAAGTCAAGATTCTGGAAATGCAAGTGAAGTTATTGATTTAGGAGCAGAAGGTTTCCTTGGAGTAGGTTCAATTGATAATTTGGCAAATGGTAATGGGCAATTAACATTGAGATATACACAAGTGTTTGAATCGCGTCCTGTTGATATACAGCGAATTAATTGGGGCGGGGACACTGGATTATTCCTAATCAACGGCCAATCAATCGTTTGGAATGGTACATCAATGTTCGATTCGGCTTCATGGTCAATTACTGATGAACCCACACCTGGAAATTGATAATTAAACCAATTGTACTGAAATCGGAGTTGACAACAGTACAATTTACAACCTGCTGGCGGCGCACAGTTCATCAACCCAAACGGTTTCGTCGTATTTGTTCCCATGCAACCCGCAGCAGTTTACACTCGTGATAGATGCGTAACAGGCATCCACGGATTAGATGAAATTCTCCGAGGGGGTATACCATATGGTTCAACAGTTTTGGCATCTGGGACCTGTGGTTCAGGTAAGACAACTGTAGCTATGGAATTCTTGGTTAGAGGGGCACTTGCAGGCGAGGCGTGCGCGCATTTTACCGCAACGGAACCTTCTGTCAAGTTATTAGAAAACATCCGCCAATTCGCATTTTTTGATATGAACATGGTCGACACTGGATTAATCAATGTTTTCGATATGGATGTATTATATTCTTGGCTGGGATTAGAAAAATCATCCTTTGATTTGGACGATGTTCACGCTCTAATCAAAGCGATTGTTGATATTGTCAATACAATTGGTGTCACACGCTTAGTAATAGACTCCGTAACGACACTATGTTACAAGATTAAGTCTGAACAACTAATTCGAGATTTCCTTTTCACTTTAGGAAAGAAATTGTCAACCTTAGGTTGTACAACCATACTAGTTTCAGAAATCACATCCGCTACAGAAAATGCTCATTGGTCATCTTTCGGTGTTGAGGAAGCAATTGCTGACGGCATTATTGTAATGGGTGACGTTGAAAGAATGGGGCACCTCCTAAGATTTTTACAAGTAGTAAAAATGCGTGGAACTTCACATTCTAGGGCAAAACATGCGATCGAATTAACTCCTATTGGCGTAATGTTGACTCCTATGCTCAAATGGGGCGCTCAAAGCGATAAGCAAGGCAGATGGGGTGCGTGAAAATGTTTGAATTAGATCAAAGAATCGCAGAACAACTCACAGAAATCGCTCTTAATAGTGCTGTTCAAGTTCGCTGCGGAAATTCAAACGCATTCATGGTTACTGCTAGTACCATGATTCCATTAATGCAAATGTTTGAGATGGGTGGCGTATATATTTCTGGAAGCAGAAGTGCAATGGAAATGATAGAGGCCTTTGAGACAATCGGAATAGATGTGTCTAACATTCAATTCATTGATTTGGTTTCTTCAGGCGTATTAGGCGGTACAAATGTTGATAGAACAAATATCCATTTCGTCGATTCACCAATTATGTTAGAATCTGTATTACTTAGGACACTATATCTGTTAAGAACAACAACACTTGAACGTAATTTCGTAGTATTAGATAGTGTAAACTCATTGGCGATTTACAATGAGGACAGGATGCTTGCAGAATATCTTCATACATTCATCAACACCTTTAGACAAAGAGAAGTTCTTTCCGTGATATTGAATGTTCCAGACCAAACACCTCCATTAGTATTGTCAAATCTTGATTTGTACTGTACAGACCTAATTGACAGAGGACAAGTCGTAATCCATTGAGGTAATTGTTATGAATAAACAATATACATTCAAAAAAGAAGATGAAGAGTTCTTTGGAGAAGTGGGCTCTTTTGGAGTTCCAAAATTCGATGGAGAAATGCATGGTGGCGTCCCAAGAGGGTTCACGATGGTTAGTTTTACAGATACTGGATCAGGTTCTGAGTTATTTGGTAAACAATTTACTTCACCAGCCGAGGAATCGGAAAACACACTATATGTTTCAACCAATGAAGGGCAACAGGAAATAGCCCGTGTTTTCAAAAAATATGGATGGCCCTTAGACATCAGTGTTAGAACCATTGGTGAAGAATACAATAGTGAAGTGTTGGAGAAAGAACTTCTAGCTAGCAGATATCGGCTTGAAGGATTTAGATTAGAAGATATTCAACGATTAGCTCAAACAAGATTCGTTGATGAAACACATCAAGATTACCTAACCGAAGTGACAAATGAAATCATGTCACTTGGACCATATTTTAGAGTGGTAATTGACAATTTGGATTTCTTCTTACAAAGAGAAGATAATGCCAAAGTAGTCGCTATGGTTAGAATGTTGCAGGCTCATGCCCAACTGATGCGAGGTCTATTGCTAATCAACATCTCTAATGATGGATTAAACCCTTCAATAAAGCAAGAATTGGCATCGATTGCAGACATGGTACTTTCATTCAAAGTAAGAACAATTGGAACTGATTTTGAAACATCAATGATCGTTTCTAAATTCCGTAACGCACCTGAAAATTTGAAAATTCTCGTTTTCAGAGTTACACCTGCAGAGGGTATTACTCCAGAAACAGTAGAGCGTATTTCCTGAGCATTGATGCTACTACACTCAAAGCGACAACTCAAAAGGCAGACCCTAGCCCGCGAAAGATATGGCTACGCGTGATGCTACTGGTGGTTTTGACCCCTCTGGCATCGATGAAGAGGAATGGGCGAAGTTGAAGTTACAACTTGAAGCAACCATTCCAAATTATGACAGAGTCAACAGATTGATGACTTTCGGACAAGATAAGCGATGGAGGAAAAATGTCCGCAACCATGCTACTGAAGGTATGAAAGTACTCGAAGTAGGATGCGGTCCTGGCTCATTTGCAGAAGATCTAGTAGGCTTGGATGTTACATGCCTTGACCCATCAGCATTGATGCTAAAATTTGCTAAACAACGTGTTGATGCGGCACGAGTTTCACGCGGAGAGTCTCCAGCAAATTATGTAGAAGCGATTGCGGAAGACATTCCTTTACCAGACAATACATTCGACATGGTTTTTTGTTTATTTTCGTTTAGAGATTTCAAAGATAAGAAGCAGGGATTAACGGAAATTTATAGAGTTCTAAAACCAGGTGGGCAACTAGTAATCTGTGATGCTGGAAAGGCAAATTGGTTGCATGGGTTATTCGGTACTATATGGATGGCAACAATTGTTCAATTGATGGCACGAATTGTTACCAAGGAGAAGAATCATCCTTGGAAAGGACTTGCGAGGACTTATACTCATTATGGAAGCAATGGATATTATCGGAAAATGATGAGAGAAGTTGGCTATAATGAAGTGCAAGGCCGCTTACTTCTACCTTTTGGGATGGCTAGTAGATTCCGTGGAAGAAAGCCACTATAACCAACTTCATTCGAAGGTCAAAATCTTGAAAAATCAATGTTTTTGACATTTTTTGGGGTGAAATTGCCAACTTGGTGCCCCACTAATCTCATAAACCCCTTTCATCTCGCCGTCAGTATTGGTGATTGCAATGGGTATGGCTGAAGTTCTCCGAAGCATCAAGGATGCGGAACAGGCTGCTGAAAAGCGCTTGTCTGACGCACAAGATGAGTCCTCTAAAATAATGGCAGATGCACGAAGAAAGGCATCTGAATTAATCACAGAAGCAACCGATGATTCCGTTAAGAATACTCAATCTACATTGGATAAATCTCGTAAAGCAGCAAACAAAGATGCTGACAAGGTCAAATCCAAGGGAGCAAAAGGAGTCGAAACTATCGAATCCGCTGCAAATGGTCGTCAAGGCGATGCAGTACAATTAATCGTAGATTCTCTAATGCCACAGTAAGGGTGATTCAATGTTTGTAACCGTTGACATGTCCCGTTTGACAGTGGCTGCACCTGTCAATAAGATGGAGCAGGTACTACGTATCTGTTCGGACATGGGTTGCGTACACATTGAGGAATATGGCAATTTTGAAGATGGTATTGGAGTTGGACAAGCAATTGATAGCGATAATGCAAATTCAGTCAGTACCTTGCTAACAAAAGTTCGCGGTGCTAATGCACATTATTCTCCAAGCAATGTCAAAGGGCCAAAGTCAGCTTCTGAAGTTCAGAAAATAATTGATTCCGGTTTCGAAGAAATTGTTGACCAAGGATTAGCGTTTGCCGATGCTGTAAGAGATGCTGAAGCAGAAATTGAATCAAAGAGTAACCAACTGGCTATATTGAAGAGAATCGAACCACTAAACATTCCATTGGATTTGCTAACAAGCACAGACCGTTTGGAAGTTTATGTAGTAGAATCGGCAAAATCAAATACACTTTACAACACAATTATTCAAGATTTGGGCAAGGATGTAGAAGTGCATGCTGAATCAAATGTAGTAGCAATCGCATGCCTGCCAAAACATTCTACTGATGTTCAATTGATAATGAATGAACAAAATGCAAGAGCAATCCAAGTTCCTAGTGGAGAAGGTTCTCCTTCAAAGGTAATCTCCTCATTAACAAAAGAAATTGGCAATCTGTTAACGACAGTGGCTGAGAATTCTTCTAAGGGAGATTCCTGGATTGCTACACATGGCAGAGACCTTGTAATAATGGAAGAGTATCTTACAAGAGAAGATGCTATTTTTACAGCACCAACACTATGTGCAGTATCCAATCAAGCATTTGCAATTGATGCATGGGTTCCGACTTCTAACGCATCTATGATTGAGAATGCACTTTCATCTATCGCTTCTCATGTTGAAGTTGAAGAATATGTTAACGATCATCATCACGATGAAGATGATGGTCATCATCATGCAACCCCTCCAATCGCATTAGAAAATGGAGATGTTTCAAAACCATTTGAGGTTCTTGTTGATTTGGTAGGGCGTCCAAAGTATGGTACAATTGACCCTACAATATTGATGATGGTGACATTCCCTATCTTCTATGGAATGATATTGGGAGATTGGGGTTATGGAATAATTATTCTACTTCTGGCAAATTGGCTTGGAAGTAAACCGTTCGCTGTTGAACCAATAGCCAAGAACGCAATGACGATCCTAAGGTGGATGGGAGTTTGGTGTATTATTTGGGGAATTATTTTCGCTGAAGGATTTGGATTCATTTGGGATGGTTCAGAAGGAGCAACAGGGCCACATATTGGGATAGTTGCAGATTTCTATACATGGACTTACAACACATTCCATGTTCCTCAAGTTATTGGTGATCTAACAGGATTAACTAGCTTACACATGCCTTTCCATAGAGCAGTAGAAGGACATGGATTACAAGAATATATTCTTCTTGCAGTCTATATTGGTGTAGTACATCTGTTTGCAGGTTCTATTATTGGATTTATCAATGTCTACAGAGCACATGGACTTACAGCCGCATATTTCGAAAAGGGTTCATGGATTTTGATTCTCATCGGTGGTTTCATGCAATGCAGAAACTTAGTTAGTGGATACAATGAATTGTTTGAATTCCAGATATGGACTGCATTTTTGTTGATTGGAATTGTTAGCCTAATAATCGGTCTTGCAGTGTTTGAGAAATTAGGATGGATTGGTGGAATCATCATGGGTCCAATTGAGACATTCGGTCTTCTTGCAAATACACTCTCTTACTTGCGTATTATGGCAGTCGGTGTTTCCGGTGTTAAAATCGCAGAAATCTCAATTACAATGGGATGGCAAACGATGTGGGGCGGAGATATTATCAGTTTCGTTTTCGGTTTAATCATTTTCATATTCATACAAATATTCGCTTTAGGCCTAGGGATACTCTCGCCGAGTATTCACGCAATCCGTCTCCACTTTGTGGAATGGATGGGCAAGTTTTACGACGGTTCTGGTGAGATCTTCAATCCACTAGGCGGCCGCACCCTACATGTTGAGGGTATATCACAGTCCACTGGACAATAACGGAGGTAGCAAAAATGAATGTAAACACCCTAAAAAATAGCCTACGCGCACTGATTGTAATGCTGGCACTAACCCTTGTAGCACAAGGTGTAGCAGCAGAACCAACCGATGACGCAACATCTGGAATAACTGGAGATATCGGAGTCGGTCTTTCCCTTGGCCTTGCCGGAGTCGGTGCAGGTATTTCTCAAGCAGGAATCGGCAGCGCAGCTGTTGGTATGCTTGCTGAGGACAGTACCAAGTTCGGTACTGCAATTATCTTCACGGCTCTGCCTGAATCAATTGTGATTCTAGGTGCATTGCCAATGTTCATCTGATGATGGAACAACAGATTGGGTTCTCCCAATCATAGAATAAATTCGGAGGAAATATCATGACACTTGAAACATTAGCAAAAGACATCGCATCATCTGCGGAAGCAGAAGCAAAAGCCATCTTGAAAGAGGCAAAGGCTTCTGCCAAGAAGATTGTTGCAGAAGCAGAAGCCAAGGCCAATACTATCCGCGAGGAAGCAGAAAGCCGTACTTCACGTGAGGCAGAACAACTTGCAAGAGAAATCGTTGCAAGCGCTCGTCAATCAAATCAAAAGGATGTGCTTGTAGCACGTCGCGCAGTATTGGATGCCACATTTGAAACAACAAGAGGACAACTAGCAGACCCAGCATTATCTGGAAGGGCTTCAATTCTGAAAGGATTGATGGCTCAAGCAGATGAACTGGCAGTAGGTGACTTTACGGTTCGCCCAGTGGCGATTGACCGTGCAGCTCTATCTGATATCGCTGGCTCTAGAGGCATGGGCGATGATGTTGAAGGCTTAGGCGGCTTTATTCTTGAAGCAGCAGATGGTTCAGTTTCTTTCGATATGAGATTTGATACGCTTCTTAACCAAGTATGGATTGACAAGCGTGCTTTAATCAATTCAACACTTTTTAATTGAGGAATAAATATGGTAATGCTCGGTAGAAAACCCTATGTGGCCGCTCGCGCTAAATCGCGTAGGCAAAAACTAGCGGACCGTGCACGTCTACGTCAGTTGATTAATCAATCACCTGAACAAATGACTGTTGCTGTTGGTGACATGGGTTACCGCACAGAAATGGATCTATATGCTGGAAAATATACTGGTGGAGATCTAGTTGAGGCAGCGCTTACACACAATTTGGAACACGAGTTGAAAGAGATTGTAGGAATGTGCAATGGTTCAATCCGTGCTATTGTAGAAGTTTACACTCTTCGTTTTGAATATCAAAATGCCAAAGTAGTTCTTCGAGCAGTAATTAACGATGTAGACCAAGATAAAGTGGCAAACAGTATATTGCCAGCATTGAATGATATTAACACTCCTTGGTTGAAAATGGTTGAAAATGCAGATGATCTAAGGTCAGCCGCGACTCAAATGCGCAGAATGTCATTTGGTTCAGACCTAATGGCTCTACCAGATGATGCAAAATTAGCAGATTATGAAAATGCACTTGATAGACATTATTTCAAGAGATCATTAACATCACTTAGCATAAAGGGTGCAGATGTTAGATTTTTGAAAGACTTGTTGAAATCAGAAATCGATCACCGCAACATCCTCAATATAATTGAGGCTGAAGCAGTTGGTATCGCTAATGATGAAATCATTGAGTTGTTAATTCCTGGAGGAAGATTGATTCCAGAAAGAGCATTTTCTTCTATAGCAGCAGGTGGAAAAAGAGCAGCACTTGACATTCTAAGAGGTGCTAATCGTTTTGAGATGCAATCATTTGAAGAAGCATTAACAGTATCAAAATCCGAAAATAGTCTTGATTCAGTAATTAATTGGTTTAATGCTAGAGAACACGCATTATTACAACGCATGAGCTACCTACACCCTGTTTCAGCCTTACCTATTGTCAATTATGTGGCATTAAAGGTACAGGAAGTTACAGATTTGCGTTTAATTGTTCGAGGACGTCTAGCAGGACTGCCATCTGAAGTGTTAGAGGCACACATACTCTGAGGTGATAATATGGAGATCGTAATAGTCGGTACACCAGAATTCACACTCGGATTCCAGCTTGCTGGAATTTCCACTCTCTACAATCCAGAAGATGATGAAGCCATGGCTTCAACATTGAGAGGATTGCTAACAAACAAAAATGTGGGGGTTGTCGTAATTGACTCCGCAACCCAAGCCGCATTACCTGAGCGTCTTCGTGAAAGACTCTCAACATCCGTCTCCCCAACCGTTCTTGGTATCGGTACTGAGGAGGACACCACTTTGCGAGACACAATTCGCAAGGCAATAGGAGTCGACCTATGGAAGTGAAATTCCAAAACAAAATGGAGGAATAAAAAATGAAAAATGAAGGATTGATTTACCGTATTTCCGGTCCAGTGGTTACCGCCATTGACATGAAAGCGGCGATGTACGATGTTGTCCGTGTTGGTACGGAAGGACTGATGGGCGAAGTGATTGAATTACACGGCGATAAGGCTGTTATCCAAGTTTACGAGGATACATCTGGAATACGCCCTGGAGAATTAGTAGTTAATACCGGTGAGACTCTTTCAGTTTCTCTTGGACCAGGTTTACTAACTCAAATCTATGATGGAATTCAGAGACCTCTTCCTACACTTGAAAAAGAGATGGGTGTTTTCCTAACTCGTGGTGTAGATGCTGATGCATTTGACCTAGAGAAGGTTTGGACCTTTGAGCCGCAAGTCTCTGTTGGAGATAGCGTCGTTGGAGGTCAGGTTATTGGACATGTTCAAGAAACAGATACCATCGTTCACAAGATTATGGTCGTACCAGGAAATGGTGGAGTGGTTAAGTCTATTGAATCTGGAGATTTCAATGTTACACAAACCGTCTGTACCTTCGAAGACGGAACTGAAATGCAGATGATGCAAAAGTGGCCTGTTCGAACTCCTCGCCCATACCAGCAAAAGTATGCACCAGTAATTCCTCTTGTCACTGGAATGCGTATTCTTGATTTCCTTTTCCCATTGGCAAAAGGTGGTGCAGCAGGTATTCCAGGACCTTTCGGGTCTGGTAAGACTGTTACTCAACAATCTCTAGCAAAGTATTCCGATGCTCAACTGGTTGTTTACATCGGTTGTGGAGAGCGTGGAAATGAGATGACTGAAGTATTGGATGAATTCCCTCATCTAATCGATCCAAATACTGGAAAACCATTGATGAACAGAACAGTGATGATTGCAAATACATCAAATATGCCTGTTGCTGCACGAGAAGCATCTGTGTACACAGGAATTACAATCGCCGAGTATTATCGAGATATGGGATATGACGTCGCTCTAATGGCTGACTCAACATCTCGCTGGGCAGAAGCAATGCGTGAGATTTCCTCTCGTCTTGAAGAGATGCCTGGTGAAGAAGGATATCCTGCTTACCTATCAACTCGTATTGCTGAGTTTTACGAACGTGCTGGCCGTGTTGAGACATTGAATGGTGAAGACGGTTCCATTACTGTAATTGGTGCTGTATCGCCTCCTGGTGGTGACATTTCAGAACCTGTATCACAAGGTACACTTCGTATTGTCAAGGTTTTCTGGGGTCTAGATGCAGGTCTTGCAAGACAACGTCACTTCCCTGCGATTAACTGGTTGAATTCATATTCACTATACCCGCAGAGTCTTGACCAGTGGTTCAGAGATAACATTGCACAAGATTTCCCAG
>Ga0206678_10002690_pt1 | contig 11226 bp, 10 predicted proteins | sample M180m12015metaG_FD_155453 | JGI IMG/M metagenome (GOLD analysis project Ga0206678, IMG submission 155453) | Ammonia-oxidizing marine archaeal communities from Monterey Bay, California, United States - M1 80m 12015 | ecosystem: Environmental > Aquatic > Marine > Intertidal zone | place: USA...
TACGGTTGAGGGTAGTCCTGTAGCGCAGCATGGCGAGGGTGGGAATGTGGTCACGGGGCATAGTGAGGGCGGGGATGTGGTCTCAGGGCATAGTGCGCAGCATGGCGAGGGTGGGAATGTGGTCTCAGGGCATAGTGCGGAACATGGCGAGGGTCCAGACGGGGCAGCGCATCACCATCAAATAGTGAACCCTGCACATCATAATCCTGAGATTAATTTCCATCTTCCTGCTTTCCATGAGGGTGTGTTCGTAGGGTTTGAAGGTCCAGATGTAATTACAGAACACGAAGCGTCGTACACCGAGGGTCCGGATGTGGTTACAGGACATACTGCGCAGCACGGTGAGGGTGCAGATGTGGCGCAGCACGGCGAGGGTAGTCCTGTGGTCACGGGGCACAGTGAAGGTAGTCCTGTGCCAATGGACAATTATGAAGCAGGCGAGTATTTTAGTTACGAGGGTCCCGATGTGCAGACCCACGAGGCTGCCACCGTTCATCCCGGTGGCGGTGGTGGAACCGGGTATACGGGTCAACGCGGCGGTCGGGGAGGTGGCGGTGTCCTAATCGTGGTTACCAGAGACGCCGGTACTCCAACTTATACTTTCAACACGGGTGTAAACGGGCGACTCATCGCACTGGATACTGCTAATATCTAAAAATGTCACAAATGATGGTGACTTTGGGTCAGGGTGAACGGGTCAGGGAAATTTGTCCTAGTGTTTATGTTTTCAATTTTACTGCTGCTGGTGCTATTTGTAAAGTAGCGCAGAAATATATTGATGATTATTATGACGGATCAGAAAATGATTACTTTGAACTGTCGAAAATGTATCCTAAAAATAAGGAAGGGAAAAGCCTTCCTCCTTATGTAGACATCGAGAAACGGTTTTGCTATACCGCAGGAATGCTCAAAGAGTTGCGTGGGGAGTATTCGATTCTACATGAACTCGTATGGGATACCTTGATTGAGATGAAGCACATCCTTGCAAGGGAATTGGGTATTGGTTATCATTTCCGATCTGGGGCCAATGACGAACTTCTGATATATCCAGATGGACAGGGGTATTTCGATTTTCATCAGGATACGCGAGAAGGTGGAAGAACGGGAACATACTTGTTCTACGTCAATGACAACTATGAAGGCGGAGAGATAGAGTTCAAAAATATTCGTGATTCGGAAGGTGAAAGAGTCAAGTATAAACCCAAGAAGGGCGAAGTGTTGATGATGCCCACGACATGGCATACCGAACACCGGTCATTGGCGAATACTGCTGGTGAGAAGATTTATATTTTGGCTCAGATGAAGGATTAAGATGGAACAAATAGCGCCGGGCATATGTGTATGGGATGGATTTTATTCAGAAGCGGAAGGCTTGCTGGATAAGATAAAAATAGTTGGGGATATGGACCCTTCTGTGGCACCGTGGAAGAGATCCCTAGTTTATGGCCCCAAAGAGGGAACTAGGAATGTCGTCTCCGATCATAGAACCAGTGTTGAAATGGATTTCCATGAAATCCTCGGAGACAGGCTTCAGTATGCCAACGATTCGCATGTTGTAGATTTGAGAAATCATTTGTCGGATCTGATAAATGCATACGAAGTGCAAATCCACAACTATCGGTCGGCCTTCAATCTGAAACTGCAAAGGAACCAAGGACTGCGTTGTTTGAGATATGCAAACAAAGCGGAATATCAGATGCACGCCGATGCAAGTTCCACAAATATGCGTTTGCTGTCGTTGCTTCTTTATTTGAATGACGATTACGTTGGTGGAGAATTGGCAGTTCCGTTATTTGATGTTGAGATTAAACCAACAGCCGGAACTCTCGTATTGATGCCAGCCTGTTTTCCATATTCGCATAAAGCCCTTCCGGTGGAAGAAGGGGAGAAGTATGCACTAGTGACTTGGTTTCAGTAGGCTATGCACGATACAACGGGGATTATTGATCGAAGAGTAGTGATTGTTGGCGGGGGAACCGCCGGATTGATATGCGCCCTGATCCTGCGAAAAGCATTTCCTGAATATCAAATAACTATTATCAAGTCTGACAAAATCGGCACCATAGGAGTAGGGGAGGGGTCTACGGAACAGTGGCGAGGCTTTATGAACTTCGTTGATATCAAGGTCGCTGATCTGATTCCCGCCACGAGTGCTACCCATAAAAAGGGTATTCGCTTTGAGGGATGGACTCATCATACGCCAGACTATTTTCATTCGATCTCGGGTACAACGAAGGGCGATCCTCGTGTTGGAGAATTTTATGGTTCGTATGGGGGGTTGCAGGCGAAGGGGATTCTTCTCTCCGATGCCACGATGTCCGGTGATCCGAGGAACAATACTGTTCTGGCAGAAAATCCACATGATGGTGTCAATCAATTCCATTTTGATACGCACCTGTTGAATGAATTTTTGACTTTGAAATGTAAAAAGCGTAATATTAGAATTGTTGAGGGCGAAGTTTGGGATGTGAATCTATCCGATTCAGATTGGATAGAAAGCGTTGACATAGATACTTTGGAGCATCCGGTTGAGGCTGATTTCTGGATAGACGCTTCTGGTTTCAACAGGATTTTGATGTCGAATCTACCTGATATGAAATGGAACTCTTTCAGCGAGTACCTGTTGACCGACTCTGCGATTGCCTTTCGCTTCGATGCAGACCCCAGTGGAGAGATTCGTCCGTACACGCGGGCTACGGCCATGAGGAACGGTTGGGCTTGGGAGATTCCGACACAGACGGAACGAGGAAGGGGCTACGTCTATTCTTCACAGTTTTGCTCAGAGGAAGATGCCGTGTCCGAGATGGAAGAACTATTGGACATCCAACTATCGGGCTACAAACATTTTCAATTTGATCCCGGTTATCTGGAAAAGATGTGGGTTGGAAATTGTGTGGCGGTGGGTTTGTCAAGTTCCTTCGTTGAACCTCTTGAGGCTACTTCCATTGGATCAACGATCAATCAATCTTTTGCATTGCTGGGGTTTTTGGCTTCGTTTCGGAGAGAGAACAGATACAGCATAAAGCAGTATAATATTATGATGAATAATATGATGTTGAATATTAGAGATATGATTAGGCTTCATTATATAAGTGATCGTGAAGATACCGAATTTTGGTGTGAACAGAAAAGTATGCCCATTCCAGATAGTTTGGAACATTTGTTGGGAGTTTGGTCGGAGCGTCAACCGGAGAATACGGACATACAGGGGCCGTGGCTGCTGTTTAGGATGCTTCATCTTTATCATGTTGCTCAGGGACAGGGACTACTCAGCGCTGAAGTGGCATTGGATTCGATAGCAGCGTATGGTTTGGTAGACAGGGTGGAGAATTACTTATATGATTTGAAACAGGCTAAATATTCAAGATCAACGAGAGATCATGCTGAAACACTTAAAGAACTCAGATAAAATCAGGACTTACCGTGATTGGCCCAAGGTCAAGCCCGGAGAAATATTGATGATCCCTAAGGATTATCGCCTATTGGAGAATCCTCCCGTAATCAACGGCACCACTTGGCCCGACTGGTGGAAGAACATGCCGAAGGAGCGGGGTACTACGATGCTTGGGTGTAAGGGGATTCAGGACTATCTCTCCACGGGCATTACTGTGCCGCTGTGGTGTGACATGCAGTTTGATCCCATGGGCCATACGGATTTTGTGGCGACACCAGCGGATGGTTTTTTTGGTGTGGAACGCTTTAGTTACGACTCTTGCGAAGGTGCCCCCATCAATGATGGTAGGGCGCGTCCGGAGGCAGCGTACTTGAAATTGGTGTCCCCCTATCTGTATAAGACCGCTCCCGGCTATTCGATGCTGGTTCTACCGGTGGCTTATGAGCCTGATGCTCGTTATGAAGTTCTACCAGCCATCGTGAACACGGATTACTACCACAACCTACATGCTGTTATTCGTGTGATGACGGGGGAATCATTTAATGTGCGTGCGGGAACTCCGTTATACCATTTGATTCCTATTAAGAGGAACGACAAGGTCAAGACGATCATCATGGGACTCAAAGAAATGTGGGATATGGGTTGGAACCGCGGTGTGGGCACCTTCGGATTCCGGGCTGGCAATAGAAAGGGTCTTTATCGCAAGCACCAGCGCGAGGCTGATGCGGGGAAATGTCCTATGGGTTAGTATTGGGGAATGGAAGAACCCGCTCAAGACCCCGGTAAACAACTGGTAGATTCCGAAGTTGCAGATAAATTTGAAGACCTACCTGTTGTCGTTAAAGATTACATTGTTATAGCAGAAATTCTAACCGACGACGGTACGTCGTTGTTGGTTTCCACTGGTCCCACCACGACTCCTTGGACGGTGTTCGGCCTGTTGCAGTATGGTCATAAGTTCTTTGATGATCAATTTTATAACCCTCACTTTCATCCGGGTGAGAGCAATGAATGATGTAGACTTTTTGGAGAGGGAGTTTGTTAGGGATCGGGTTAGATTTTATAAACTATCTGTAAGGAGTCTTTGAATGCCTGCTGGTATTTATAATTTTACTTGCGAACAAGGTTCTACTTTCGCGCGGGATATAGAAGTAACGAACTTTGACGACAGCATTCGTGATTTGTCAGGCTTCACTGCTCGCATGCAGGTGCGTAAGGATATGGAAGCGGTTTCCGCTCTGGTCGAACTGACCACGGAAAATGGTCGGATTGCGATCACGCCGAACACTGGAACGGTAAGTTTAACTATTTCTGCTGCGGATACTGCGGCGCTACAGTTCAGTGGCATATATGATTTAGAGTTGATTGGTGGTACCGGAGTAGTAGAAAGATTGCTACAAGGTAACTTCAACTTGGATGAGAATGTGACGATATGACTATTTTTAATGTGACGGTTGAAGAACTTCGAAATGTTGTTTCTACGTCTGCGGCTACTCCAGACACAGTTTATGTGAAGGTTCTTGCTACTGCTGGCGGTCAGCAGGGCGGACTGTTGACAGGTAGCACGGAACCTAATGCTGCTACTGGGGCTGAGGGAAATTGGTACATCCACCAGATGGGAAGTGGTGCATCTCGTTTGTATGGTCCGAAGACTTCTGGGGCATGGCCTTCAGAATATATCCCTTTGACTGGTGCAGATCGACATATCCACACGCAGGGATCAGCGGCGACGACTTGGACTGTTACACACACATTAGGTGGCCATCCGTCTGTAACAGTTGTTGATTCTACCGGCACAGTGGTGATAGGTGGGGTACAATACGATAGTGAAACGCAGGTTACACTGACATTTTCTGCGGCATTTTCAGGGTCGGCATATTTGACGTAGTACCGGGGTCAACATGGCACAAAAATTCGTTACCAATCTCAATATAAATCAAAATGAACTTCAGAATGCAAAGATGCAGTTCTCCGCCGGGGATCCCGGTTCAGGAGAGTTTGAGGGTTGGACGATTTTTGATTCAACCAACAATATTCTCAAGGTTTATAACGGTTCTGCGTGGAAGCAGATTCTTACTGATGTTTCGTCTGGCACTACGGCATTGACCGTTACGGCAGGGACGGCGGGCGCTCCGGCGCTGGCCGTTGCTAATGCCAATGGCTCTACCGATGGTCTTATGCCCACGGCACATTACACTCTAGTCAGCAACGCTACTGAAGCCGATACTGCTTCCACGATTATGAAACGTGATGGCAGCAATGCCGTCAACATTACGAAAGTTACTGGCTTGGCGGCACCCACGAATGCTGCTGATGCGGCCAACAAGGGTTATGTCGATGATCGGGCTGCTGGCTTAGATCCAAAAGAATCAGTTGCTGTTGCTACAACGGCTGCGGCAACTCTTGCCAGTGGTTTTGAAAATGGTGACACCCTTGACGGAATCACTCTTGCAACTGGTGACAGGGTTCTGCTCAAAGATCAGGCTGACGCTTCTGAAAATGGTGTTTATACGGTCAATGCTTCTGGTGCCCCAACACGGGCTACAGATTTTGATACTTCCGCAGAGGCTACCGCTGGTGCTTTCTTCTTCGTAGAGCGAGGCACCGCAAACTCCAATCGGGGTTATGTACTTCAAGCCAAGGTGGGTGGCGGGTCTTATACCATTGGCACTGATGATCTAGTTTTCTCGCAGTTCTCAGGCGCTGGTCAGATCGATGCTGGTGCCGGTCTTACCAAGAGCGGTGACACTCTCAATGTCATTGCCGGGGATGGCATCACCGTCAACGCTAACGATGTTGCTTTAGCGAGCAGCACTGCCGGTGACGGAATCACATACACAAGTGGTGTTCTTTCGATTTCGACCACGGCAGCCGGTGACGGTCTGGCAATCGCAAGTGGTGTTTTGTCGATCAACGTGATTGCCGCTGGCGGTATTGAAACTTCTTCTGACAGCCTTCAGATCAAACTGAATGGTTCAGTTGCCGGTTTGGCGACGACCAGTAGCGGTTTGGCAATCAAGTCTGATATCGCTGGCACCGGTATTACCTTTACTGCGGGTGTTCTTACAGCAGATGCCTCCGATCTGGCGGCGAGCGGTTCAGGTGGTGTAACTGGAACCCTGCCTATCGCCAATGGCGGTACAGGCACTACAACGTCTGCTCTTGCCCGAACCAATGCCTTCTTGGCCATTGGAGACAGTTCCGGTTCTTCACGAAGCACCATCGCTCCAGTCTTGAGCCGGGTTGTCGCTGAAAGCGTCGGTAACGCTTCGTCCACATCGTTCGTGATTACCCACGGTTTGGGCACTCGTGATGTATCAGTTCAGGTTTATGACATGTCGTCTTATGACACGGTGATTGCTGATGTCGTAAGGACTGACACGCATACTTGCACAGTGTCATTTTCTAGCGCTCCAGCCAGCAACGCTTACCGGGTGGTTGTGGCCGGTTAAAAAACTTGGCTCCGAGGAGCCAATCAGACGAAAGGTACGGTTGAGGCCGTGGCTCAGAAATTCAAAACTGGCATCAGCGTGGAGGAACTTGCCTCTGCCGCCACTCAGGCGATTGGTGTAAAAGTTGATGGAGATTCTGAGGCACGAATCAAGATCGACGCTGGTGGAAAGATCACTTGGGGATCTGGTTCCGCAACTGGTGATTCCACGCTCTATCGTTCTGCTGCCAATATTCTAAAAACTGATGATGCTTTTCATGCTGTTGCTGGTGTTATAACAATAACGACTAGTGGTACACCAGAAACGACACCTGACGATGGTGCTCTTGCGGTGGATAATACAAACTCAAAGTTTTATTTCAGGTCCGACTCCTCATGGAAAGAAGTCTCGTCGGACGCTTCTACTACGGCAGCGGATGGGGGATCTTCATCTTCCTTCGTTCGATATCACATCAATGCGGACGGTGGCAATTCCACCGTGGTCGCTGGTTAAGGAGTAACCATGGCAGCAATTATTCAGTTCAGAAGGGATACGGCAGCAAACTGGACCTCCAATAACCCCACGCTTGCGGCTGGAGAAATCGGATATGAATCCGATAATGAGCGTTACAAAGTTGGTGACGGATCGACTGCATGGACTTCTCTTGCTTATGGTGGTTTGGGAGACATTCCTCAAAGTCTGATTGATGCCAAGGGAGATTTGGTTGTTGGCACGGCTGCCGACACGCCCGGAATACTTTCAGTTGGAACTAATGGCCAGATGCTTGTTGCCGATAGTGCCGCTGCGGGCGGCGTATCGTGGGCCAATCAAGAAAGCATTGTCAATTGGCATGAGGCAGTCAAGGTGGCTACCGCTGCTGTTCTGCCCAATACGCCGTCTTACGATAACGGTTCTTCTGGTGTTGGGGCGACTCTGACTACAGCAACACAGGTTCGTTTGGTTGTTGATGGGGTGAACGCCACCACTGGTGATCGTGTTCTCGTACAGGATCAGGCAACTGCTGCCCATAACGGTATTTATGATGTAACTGCTCAGGGTGCTTCTGGTTCGGCTGTTTGGCTCTTGACCCGTGCCGATGATTTCGATGGAACTCCAACTGGTCAGATCAAGGCTGGGGATGCTGTTTATGCTCTTGCCGGTAGCACAAATATAGGTCAGGGTTTCACGGTTACTTCAACTAGCGATCCACATACTGTTGGAACGCACGACGTTGATTTCACACAGTTCACTGGTACACAGGCGTTTACCGCCGGTACCGGTGTCAGCATCACAGGCAACACAATCAATGTTGGAACAGCCGGTGCTGCTCGCATCGTGGTAAATGCTGATGATATTGATCTTGCGACTACGGCTGTTTCGGCAGCCGCTTACGGTAGTGCTACGGCAGTTCCCGGTTACACCGTGGATGCTTACGGTCGTTTGACTGCTGCTGCGAATACAACTATTGCTATTCCTTCTACGGCGGTTACGGATTTCACTGAAGCCGTTCAGGATGTCTCTGGCGCGCAACTCGCTACCAACGGATCACACACCGGCATCACTGCTGCTTACGATGATGCCGGTGATGGCGCTATCGATCTGGCTCTCGTCACAGAGAATGTTCAGGATATAACTGGTGCCCAGTTGGCAACCAACGGATCTCATACCGGGATCACCGCAACCTACGATGACGCGGGCGATGGAGCCGTTGATCTTGCTTTGATCACAGAAAACGTCCAAGATATTACTGGTGCCCAGATTGCTACGAATGGTACCCACGTTGGTCTGACTGCTGCTTACGACGATGCCGGTGACGGTGCCGTGGATCTCACGGTTGCAGCAACCCTTGGAACTCACACTTCTGGTAACTATGTCGCCACTGTCGCTGGTACCGCCAATGAGGTTGAAGTTTCTGGCTCAGGTTCAGAAACGGCTGCGGTAACTGTCGGGTTGCCCAGTGCCGTCACGGTCACGACCTCTCTTACGACCCCTCTAGTCAATATCTCTGGTGCGTCTATCGTCATTGAGGGCGCAACGGCGAATGACTTTGAAACCACTCTGACGGTCACAGACCCCACAGCAGATCGCACCATCACGTTCGCGGATGCAACTGGAACCGTAGTTACGACTGGAAACCTGAGTGCCGCCACGGAACACATTGAGGACATTGTCGGTGCCCAAGTAGCCACCAATGGATCGCATACCGGCATTACTGCTACCTACGACGATGCCGGTGATGGCGCTATCGACTTGGCTCTTGTTACAGAGAATGTTCAGGACATCGCGGGCGCTCAGTTGGCAACCAATGGAAGCCACACGGGAATCACCGCCACTTACGATGATGCCGGTGACGGTGCTGTCGATCTAGCCCTAATCACCGAGAGCGTTGAAGACATTTCCGGCGCGCAGTTGGCTACCAACGGCAGCCATACCGGCATTACCGCGACCTATGACGATGCGGGTGATGGGGCGATTGATCTTGCTCTTATCACGGAGAATGTCCAAGACATTACGGGTGCCCAGATCGCCACGAACGGTACCCACGTTGGACTGACAGCCGCCTATGACGACGCCGGAGATGGCGCAGTAGACCTGACGGTCGCAGCGACCCTTGGGACTCATACCTCTGGTAACTACGTTGCCACAGTTGCGGGTACCGCCAACGAGGTGAATGTCTCTGGTTCCGGCTCTGAAACAGCAGCCGTTACTATTGGTCTACCTGATGACGTAACCATCGCTGGTGTCCTCACCGTTAGTGGTTCCATTGCAAACGGTGCAGTTGCTACAACCCAGTCTGCGAGCGACAACTCCACGAAACTCGCCACTACGGCTTATGTCGATACTGGTCTTGGTGCCCTAAGCAGCGATTCGATTACTGACGCTGATGCCAACACGAAGATTCAGGTTGAGGAATCAGCCGACGAAAACATCATCCGTTTCGATACTGCTGGTACGGAACGTATGTCGATTGCTGCCGATGGCACAGTAACCATTGTCGGGAATCTGGTAGTTAATGGAACAGAAACAACGGTTAGTTCTACAACGATCACCGTTGATGACAAGAACATCGAAATCGGTTCGGTCGCCTCGCCTTCCGACACCACTGCTGACGGCGGTGGTTTAACTCTGAAGGGCGCTACTGACAAGACATGGAACTGGGTCAACTCCACCGATGCGTGGACTTCCTCAGAACATATTGCCCTTGCTACTGGTAAGAGCGTCTACATCGACGACGTTCTCCAACTATCTAAGAATGCACTTGCAGCCACCGTGGTGCTGGCTGATGGCGTTGCTGCTACTACTCAGGCAGCGAATGACAGTTCGACAAAGGTCGCGACTACAGCGTTCGTTATGACGGAGATTGGCGACTATCTAACAACCAGCACAGCGAGCAGCACTTATGCGCCGCTTGCTTCACCAACTCTTACTGGTACTCCTGCTGCTCCAACGGCGTCGGCGGATACGAATACGACTCAGATCGCAACTACGGCGTTCGTAATGACAGAGGTAGGCGACTACCTGCTGACTGCTACGGCAGCCAGCACTTATGCGCCGCTTGCTTCACCAACCCTTACTGGTGTCCCTGCTGCCCCAACGGCGGCGGCAGATACGAACACCACCCAGATTGCCACTACGGCTTATGTCCAGACAGAGTTGGGCGCTCTGAGTAGTGACTCCATTTCTGATGCTGACAGCGACACGAAGATTCAGGTCGAAGAGTCTTCAGATGAGGACAAGATCCGGTTTGACGTTGCAGGTTCAGAGTTTGCTGTTATGGATGGCTCTACCGTGGATGTCACGGGTAACGTCATTTACAACCTTGCCCGTGAAACACAGACTGGCACCACTTACACCTTTGTGGCCGGTGATCGTGGTAAGTATGTAACGATGAATAACGGGTCAGCGCAGACTGTCACGGTTCCACCGAACAGTGGTGTCGCTTTCGCTGTTGGTACACAAATCCAAGTTATTGGTTTGGGTGCTGGTGAAATCACAATGGCAGCCGGATCTGGTGTAACATTGCGTTACACACCGGGTTTGAAGTTGCGTGCCCAATATTCGTCTTGCACTTGTATTAAGATCGCTACAGACGAGTGGGTTCTCGTTGGCGATCTTGAGGCGTAAGAATGGCTGAAGTAGAAGGTAGAACTGGTCCTAGAAAGGACGATGTCCCCAACGTTGTTGGGCAGACGACTACTAACGCCAATTCTCAGATTACGTCTGCCGGGTTCGATGTTGGTTCTACTAGCACTACTCCCGCTTCAGGAGCGCAGGTAGAGAATACTGTTGTATCTCAGACTCCCGCAGCGGGAACGGTTTATCCGCTCAAGGAAGATGTGGCTTATGTTTATTACAGCCCATATTTTCCACCGCACTTTCCGCCGCATTTCCCACCGTTCT
>Ga0206678_10002691_pt1 | contig 11226 bp, 7 predicted proteins | sample M180m12015metaG_FD_155453 | JGI IMG/M metagenome (GOLD analysis project Ga0206678, IMG submission 155453) | Ammonia-oxidizing marine archaeal communities from Monterey Bay, California, United States - M1 80m 12015 | ecosystem: Environmental > Aquatic > Marine > Intertidal zone | place: USA...
GTAGGAAACCCTTTAGGACAAGGTTTTTCTGTTTCCGCTGGTATTATTTCTGCTCGAAATAGAGCTTTACGAGGAAGTTATGACGATTTTATTCAAACTGATGCTGCTATTAATAGGGGCAACTCGGGTGGCCCATTGTTTAATATGGATGGTGAGGTTCTTGGTGTAAATACTGCGATCATAAGCCCAAATGGTGGATCTATTGGTATCGGATTTTCGATGGCCTCAAATGTAGTCAGCAAAGTAGTGTATCAATTAGAAAAATATGGTGAAACAAGAAGAGGTTGGCTTGGTGTGAGTATACAAGATGTGTCTGAAGATATTGCTTTAGCAAAAGAATTAGATAACACTAATGGTGCATTAGTTACCAATACGCCCGACGGACCTGCAAAAATTGCTGGAATAAAAGTTGCTGATGTTATTATTTCTTTCGATAATCAGTTAATAGAAAATACGCGAGCTTTAGTAAAAATTGTTGGATCTACTGAAGTTGGAAAAATTGTTGAAGTGATTGTTTTGCGTAATGGAGAGAAGAAAGTACTTGAAGTAACTGTTGGCCATAGAGAACAAGTTGAGGCAAGTTTGATAAACGATAAGTCTATGAAGCAAGATTTGAATGAACCTTTAGAAATTGAAGTTAGTGGTATGGTGGTGTCATCTCTGACTAAAGAGTGGAAAGAAGCCTTAAAATTGGAGCCAGATGTGTCGGGTGTTGTTGTTGTTTCAGTTGAGGCTGAGAGTGCCGCTTCGGAAAAAGGGATTGGAGCTGGCGATTTGATAATTGAGGCTGGTCAGGAAATAGTAACAGATATTAATGAGTTTAATGAAAGTCTAAATATTGCAAAAGATTCTGGTAAGTCTTCCATTCTATTATTGATACGCAGTAACGGTAATCAAAGATTTTTGGCTTTACCTATTAAATAACTATGAATATTTAAAATAATAACGGGCCTATTTCTTTAAAGCCATCGTGTAGCATTTCGTAAGTTAAGTATACTAAGAATATTAATCCTGCCCAACTTAACCAAGTATATTTGGTCATTAATTTCATTATCATGGTCGCAAAAAAAGCCATAAAGGCTATTGCGACTATTAACCCAAATATGAGCAATGTGGTATTTTCTCGTGCAATCGCTGCTACGGCAACTACGTTGTCGATAGACATGGATACATCAGCTATAGTAATGGTTATTAGCGCCTTGATTAATTGGCTTCTTTCACTTCCTGTTACTTGTATTTTATTTACTTTCTTATAGCTATCTTTTGAATTATAATGTTTTAATTCCATAAAAAAGCGATAGCAGACGAATGCTAATAAACAACCGCCGATAAATAAGATTCCTGGTATTGCAAGTAGGTAACTCGCAATTGCTGCGAAAAATATTCTCAATCCAGCAGCTAATGCCATCCCCAAAAAGATTGCGCGTCTCCGCATAGTAGGGGACAGTCCAGCAGCAGCCATTCCAATTACCAGCGCATTGTCTCCAGACAGAATAATATCAGCAAAGATAATTTGTATAATTTCTGAGCCATGCTCCAGCATATACTTTGTTCCTTGAGTGATTATTAGAGTCGCATTTATTAGTGATATAATCGGCTCTGATTTTTTTTTCTAGTAGAAATTTTCGGTTCTGAAATATTACTATCTCACATATTTAATGTTGCAAAGCTATTTGAAGTTTTAGTTCAATTCAAATGAATATTAAACATTTTTCTAATCCTTGCATCCAATTCAGGATTAAATTCAGCCGCTGATGATTTTTTTAAAATATCATTTTTTTTCTTAATTGCGTTTTCAATTAAGTTAGGCTTACCGATTTCTAACCATTCTTTAGGAGAGGTTCGATCGCCCAATGCTGGATATATATATTCTGTTTGCATTAAAGATAACGTTTGGTCTGAACCTAAATAATGTCCAGGACCTTCCAGGCAGGTCTGCTTGATGACCTGTAGAGACGTTGTGTCATCGTTGACTTCAATACCACGCACACACCTTTGCGCTTGACCAAGCATATCATCTCCAAGTATTAGACTTTCTAAGCAAAAACCTAACAGCGACGCGTGCATCCCAACGCTTTCATATACTAAGTTCAAACCTGTTAAGCCAGCCATGACATTAGAGCACATTTGTTCATAACCTGCTTGATAATCTGGCATTTTTGCATCGGCGATTCCTGCTGCAGCGCCACCCGGTAAACCATAAAATTTATGCATTTGAGAACATCCTGCTGTTAACAACGCTTGTTCACCTGACCCTCCGGACATAGCGCCTGTTCTAAGGTCAGAGACAAAAGGCCAAGTGCCAAAAATAGCTGGATGTCCAGGGATCATTGCATTTACGTAAATTAAACCAGCTAAGCATTCTGCTACGGCCTGAACAATTGCTCCGGCAATAGGTGCAGGTGCTGTCGCACCCGCTTGCCCCGCAGATAACAATAATATTGGCATTCCCCCTCTGACGCATTCCTCCATAACTTGACAACTTTCCATTGCAAATTTCATTGGCGGCACAACAAAGCAATTGGAGTTGGAAACGAAAGGTCTTGCTCTCCATTTTTCTTCACTTCCGGCAATCTCATGCAATAGTTGGAAAGCTCCTTTTACGAAGCCTGGTTCAGTAAAACTTGTGCCCACATGTTTTGTGGTGCCGCGAGTGCATGCATAAATTGTATTCAAGTCCATTTCGTAGTTATCAGGGATATCTCTACAAACCATAGGGCGTTGTAAAAAATGCACGTTATCTAATTCATTAACGATTTTTGCTGCATCAAATAAATCTTGAACGTAACATTCTCGATATTCATTTTCTTCTACATCGACTAAATGTACGGCAGCACCGGCTGTTCCATAATAAACTCGCTCTCCACCAACTTGCATATCATTTTCTGATTTACGGCCAAACAGAGTAACTTCTTTAGCGGCTTTTGCGATCATGTCTTCAACAAGTGAACGAGGAAAGCGCACACGGTTGTCATCGCCCATTACGGCTCCAGCTTTGGCTAATATCTGTTTGCCACTTTCAGGGACCTCTCCAAAACCTATTTGTTCTAGAGCATCTAGAGCTGCATTATGAATTTTAAGTATCCCTTGGTCACTCAGGGGTTTGTACGTTTTGCTTTCCATTCCAGGTTTTATGGGTCGCATTTCTTTAGATAAAGGTGCTGCTCTTAATGCTTTTCTTGCTGATCTACCGCCACTTCGGCGCGAACGATTTTCTGTCATATTGTTTCTCTACATTAATTAATGAATAACTTTATTTGTGTTGGATTGGAACAAAAAAGTTCAATGGAGCCCCTCTGGCCGCTCGTCCTTGATTGGCCCCAATAGTGATGTCATTAATTAATTTTACACAAAAAATGTTTATCATTATCAAAAACTATCAAAGTTCATTAAATATTATAGTATTAAAACGTCATTATTGTCGTATTTGGATATTAAAGCGAAGTTTATATATTCGAAGTTTATTTACTTAAAGAAATCAATCAGCCCTTTATAAATTTTATAAAGCTTTATGTCTTTCCCTGTAGAGTGGAATTAATCAGTAATTATGCTTATTGAGAATCTACTTTTATTAATATCCTTGAATAAGTAGATTGGTCCTGTCGCTATCTATTATTCTTTTGAATGATTTTATATGTTTTATTATAAGTTTTTTGCAAATTCGCAAATTTCATTTAACGACTTTTCAAAAATGCTATCTGAAACTGTCATTGCTATTCTTAGGTGTCCTGCAGTAGCTTGTCCAAAACTTTCCCCAGGCATAACTGCAATTTTCTTTTCATCTAATAATAAATTAGCAAATTCATTCCCGGTTAATCCAGTTTGTCTAATGTCTACCATAAGATACATGGTTCCATCACTTGGTACTAAACTGATGGAATTCTTTTTTTGCAATATTTTTGTTGCTAACTCATATCTACGTTTAAATGGCAAAGATACTTTTTCTATTCCATTTATTCCCTGACGCAATGCAAAATATGCAGCGTCCTGAATGAAACCAGGTAAACCATATGTTGTAGAGGTCGCTAAATTTACCATGTGTTCAATAATGATTTCTGGACCAATAACCCATCCACAGCGAAAACCAGTCATTGCGTGACTTTTTGACATCGATCCAATAACTAAAGTCTTTTCTTTTATTTCTTTTATGCTCCTTGGGGATATATGTTTGCCATTCCATATTTGGCAATCATAGACTTCGTCAGAAATTAACCATAAATTATGCTTTATGACTGCTTTTGATATACCCTCGATCGTACTTTTGGTATAAACGGCACCCGTTGGATTGTTTGGTGAATTAATTAGTAATGATTTTGCGCCATATGCTTTTTTGTCAATCTCTTCATAAGTTGGTTGGAAATTATTTTTTGCGTCAGTTTTTATTGGTATATCTTTAGCACCAACGCTTCGAATTGTTCCGGGATAAGTGGCATAGTATGGGTCTAGGTATAGTGCACTATCTCCTTCATTGCAGACCGCCATATGAGTTGCAAATAGACCAGCTTGCCCACCTGGCGTCACAATCACATTCTCTGGCCGAGTTTTGACGCCAGTTTTCTCTTCATTTAATTTTGCTATCAAGCTTCTTAGTTTAATTAGGCCCTGCATTTCTACATAACCTGTGTTTCCACTCAATGCACTTTTTCTCATCGCTTCAATAATTGTACTATCAGTCCGGATATCATGCTCACCAATAGACAGTTCAATAACTTTTTCCCCATTTGAAATCATTTTACGGGCTCTGTTAAAAATATCCCAACCATCAGCTCCACCAACTGTTATGTTTCTAATTCTGTTTGAAATTGACACGCTTGTTAATCTTTCATTCTTGAACTTATTAAGCAGGTCATTGCAATTTTTCTTTTTAAAGACAAGTAATATAATATAAATACTAAGAGTTTTTTAAAAAACTGATCGGCTCTATTAACTCTTTATTTCGATTTCACCATTAATTTTTCAAATACTTGCAATTTAAGAAGTAAACAGATAACAGGCCAACATGTTTAGCGATAAAATTATAAATTGTATTATTATATCCGACTGAAAATTCAGGCGGGCGCTTCTTTTATTTCAAATTACGTAATTATCTGATAGTCCGCAATATAGGTTAGCTGAGATGTGGAATATGACTGAAATAAAATTATATAACTCAAAAACAAGGTCTAAAAGTATATTTAGTCCATTAGATCCTAAGAATGTTAGGATGTACGTGTGTGGACCAACTGTGTATGATCGAGCACATATAGGGAATGCCCGTCCTGTTATCGTTTTTGATATTTTATTTCGTTTATTACGACATAAATATGGGGAAAAACATGTAAATTATGCACGTAATTTTACAGATGTTGACGATAAAATAAATGCAAGTGCTTTGCGTACTGGCAAATCTATAAGAGAAATTACAGATGAAACTATAAATTGGTTTATTTCGGATATGCAAGAATTAGGAAATCTTGAACCGTCATATTCTCCAAGAGCAACTGAATACATTGAGCAGATGATTTCTATGAATTTGGAACTTCTAAAAAAAAATTATGCTTACCAAGCAGAAGGTCATGTTATATTCGAAGTTCAGAAGTATAAGAATTATGGTTCATTATCTGGCAGAAGTATTGATGATATGATCGCTGGAGCTAGGGTGGAAGTTGCTCCATATAAAAAGAACCCTATGGATTTTATACTTTGGAAACCATCTGAGCCAAAAGAGCCTGGTTGGGACAGCCCTTGGGGCTATGGAAGGCCTGGTTGGCATATCGAATGTTCAGCAATGAGCCGAGAAATTTTTGGACTAAAATTTGATATTCATGGTGGTGGTTTGGATTTAGCATTTCCACATCACGAGAATGAAATAGCACAAAGCTGTTCTTTAGGTTTGGAAGATGAATTTGCTCAACTTTGGATGCATAATGAAATGTTGCAGGTAAATGGCAAAAAAATGTCTAAATCTCTCGGTAACTTTTTCTCTCCGAGGGATTTAATTAATCAAGGTATTTCAGGAGACGCTTTGAGATTAATGTATTTAGGAACACATTACAGAAAACCTCTTGATTGGACGGAAAGTAAAGTGGAAGAGAATCAGAAATTAGAAAAAAAATGGAAAAAATTAGTAACTAATTGCGAAAGTGGAATAATTAATGAAAATGTCTTAAATGCAGTAGCAGATGATCTTAATACGCCCTTAGCTTTATCTGAGATGCATAAACTTGCAAAAAGCGGAAATGTAAAAGATTTAAAAGCTTCAGGTGGTTTTTTAGGACTATTTGAGAATTCCATTTTATGTAAACCTGAAAAAAAACTATCAGATGAATTACAGAATTTGGTAACGGAGTTGTTAAATCAAAGAGCGGATGCGAGGTTTCGAAAAGATTATGCAAGAGCGGATCAATTAAGAGACGGATTTGTGAAAGCAGGTTTAGTAATTAACGATACTGAAAATGGGATAGATTGGGAATTAAAAGAAAATTTCGATCTTAAGAAATTAGAGGCACTAAAATGTTAGATCGAGTATATCTTTTTGACACGACGCTACGTGATGGTCAGCAAACTCAAGGAGTTGATTTTAGCTCTTCTGACAAGAATAGAATAACAGTTTCATTAGACTCTTTGGGTGTTGATTATATAGAAGGTGGTTGGCCCGGTGCAAACCCGACCGACAATGAATTTTTCAAAACCATCAAGCATACAAAAGCAAAATTTACTGCATTTGGAATGACAAAGCGAACAGGTTTTTCTGTAGAAAATGATGATGTTTTAGCCGCAGTTATTAATGCAAATACCAAGACCGTTTGTTTGGTTGGAAAAGCACATGACTTTCATGTTCTCAGAGCTCTTGGCGTAACTTTAGAAGAAAATATTATTAATATAAAAGAAAGTATTTCTTATTTGGTATCAAAAGAGAGAGAGGCAATTTTTGATTGTGAACATTTTTTTGATGGGTATAAGGACAATCCAGATTATGCTTTATTAGTCGTCAAAACAGCCTATGAAGCGGGTGCTCGTTGGGTTGTGTTATGTGATACGAACGGGGGTGCTTTGCCTCAAAATGTTGCTTTTGCAACAAAAGCAGTGATTGCTTCGGGTATTCCTGGGTCACATATTGGAATCCATGCACATAATGATACAGAGCATGCTGTTGCTAATAGTTTTGCGGCAGTTGAGGCGGGTGCGAGGCATATACAGGGAACATTAAATGGGTTGGGCGAGCGATGTGGAAATGCCAATTTAATTAGCATCATTCCCACTTTGTTACTTAAGGAACCTTTTAAAAGTAAATATAGAATCAATGTGACTCTAGAGAAATTGAGTCAATTAACAGCAATTTCAAGAACATTGGATGATGTTTTGAATCGAGTCCCACTTAAGCAATCTGCATATGTTGGAGCTAGTGCGTTTGCTCATAAAGCGGGATTACATGCAAGTGCAATCCTAAAGGCACCCGAAACATATGAGCATATCAATCCAGGCCTAGTTGGGAATCAGCGTGTAATTCCAATGTCTAATCAAGCTGGGCAATCAAATTTAAGAATGAGATTAAAAGAGGCTGGACTGTTTGTTGAAAATAATGATCCAAAGCTCTTAAAGATCTTGAATGAAATAAAAACTCGAGAAGATGAAGGCTATGCATATGATAGTGCCCAAGCCTCTTTTGAGTTGTTGGCTCGCAAACATCTTGGAGAAATGCCTAAATTCTTTGAAATTAAAAGATATAAAGTTACGGTTGAACGTAGAAAAAATAAACATAACAAAATGGTATCAATATCTGAAGCAGTAGTAGTCACTCAAATTGGAGAAAAAAAGGTATTATCAGTTTCTGAAAGTATGGATAGCTCTGGGTCAGACCGGGGTCCTATAAATGCTCTTTCAATGGCTTTGGCAAAAGATTTGGGGCCTTATCAAAAAATAATTGATGATATGAAATTAGTAGACTTTAAAGTAAGAATTACTGATGGCGGTACAGAAGCTGTCACAAGGGTTATAATAGACTGTGAAGATGGTGTTGGGAAGCGCTGGTCAACTGTTGGTGTCTCAGCTAATATTGTTGATGCTTCATTTGAAGCTTTACTAGACGCGATACAGTGGAAATTAATTTGTGATGGAGCATCTTCATTGTGAGTTTGAATAATTGCATTGATATTGTTTCAAAGTATGATCCTGATAAATTTTTAGCGCTTATGGCAGCTAATAATGTCTTTAGGAGAGTGGCTTTCCCCATCTATGCTTTTAATGCTGAGGTCAGTCGAGTGCCATGGATTACCTCTGAAAGTTTAATAGCTGAGATGCGACTTATGTGGTGGCAAGAATTACTTGAGGCGATCGAAGCTGGGAAAGCTATTCCAGAGCATCCAATTAGTGATAATTTATCTCAGAACCTTAATGAAAAAAAATTTGCAATAAAACTATTAAAGAAAACAATTACTGCGAGACGTTGGGATATATATTCAGAAAGTCATGAAACAAATGATGATTTATGGCAATACGTAGAGCATACATCATCAAACCTATTGGCGGCCTGTTCACATATTGATGAATCGATTATTTCTTTTGGCCGTGGTATTGGTATGGCATCCTACTTGATGGCTGTGCCCAATCTTTTACAAGCTGGAAAGAAGCCTTTACCTGATTTGAGTGAAGAGGGAGTCCACTACTTGGCTGAAGAAGCATTAAATGAAATACAAAGGACAAAATGTATGGATTTGAATAAAAGATTGTCCCCAATTTTTAGAATAGGTTGGACGGCACCAATTATCTTACAAAAAATAATCAACAACCCAAAAGCATTATTAAACGGAACTGTGCAATTGTCAGAATTCAGAAAGAAAATAAGGCTTTTTATGCTCACTTTGAGGAATGCATATTAATTAGTTTATTTTTTGAAAGCCAAAATAAGGATATACTTGCCAGTATTAGAAATGGAATCATTGCTAAGTTTACTGAACTCCAACCATCAGCTGGTGTTGCTCCAGAACAATTCATTAACGCACCAGAAGCGACCGAAGCAATGGTTACAAAACCGTAAACAAATAAATCATTTAATCCTTGAACCTTTCCTCTTTCTGCAGGTGAGTGAGAAGTCGCTAACATGGTAGTAGCACCAATAAAGCCAAAATTCCATCCAACTCCAATCAATATCAAGCCAACAAAAAAGTTTCCTAATGACATTCCTGATAGATTTACTAAGCCTGCAACCGTCAGTAAGATCAATCCAATAGAAATTATTTTCGTAACTCCAAAACGATTTATCAAATGTCCAGTAAAAAAGGATGGCACAAACATTGCCAAGACATGTGCACTAACAATATCTGCAGCATTGTTTTGACTATAACCACAACCTACGACAGCTAATGGTGTAGATGTCATTACTAACGTCATTAACGCGTAGCAAACCATAGCTATTATTATCGATATCAATATTCGTGGTGTTTTTATGATTTGTATACGTGTTCGGGAAGGAATTTCAGTTGCGTTAAATTTCTTCGGTATTGGAATATCCAAAAATATGAATAAAAATGCACCAATTATATTAATAAAAATAACTGTAACGTAAACACCTAAAAAGGGTGTGGTATATAAATCAGAAGTTACTTTTACGAGTTGTGGTCCAATAATTGCTGACAGTAAGCCGCCTGCCATAGTATATGATATCGCTTTTGCCTTAAATGCATCCGAAGCTGTATCTGTCGCTGCAAACCTATAAAACCCTAAGGATGATTGAAAGATACCAGTTAAATATGATCCAATAAGCAAGACTGCAAAAATGCCCTTATACATTCCTATTGCGCAAATTATGGCGCCTATGACACCAGCAACAGTCCCTAGAATGAAACCAATTCGTCGTCCATAATTTTGCATGACTTGGCTCAGCCAAGGTGCAGTAGTCATTGCTCCAAATACGATAAATGATATTGGAAGAGTTGCCCAACATATATTATTGGTAAGTGATTGTCCCGCTAACCCTCCAATTATGAACATCATTGGTAATTGAGCGCCAAGGAACGCTTGTGCCATTACTAATACAATTACATTGCGCTTTTCTTGGGAAATTCTGTTCATATTTATTCCGTTTTTTACACCCTCTACTTTTCGTAACGTTTGTCAATGATGTGTAAAAAAGAGCCAGATGATGTGTGATTAATTAAGCCAGAATCAGGTAATTTATTTTTTTCAGCGTCTTGAACTGAGAATAATGGTTTGCCTTTTGCTAAAATCGTTGTGGCATAATGAAATTCGTGGGCTGAATAAAATCCCGTAAAAAGACCAACTTCGCTACGAATTTCACGGTAACCCAATTGTAGTTTTTTATTTTCAAAGCTTGTTTCTAAGTTTAAAAGACCAAGCATTTTATGTGCACATCCTTCCTCATCAATTATTATATTTCCCATAGTCATGTATCCACCACATTCTCCATAGACCTTAGAAGCGGTTTGTAATGCCTTCTTGAATTGATAAGCGTTTGCTAACTGCGCTGCGTATAGTTCTGGATAACCACCTGGTAGAAAAACAAGATCACACGTGTCTGGTACTTGATCTGACAATGGTGAAAAAGTGCTTATTTCTGCACCTCTCTTGTGCCAGTCATCTAAAATATGAGGATAAGTGAAGCTAAATGCTGCATCAGAAGCTATGGCAATTCTTTGTGCTGGAGGTGCTATTATTTCAGATCCTAAATGCACTGGCAGGTCTGTACAAGTGTCTATTAAGTAATCGAGATCAATAGAGTATTCCATTATTTTTGAAGCATTATGAATAAATTTATTTAAGTCAGATTGTTCTTGTGCCTGCACTAGACCCAGATGCCGTGACGGTAATCTTAACTGTGGGTCTCTATATACACAGCCTAAAACGGGAATATTTATGTCGCTTAATGATTTCTTAAGAATGCGTTCGTGTTTTTCAGATCCTACCTTATTTAATATTACACCACCAATTTTTAGTTCATGATCAAAATTTATAAATCCTTGTGCAATAGCAGCGATCGATTGGCTTGTTTTTGAAGCATCTATTATTAAAATTATAGGTAATTTTAATATTTTTCCTAAATGGGCAGTAGACCCTTTTGCCTCAGGTAAAGCTCCGTCGAAGAGACCCATTGCACCTTCAATTATAAAATAATTTTCTTGACTAGCAATACTTCTTAATCTGTCTGCAGACATAGCCCAAGAATCAAGATTAAAACATTCTGATTGTGAGGCTAAGGCATGAAACCTGGGGTCGATATAGTCCGGTCCT
>Ga0206678_10002698_pt1 | contig 11213 bp, 6 predicted proteins | sample M180m12015metaG_FD_155453 | JGI IMG/M metagenome (GOLD analysis project Ga0206678, IMG submission 155453) | Ammonia-oxidizing marine archaeal communities from Monterey Bay, California, United States - M1 80m 12015 | ecosystem: Environmental > Aquatic > Marine > Intertidal zone | place: USA...
CACTTCCATTTGGAACTCTTGCATATCCTTTATCAGTAATCATATTTACAAAATGAACAGCATCAATAACTGTTCCTGTTGGGTCAGTTAAATACACTTCTTCTTGGTCAGCCGAAAGGCGATAAGTAGTATGCAAACCGCTTTGTGTACCTCCTGCTGTATCGCACCAAACAATTAAATAATCATTGGCTGGAATAGTAACATTTGGAAATGTCCATTTTGTTAAATCATTCTCATTATCCGAAAGGTAATAGCCATTCAAATTCAAACTAAAACTATTGCCATTATACAGCTCTACCCAATCATCATACTCTCCATTCTGATCAGCAACTGCAGATACATTTCCTGCCATAATTTCATTAATTACTAACCCACTAACTACTGGCAATTGATGAAATTCTTTTTCGGCTCTTTCAGGAGAGAAAATTCCTGCAGCATTATTTTCAGCATAAAAATAATACTGAACATCACGAGCATCAACATTAATGGTTGCTCCATAAACCCCATTACCAGCAGTACCATCACCATGCATACCATCATCATACATTTGCAGTTTTTCGAACTTATCAGCAAAAGTATAACGGTAACCCAAATACGCATAATTGGAGTTAGAAATTTCAGTAGTTATATTAATTGTAGAATGTGGCAAAACAACTGTAGGGTTAGATGCAATATTAGTAATAACTGGTGGTACAGCTGTAAACTCAGCTAAACCTTGCAAGTGTGAAGTTCTAGCATTCATCAGCTCAGCAATCCCAACAATAGGATTAACACCAACAGATGAATTTATATTTGATGTGAATTCAGTATAAGAATAAAAAGTATTCGGATCTGTATTTACATCCGTATCAATCAATTGCTGCAAAGCTGAAGCCCTGGCACTATAATTATTATTCGCAAACTGCTCATTTAAAATTGTACGCATATGTGCTACATACATTCTTTTGTATCTATCAGAAGAAAAAACTTGAGTTGTTAATTTATTACTCGCATCAGTACTATTATGGAAAATATCTAATTCCTGTAAATCGGAAGTTTGAACAGGGCTTGGTAAACCATTCGTAAAAGTACCAAAAGCCATATTCATGTCCCACAACAAAGGAGAAAATCTACCATTGTTGTCCTTAAACAAATAAAAATTATGAGGAATAGAATTAATAGGACCATCTAGAGAAACTGTCAGATTTTCAATAGCCATCATCCAAAGAGTACGGTCAATATCCATTACATTTTCTACCTCAGTAAAGTGATTATTTAATGTGTCCAAGAAATTACCTAAAGCAGTCCAATCATTTGTAGACTCCATTTCATAAGCTCTTTGATAGCAATTTGTATCAGGATAATGTTCCAAAATTCCTAATTGCCCCATACAACCTGGAACAGAAATACCTGTATTATCTACCTTAAAGAAAGGACCTTTACGCTCATAAAAATTTTCATTGGTAAAGTCATCATCAATAGTTTGCACACAAGCATACAAACCAATTAAAACACCATTCACAGTAACTTTTGCATAAGTTGCTTTTGGTGAAGGCATATACTCCCTTGCCATTTCATAACTCAATACCTCACGCACAAAAGAAGGATCTCTAAATCCGTTAGATAATTTCAGCACATTATAACCATCAATTGACTGTCCGTTATTGATATAATCCAACTTTATGTTCATTGGATTTTTAGTGTTATTTACATTGTAAGAACTATTCCCCTTGTATTTTATTCCCACATTCTGATCTGCTATTCCATCTATCAAAATAGAATCTGCTTTTAAGCGCTCACCCAAACCATTTGAATAATAAATATCCAAAGAATCATCCCAGTTTGTTTGACTAAAAAAGATTTCAATGTTACGCACTCCAACATCAAAAACGTCCTGTGAAAAAGAAGATAAGGAAAAGCCAATAAAGGCAATAATCAAGAGTACTTTACGCATAGTTTATTTTTTTGTAAAGTTAAAAAATATAAATACTTAAGGTAGAAAACTAAAAATCAATCTTAGGTATTCAAAATACTAAACTTAGTTAACGACTATTTTCCTGCGAATAATAACATCAGAACACTGAATATTAACATAGTATAAACCTTGAGAAAAAGAAGAAACATCAATATTATATTGTTGTTGTTTATTCTCATTTGAATAAACTAAAGCACCCAAATTATTATACATTTTAACCTGTTGTATATCTTGGCTATCTTTATTCAAATAAACTTTATCATTACTAGGGTTAGGGAATAAATTAAGTACTGAAATTTCAGGAGTAAGAACAGCACTTGGCACAGGTACAATTTTTGAAACACCTGTACTGGTTGCCACCCAAACCGTATGTTGACTATCAATTGTCAAGCCTTTTACATTTGGCCCTGCCAATCCATCAGAAATATCAAAATCCTCCCAAACAGTACCATTCCAATAAGCAACACCTCCCTCAGCTAAATAGCCCACATAAATTGAAGTCCAAATTCTTCCCCAACCATCCATTGCAATATCCACTACAGGATTTAAAGTATCAGGAGGAGGTAACAAATACATTTGAGTATGGTGAGTGAAAGTTGTATTGGACGCATCCAAAACAGACATTCCGCTTGAAGTACCTACCCATTTGTTATCTTGGTTATCTATCAGTATATCCGTTACATATTGAGAAAGTAAACCATTTGCAGTATCATAAGGAGTAAAAGTAGTCCCATCAAAATGACTAATACCTCCTAAAGGTGAGCCAAACCATTTATCACCATTGCTATCAAAAGCAGTAGCATTTACGCCACTCCAATGTAAATTAGGTGAAGAATAAGAACTCCAAGTTGCACCATCAAAATGCGATACTCCTTGATTAGTCCCCACCCAAATACCGCCATTCGCATCTTCATCAATACTTTTTACTTGGCTTGAATTTAAGCCGTTTGTATTGTCATAAGTTAGCCAGTTTGTACCATCAAAATTACTTGCCCCAAAATCTGTACCAAACCAAACGTCCCCATTACTTGCTGATGTAATCACCTTTACATTGTCATTTACTAAACCATCAGCAGTGGTATAAGTTGTCCAATTTGCACCATCAAATTTTTGAACACCAACTGAAGTTCCAAACCAGATATTATCATTCACATCTGCTTCAATACATTCAACAAAATCACTTAGCAAACCATCAGCAGTTGTATAATTTGTAATCGTTTGAGCATTTATTTGCAATGCAATTACACTCATTATTAAAAGTATTGTTGTTTTCATATTATTGTATTTTAATAACTTTTATTGTTTGATTTTTATCTTTCAAATGTATAAAATAAATTCCAGAGCCCAAAGAAGAGGTTTCAATGCGACTAGTTTTTTCAGCAGTATAAATTAGTTGACCTACTATATTTCTCACCTCAACATTTTCCAAGTTATTCCATTTTATAAAAGTAGAAAATGGATTAGGATATACTAGAGTAATTTCTTCCCTTTCAGTAATTGCATTTATAAAGTCATTGTTTGCCTTAAAAGTTGGGGATTGCATTACAAAACTACCAACCCCATTAGGAGACCTTGCAAAAGCCACATCATCTGCTTGTGTTAAAAAGGTAATGGAATCAATCACCACACTATCAGCATTTGTTAAAATTAATTGCTCCCCTAAATTTGACAATTTAAAATTGGCGTGCATATCTCCTTGACTTCCATCTTCATCCGCCCAAATAATTGCATAGCCATTGGCAGGAATAGTTTGATTTGGCAATTCCCATTTTTGCAATAAACCCAAAGTATCGGTTAAAAATAAACCAGCAGTTGAAACAGGTGAACTTGTTGTATTGTACAACTCTATCCAATCCTCAAACTTGCCACTTGCATCCGTAACACTAGTTACATTATTGGACATAACTTCATTTATAACTACATCACCATTTTGCAACTGAGATTGAATACTGTAAAACTCATAAGCAGCACGGACAGGAGAAAATACCCCAGCAGAATCATTATCAGCATAGAGATAATAATCAACTACATTAGCAGAGTTTGGGATTACACCCCCAAACACCCCATCATACGCTAAGCCATCATTATGATTTCCATCATCAAACATAGCAGTAGTTTTAAAAGCCATATTATTTCCAAAACGATAGCCCAAAATAGCTTCAGTAGCATCAGCAATATCAGCAGTAATCCAAACATCATCACCCAAAAAAAAGTTTTGGGGACTAGACATAATATTCGTTATGGTCGGTTCACCACTAAAACCTGTATAGTTACTCAAATAAGTAGTTCTAGCATCCATCAATTGAGTAATCCCTGGACAATCAGCAGTAACCAAAGTTACTGGATTATTCAGATTCATAATAAAATCAGCATAAGAATAAAACTTATTGGTATCGTTCTGAACACTAGTATCAATCAAATTTTGAAAGTATTGCCCTCTTACAGCATAATTCTGATTTGCAAAATTCTCATTTACAATTGTACGGATATGCGCTAAATACATTTTACGGTTGCGTTCACTTAAAAATAAGTTTCTAAGCAAAGGTCTTGGTGCAACAGAAATTTGAGTATGATGCAATAAAGGATCCATATTTTGTGCTTGAGCAATATCAAAACCACTAAAATAAATAGAAGAAGCATCTGTTAAACGGAAACTACCAAAGGACATATTCAAGTCCCATAATAAGGGGTTAAACTGACCCGTTTTATCTTTATACAGGTAATAATTTTGTCCATAACCAATGTAAGAATCAAAGTTAATAAGGGTGTAGTTTAAGGCATGAATCCAGAGTGTTCTATCGATATTTAATACATTATTAATGCTATCAATATAATTATTCAAAGTGTCAATTAAGTTGTAAAGTGCCTCCCAACCATAATCTGATTCAATGTCATAATATGGCTCATAATCCAAACTATCATTTCCGTGTGTGTTGCTCAGGTTCGCATTTTCACCACCAGGACTCACATTCAAATTTTCAGGGTTACACTTAAAAAATGGATTGTATTTATTTCCGAAATGGTCATTCAAGAAATCCTTGTTTACCGCCTGTACATTAGTGTACAATCCCCAAAGCGTATCGTTAACAAATACATTTGCGTAATTTGCTTTTGCTGATGGTAGATAATTTGCTGCAATTTCATAGGTAAGCACCTCCCTAACAAATGAAGGGTCTTGAATAACATTGGATAGTTTTAGCTTATCCACTCCCCCATGATCTTGCCCATCAATAATATAATCCAACTTAATATTAAACGGATTTTTAACTCGATTTACTGATACTGAACTAAAGCCTTTATAACGCACCCCCACACTATCGTATGGCGAACCATCAATAATTAAATCTGCTAAAATTCTTTCATTATCCCCTTGAACATACAAGCTATCTAACTGATAATCCCAATTAGTAGCATAAAAATAAATACGGATTTCCCTGAGGGAATCTACTGCATAGAAACTACTTTGCGCAAACCCAGTAAACTGTACTAAAACAGCTAATACAAAAAGTATTAAATGCTTTTTCAGCATCTTATTTTATGTGTGCTATTCTTTCGGTAACCGACTGACCTTTATTAGTAGTAATCTTTACAAAATAAAGTCCTTCAGAATAAAAAGATAAATCTACTTTTTCATTTACAGTACCTAAATAATTATTAAGACTAGAAGTATATACCTGTTGTCCTAAAGAGTTCAAAACATTAATATTTATATCCTGTGTAATTACAGATACAAAACTAATTGTTACTACATCTTTAGTTGGATTAGGGTAAATAGTTAATGCATCAGCAATTGTATTTTCATTAATAGCAGTTGCATCAAAACAAGAAGTAGTGGCTGTTGAAGTCATGTATTGTTCCAAGGCAATAATTCCTGGATAATCACATTCATAACGAAAGCCTTTATTAGACTGAGCACCATAAGGCCCCCACACCAAATTACCAACAGAATCCACTTCATACATTACCCCTGCACCTCCTTGACCACTTGAAGCATTCACAAAAATATTTCCATTAGACATTCTATCAGAAGCCGATTGCCCTGAAGCAGAACCATATCCACATTCATATCTTGTAGTATAAGAAGCAGGACCGAATGCTTGCCCAATAGTTCTTAAGTAAGTTCCTGAAGTTGCATCCCAAGGTGTTTCAATACCATCAATTGCTGATACCGAATTACTCACCCCACTGTTATTAAATATTTGCAGGAATCCTCCATTTGGTCTTCCATCATTTTTAATCCACCTTACATCATGTACTGCATTTGGGATAACTTGTATTCCTGAAGTATTGTAGTTGTCAGGATTTCCCCATCTGTACATAATATCACCACCCATTCCTGAGTTACCTCCAGCATGAGAAGCTGCCTGTGAAGTTGTAGTACTATGGTCAATAATATAAATTTCAGAAGCATGACGAGAAGAAAAAGTAATCTGATCCAATTCTTCATTATAATCCACTCCATTTACATGAAACCAATCTCCTCCTCCACCTCCTGGACCAGGACCTCCAGTTGATGCTATCATATTAATATCAATCAATTGAGGGTTATCTTCAATAACACCATAATTTGGTTTATTTGCATCCGTATCTTGAATTAAATGATCCCAAATATGCCATTCCCAAACAATAGTTGCTCCACCACTTCCATCATCAGCCAATTCAATAAAATGAGTTGGCCACTTATCAGTAGTTGAATTATCATATCCTGCCGCATTTACCTCAGCAGGAGTTTTTACTTCCCAAGCAGTAATCAATACATTATCCCCCACCAAAGTTAAATCATGATGAGATAAATAATCAGCACTTGAATAAGTATATTCCCAAACTATATTTCCTTGTGGATCAATTTCCTGCACCTTTCCCCCTTCAGCTGCACCCGTTAACTGATTTCCATTATTTTTTACTCCTCTAATTAAATTTCCGTTCTTCTTGAGTTGAACCGTATAATTACACTCTGATGACATATTCCATGTATGAGCAATATTTTTAGCCTCATCAATAAGATAAGTAGTAGTGTTTCCTGCTTTGTTGTAAAGCGCAAAACCATTAAAAGTTTGAGCCATTGTTGCCATCACAATAGTAAATGACAGCAAGGTAAATAGTATTCGTTTCATCTTGTTTTTATTAATTAATAAGCGTTTGAGCAATAATAAACATAAAGGTTTAATTTACAATGAAATTATTTTCGGAATCTTATTTACTCAAGTATTGCAATTTTGCTTTTTCCCAATATACATCCATTTCTGTTAAGGTTATTTCAGACATATCTAAGCCATTTTCTCTAATCTCATTTTCCATAATTTGAAAACGCTTTATAAATCGTTTATTGGTTCGTTCCAATGCATCCTCAGGATTTACATCAACAAAACGAGCATAGTTAGTTAATGCAAAAAGCACATCCCCAAATTCTGATTCTATCCTGTCAGTATCCCCTTTTTTTACCTCCACTTTAAGCTCATCTATTTCCTCCAGTACCTTATCCCAAACCTGAGATTTATCATCCCAATCAAAACCAATACCTCTTACTTTTTCCTGAATCCTAAAAGCCTTTACAATTGCAGGTAAGGATTTAGGCACACCTTCCAAAACTGATTTATTTCCTTCTTTCAGTTTTAACTTCTCCCAATTAGCTTTTACTTCTTTCTCATCAGCTACTTTTACATCCCCATAAATATGAGGGTGCCTATGCACCAATTTATCACAGACACTATGGATAACATCAGCAATATCAAAGTCATTAGTTTCGGAAGCAATACGAGCATAAAAGACAATATGCAAGAGCACATCCCCTAACTCTTTTTTAATCTCATTCATATCTTTATCCAAAATAGCATCCGATAACTCATACAATTCCTCAATAGTGAGATAGCGCAAACTATCCATTGTTTGTTTTTTATCCCAAGGACATTGCTCCCGGAGTTCATCCATAATGGTTAATAAACGGGTAAATGCTTCTGTTTTGTTTTTCATTATATGGTTTTAGGTTGATTGCAAATATAATTATAATGTCTAATTAAACTAATTGGTTTTTTTGTAAGTTTGTAGGATTAATTAATTTATGAAAAAACAATTTATGAAAAAACTATTATTAGCCTTTTTTGTTACTTTAGGGATGCAAACTCAGGCACAATTATGGAATATTCAATTAGATGAAGACCCGACAGCTTTAGGATCTGGATTAGCAGGTGTAGCTTGGACAGGAACTGAGTTCTGGTGTGCAGCCTGGAGTTCTGCAGACATTTATGTTGCAGATGCAAATGGAAACGCTTCAACTCCTGCTAGTTTCACAATTAGTGGAGTTACTGGAACAAGAAGTATAACAACTGATGGTACTTATATGTATATTGGTGCTAATACTTCAAGCATATATCAAGTTGACCCAATTACAAGAACTTTAGTTTCAACAATAAATACTTCCGTAACAAATTGCCGATACTTAACTTATGATCCTACTTTAGATGCTGGAAATGGCGGATTCTGGACAGGCGCATACGCTTCAGATATTACAGCAGTAAGTATGAGCGGAACTACTCTTTCTACAATTTCTTCTAGTACTCATGGGCTTTCTGCTATTTACGGAATGGCATATGATGGATTCTCATTAGGAGGACCTTACCTATGGGCCTTTGACCAAGGTGGAAATGGCTCTGATATCATTCAGTTAACAACAAGTGGGATCCCTACAGGGATAACACATGATGCTACTACTGACTTATCAGGTTCAAGTACAGCTGGAGGTTTATTTATTTGCAATAATTACAATACAGGTACAAATTCTATGATTGGAATTATGCAGGGAATTTCTCTTTTTTCTTATGAATTAGCTGATCCACCAACTGACGACCCTATTTTATCATCTTTAGATATTGACGCTTATGTAGTAAACCCTTCAAATGTTGATATTAAAGGAATGATTACAAATGGAGGACTTAACCCAATTAATAGTATTGATGTGAAATGGTCGGATGGCACAAACACTTATACTGACAACTTAACAGGATTAAACATCACTATGAATGGAACTTATAATTTCACTCATTCTACGCAATTAAATGTAACAAGTTTGGCTGCTAATTCGCTAACAATTTGGATTGAATATCTAGCTGACTTAGACACAACAAACAACACTTTAACAACAGCTGTTGCAGGACTTAATTCAATTCCTAGTAAAGTTACAGTAGGAGAAGAAAAAACAGGATCTTGGTGTGGATGGTGCCCTAGAGGAGCAGTTGCTTTAGGTGAAATGGAAGCAACTTCAAGCTTTATAGGGATTGCAGTACATAATGGCGACCCAATGACTATTAGTGCATATGATGGAAACCTTGGAGCCTATATTCCTGGTGGGTATCCTGGAGGTGGAGTTGACAGAGTATTGGAAGGTGACCCAAGCACATTCTCAACTATGCACTCGACAAGAGTTACTGATATTGTACCTTGTGCAGTTAATAGTGTTACTGCAGTTTTTGATGGATCAACAAATAAAATTAGTGTATCAACTGATGCAGAATTTTTTGGGAATATACTTGGTGACTTCAGACTATCATGTGTTATTGTAGAAGATGACCTACAAAGTAGTAATTCTAGTTGGGATCAAATTAATTATTACGGACCTGGTGGTTCAGGAAATGGTTCTAATATGACTTTCCCTCCTAATGTAAATAATGGGTTTAGTTTTAATACTGCTAACTCTCCTACTCCTTCAGCTAATTTTGGTGGTTATGACCATGTTGCTAGGTCATTATCCAATAATGACATTTTAGGAGATGTAGGAAGTCTTCCTTCCGGAACAGTTAATGTTGGAACATACAGCCATACATTTACTGATGTAAGTATTAATACACTTGCAGGATATAATGATGCAGGGTTTAATTGGACTAAGGCTCATGCAGTTGTAATGATAATTAATGCTGCTACAGGAGAAATTTTGAATGCTGGAAAAGCGGATTTAACTAGCTCAAATATTACTGCTTCATGGGATTGTGATCTTGTAAATGGCTGTATTGACCCAGGAACAGGAACAGGAACCTACAATACACTAGCGTCATGTACTGCTGTATGTAATGTTAATGCAATTCAAGAAAATAATGAATTCACAATTAACCTATACCCTAACCCAGTTAAGGATGTATTAACAATTGAAGGAAATTACACTTCAGCTAATATATATGATGTATTTGGAAAATTAGTTTTATCTACTGAAGCTCAAAAATTAATTGATGTTTCAACCTTAAGCAATGGTGTTTACCTTGTTAGCATCATTAAAGAAAAGGAAACTACTATTAAGAAAATTACTATTTCAAAATAGTAAACTAATAATTTATTCAAGAAGGGCTACTATACTAGTAGCCCTTTTTTTATGTACTTTTGCATCAAATTATTTACAATGTCATTTCTACCAATATTCTTACTTACAGTCGGTTTTTTAGTATTCATTTTTGCAGGAATTGGAATTAAAATTCTTCTTAAAAAGAATGGGAAGTTTTCAGGCACCTGTGCAAGCCAAAGTCCTTTCTTAAACAAAGAGGGTGAAGCCTGTGGCCTTTGTGGTGCTAGCCCAGAAGAAAAATGTAAAAATGAAGAAGCTTAATTAAAAATTCGCTTTTGCATAGCAGGACTTATAAAAGTTCTCCAAGCACCATCTTTTCCTGTGTACACTAAATAGATTTCAATTTCAGAATGGGCATTAACAAATTGCTTACTCTGCTTCACCCCCATCACCATAAATGCAGTAGCATAAGCATCAGCTAACATGCAATTATCATGGATTACTGTTACACTTAACAAACGGTTTTGTGCAGGGAAACCAGTGAAAGGATTGATAGTATGAGCATATTTTACGCCATTTTCTTCATAGAATTTTCTGTAATTACCTGAGGTTGCTAAAGCCTTATTTTCCAAATCCAAAATAAACTGAAAACGCTCTTGCGTATCAATATCCTCAGTAGGTTTATCCACACCAACTCTCCAAATATTTCCATCTGCATTTTTACCTTTTGCCAATAACTCACCACCTACTTCCACCAAATAATTACTATCGCCTTTACTTTCTAAAAACTGAGCAATTATATCAACTGTATAGCCTTGGGCAATGGAATTAAAATCCAAACTCATTCCTTTTGGCAACACTAAGGAGTCAGCAATCAAACTGATTTTATCAAACCCAACATAAGATAAAATTTTTCGGAACTTTGCAGAGTCAATTACCAAAGAATCACCCAGCTTATTTTTATAAAAACCCCAAGCATTTACAAGGGGTGAA
>Ga0206678_10002700_pt1 | contig 11210 bp, 10 predicted proteins | sample M180m12015metaG_FD_155453 | JGI IMG/M metagenome (GOLD analysis project Ga0206678, IMG submission 155453) | Ammonia-oxidizing marine archaeal communities from Monterey Bay, California, United States - M1 80m 12015 | ecosystem: Environmental > Aquatic > Marine > Intertidal zone | place: USA...
TTTAGCTCCACAAGAGATAGTTCCTGAACCGATAGCTCCATCTATAATGCCAGAGACTGCCCCACTGGCCTTATCTCCTGAAGTGGTTACTCAATCAGAACAGTTAGAAACTCCTGTTAAACCGAAAAAGAAGTGGTTTGGCTTATTTGGGAAGTCAGATCCAGTTCCTGATGTTCAACCTGTGGCAGCTGAGCCCGTAATGGCACAACCTGTGGCAGCTGAGCCCGTAATGGCACAACCTGTGGCAGCTGAGCCCGTAATGGCACAACCTGTGGCTGCTGAACCAGTAATGGCACAACCTGTGGTAGCTGAGCCCGTAATGGCACAACCTGTGGCAGCTGAGCCCGTAATGGCGCAACCTGTGGTAGCTGAGCCTGTAGTGGCGCAACCAGTAGCTGCTGAACCTATTGTTGTTCAGGCTGTTGCCATACTGCCTGAAGATGAAGTCTAAGATTAATTTTATATATCTCTATTAAACTATAGGTTTACAACTAGAGGTTGTATAGTGGTGTAAGATGGATAGAAAACGAGACAACAGAGATGGTGATTGGTTTAGTGATAGTGAGTGGAATATAGATGACATATTCGGTAATCTTGATAGTGAATTTCGAAAGATGCGCAAACAAATGGATCACTTAATGCGAGATGCCGTTGAAGGTAACCTTCCTGATCATGCTACAAAAAGCCCGTTTGTCTTTGGATTTTCAGTAACGACAGGCCCCGACGGTATTCCTAAGTTTGAAGATTTTGGCAATACACGGATTCGGCCTTTTTCATCCTCTAAAAGCGGAACTAAGGAAGCAGTAGTAGACACCAGTCGTGAACCTCTTACTGATGTTAATGAAACCGATTCCGAGATTGCAATAACTGTAGAATTGCCAGGTGTATCTAGAGAAGATATAGACATAAATGTAACTGAAAATAAAGTGGAAGTTAAGGTTGAAACAGAATCTAGAAATTATTTCAAGAAGATAAATCTTTTACATGAAGTTCAAAGTAAGTCATCTAAAGCAACATACACTAATGGGATTTTGGATTTAGTTTTGAAGAAGAAAGTTTCTGAGAAAGATAAAGGAACTAAGGTTAAAGTAAATTAAACTTAGAAGTAGTTATGCAAGTTTGTTGTAATCAATATCGGAAATTATTTCAGCCACTGACTGAGGTACATCCTTTTCCCAGTCACCACCCTCCAGTATCTCCTGACGGATGGAAGACCCCTCCCAAACCGAACGGTTAATCATATCAGGAACTATAACTTTGTGACCTGCTTCTGTAAATAATCTTTTAACTAATGAATTACCACTATATACCACATCAAAAGAAGGCACAAAGTTCTTTAGATGAGATACATAGAGATCATAGTTGTTAATATCTGGAATTTCGTAAATTTCATAATTACATTTTAAAGAGTCTAATACCGACTCTATCATCCTTCTCCTTTCATAATTTGTAAAAGGATTTTCTTTAGTCCTCTTTTTCTGTGAAGAGCCAATACAGATTAATGGTTCTAAATTATTATTAATGATATTTTTTATTAATGCTAAATGTCCTAAATGGAAAGGTTGAAATCTGCCTAAAATTAATCCTTTCTTCATTTAGATTCTATGACTTCTTGGTTTGCCATCCATTTTCGTAATACTTTCGGAATGATAACACTTCCATCTTCTCTTTGATTATTTTCTACAATAGAAGCTAAAGCTCTGGTTGTGGCTATAGCTGTAGAATTCAAGGTATGCGGGTAATTAGTGCCTTCTGAAGTTCGGTATCTCATATTAAGTCTTACACTTTGATAGGATTTACAATTACTAGCACTCACGATTTCTTTCCATTGTTGTGATGCAGGCATCCAAGTTTCTAAATCATATTTCCGGGCAGCTACAGTACCTATGTCTCCAGTGCAAATATCTACCACTCTAAATGGTATTTCTAAACCTTCAAATATTTCAATTGCATTGTTCAGTATTTCATTATGGAGTATTTCAGATTCCTCAGGTTTGCATATAATTACTTGTTCAACTTTTGCAAATTGATGAACTCTCCATATTCCTCTATCACTTAAACCATGTGCACCCACTTCTTTCCTAAAATTCGTTGAAAATCCGGCAAAACGTAATGGTTCATTTTTGAGTTCCAATATTTCATCTTTAAATCGTGCAGTTAGAGGATGCTCTGAAGTTGCAATAAGATAAAAATCTTGTTCTTCAACTTTGTACATAACATCTTCAAAATCATTTAAATCTACTACTCCTTCATACGCCTCTCTATTCATAAAGAAAGGAGGTATTGTGAGAGAATATCCTTTTTGGTATAGTATATCAATTGCATAATTAACTAAGGCCATTTCTAGTCTTGCCAAATCTCCTGTCAAAAAATAAAATCTTCTACCAGCTACTTTGGCAGCACGTTTAAGATCAGCTCCCCCTATATGTTCAATTATTTCTTGATGTGATTTAACTTTTGTTGTATTGATTTTAGGTCCGTGTATGGTGATTTCTTTATTGTCATTTTCATCATCCCCTATTGGGACACTCTTTTCCAAAATATTAGGAACTCTCATTCTATAATTGTCTCTTTCAATTAATGTATTCTTTGTTAACTCTTCGTTCTCATTAATTTTATCTTTTATTCCTGCCATTTCAGATAGTAATTTAGAGATATCCTTTCCATCTTTTTTTAATTTTCCGATTTCTTTAGAAATATTATTTCTTTTTGCTCTAATTTGATTTCCTTCTTCAATTAATTCACGCCATTGTTTGTCTTTCTCAATAACACTTTTAACTATTTTATCAGAAAGTTTTCTTCTTTGAAGATCTTCCAATATTTCTTCCGAATTTTCCCGGAAGTTTTTCATTTCAAGCATTGTTTTTGAGACAGCAGTGGTCTTTATGAACTTGGTGCATTGCAAATCATGCTTCTTTTACGCGGGGCAGCCGAAGTAGTCACGCCTCCAGTGACTTCAAAACCACTTTCAGGTAAAGCAATGGGTGAAGTTGAAAGACATCCTAATACTGATATATTAATTGAGAATGATAAGATAGTTGCAGTTGGCAGAGACTTAGAATCATTAGCTTCAAAAGTAATAGATGTAAGTGGTAAAGTTATTGTTCCAGGTTTTGTAGATCCGCATACGCATTTAGTTTGGTCTGGCTCTCGTGAACATGAGCTTGAATGGAAATTAAAAGGGCGAACTTATCAAGAAATATTAGCTGATGGTGGCGGAATATTAAGAACCGTTAAAGAAACTCGTAATTCGGATTTTTCGGATTTAAAGGCTGAATCACTTTTACGTTTTAATAATGCGATTAAGCACGGAAGTACAACAATTGAAATTAAATCGGGCTACGGCCTTGAAAGAGATACTGAAATTAAGCAATTGAAGGTAGCAAATTGGTTAGGAAGTTTAGGTCTTGCAGAAACAGTTGTTACATTTATGGGTGCTCATGCACTACCCGAAGGTTCTGAACGTTTTTCATATATTAATCAAATTATAGAGATGCTTCCCGATGTAAGAGAATTTTCTGATTTTTGTGATGTCTTTTGTGAAGAAGGAGCTTTTACAGATAATGAAGCTCGGAAAATATTGGAAGCTGCTAAAGAACATGATTTTAGCTTAAAAATACATGCAGATGAATTTGGAGATACTGGAGGTGGTAAACTTGCAGCAGAACTGGGCGTTGTTAGTGCCGATCATCTTGCAGGTTCAACTTTAGAGACTATTAAAGAATTACAAAAAGCAGGAGTAATTGGCGTTCTTTTACCAGGCACTCCGTTTGCAATACTTTCAGATAAATTTTCTCCAGCACGAAAGATGATTGCTAATAATTTACCTATTGCCTTAGCTACAGATTGTAATCCTAACTGTTATACAGAGTCAATGCAATTTATACAGCAATTAGCCGTTTTTAGAATGAAAATGACGCCAGCTGAGGCTTTAGTAGCTTCAACAATCAATGCAGCACTAGCTATTGAAAAAACAGATAGAGGATGTATTGCTGAAGGTTGGCGCGCAGATCTACTGATATGTGACATACCTGATTATCGCCATTTAACTTATCATTTTGGTGTAAATCATGTCGAAACTGTAATTATTGGTGGTAAAGTCATAGATGCCTGAACCTATCAAACGCGTTACAGAAGCCTTGTGGAATAGTACATTGTATACCTTATCTTTACCAGAAAGATATCTTAGAGGCCTAACCGCACTTTTAGGTGGTATGTTACATGAAACAACAGAGATATTAATTCCTGATTTTGTTAAAGATACTACAACTTATAATATTTTTGTAACTAATGTGCTTCGTTTTACTGTCGAGAATATTGGTGAAGTAGAAGGAATCTATATTGATGAAGGACTTGATGGTGATTATGCCAGTCGGAAATTACTTGGCAATGCAATTGAAGGTATCGGTCTTGCAACGGTACATGTGTCTCCCTTGTGGATATTTGCTTTTTTTGCAGATTCTGTAAAAGGTGGTAAAATATATCTTAAACGTCTTCGAGCAGAATTAATTGAGAAGGGATACATAGATTCAAAGAATGAATCTGATTCTATCCATGATTTGCTTGAAGGTATAGAACGTACAACTACAAGTTTTGCTCAAAATATAGATGTACCGCCTCTGTCTAGAGATGAGATTAGAGATAATCTTAGAGAAATTCAAGATTCTATAGGTAGTTTATTTTCAAAAACAGGAGAAGTTGCTGGAGATGTTAAAGAGGAAGTTTCTATTTTGATACAGGATTTTCTTGAAACGGCTTCTGAAGAAGATCAAACTTTGATGGAGTTAAGCGGAGTGATGACATTACAAGTAACAAAGAGAGCTAAGAAAGCTATCGCTATAGCAACCACCGCTCCTCAAGTTGCAGGTAAAATTCTTTATGAGAATATTTTAGGATATTATGGTGATACTTTATCTGATATTCATAAAAGAGGATATGCCGTTGTTGCAAGTGACACGATTGAGCCTTATGGTAGTGCAATAATTAAGCAGTTTAGTCCTGAAAAAGAGACATGGACTGAAAAACTTTTCCGTAGTTCATCACATGGTTTAAAGCGTATTTTTGGCATGCAAACCTCCAAATAGTCGTACTGAAGAGAGGTAAAGCTAGACTTGGCCGGGGAGCTAGACGTACCCTGTAACCCTCAACCGCCTTTAGGGGGGGCGACAGCTGGTGACGGCGCATCCAGTGGGCTGTCTAATCCGCATTTCAACTGAGATATCCTGTCCCTCGGGGTTGCAGGTGATTAATGAGATTTACCGGAGGGTGGATTTCGAATCTTCATCATGGAAACCGGGTCAGGCCCGGAAGGGAGCAGCCTCACCGTGGACTTCCAACGCTCGAGTGGGTCGCGGGGTTGAGAAGAAATGTGGTGTCTGACATCTTACTAGGACGACAACATCAGTGGTCTGGCACTTTTATGAGATAGATCTCAACCATTTTTTCCCAGGTTTCCACTCAGTAAACATTGTCAGTAACATACCAAGTATTGTTAATACTGCACCAATCCAAACCAGTATTATTCCTGGGATTTCTCTTACGGTTATTGTAGCAGTACTTTCACTCCCAGATCCTCCAGGTTCTGCATTATCTAGTGTTATGTATATGTCTCTGTGCAAATCATGTTGCAGATATATCTGGGTTGTTTTTTCATCTGTTTCACTATGTATTGTCTTAGATATTACATCTTCAATTACAATTTTATTATTGTTTCTTTCTATTAACTTTATTGAAGCTGTGAGTTTAATTTCATCTTGGTTTGGTTCCATAGATATTTCATCTAATTCTAAAACAAAATTTCCCACAAGAGCCTTTTCTTCTTCATTAAGAGTAACACTTGTTTCCGTCCCTAATCCATATGAAAAACAATATCCTACCAGTATAAGCATAATACCTAGATGTGCAGTATATGGCCCCCAGGCTCTTAACATAGGCAGTAATTTTTTTGTCCTGTATCTCCACATATATCTGATAATTGAAAATCCACAAATGAATGCCCAGGGAATCATAGCCCCCACCATCCAACTTCTTCCTTCAGAAGTTAGTGCATAAATTAGACTGAATACAAGTCCAAAGCCTACCAAGATTAAGATATTTTGTAATTCCATAAAAGGCCTTAAGGTATGTATTGTAAAAATTGCAGCTAAAATAATAACAAAAGGAGCCAATCTCACTTCAAAAACTTCAGGTCCGAGGTATCCATTGGCTCGGACAAATAAGAGCACTAAGGTTACTGTGAGTATGAGTAATTGAGTATATATTGCAGCAAAAAAGGTATTGTCTTCACTAAAAAGTTCGTTATTAGTTTCTTTTCTAATTTTTTCTTCTTTAGTTGGATTATAATTTAACCATATTAACCCAATAGTCAAAATAAAACTTAGAATCATTAATATGAAAAAACCTTTTACAGAGACATCATTTTCTAAAACATAACCCAAGCGGCTCCAAGCGCCGCCAGTATCCTCAACAATAAACGAGTGAACTGAAGACCAAATACCTCCCCTCGTAACAAAAGATTCTAGTAAAACTAATACAAAACTTAACATTGCCAATAAAGGTCCTAAAATCGGATAGTTATTTTTGCGACGTGACATCACTGAAGTGTGCAAAAGAGAGGTCATAGCTAACCATGGTAACAATCCTGCAGTTTCTACAGGATCCCAAGCCCAGTATCCTCCCCATCCAAGAGTAAGATATGCCCAATATCCTCCAAGAACAAGAGCCAAACTCATTCCAATCCAAGACGCTCTCCCCCATCTTTTAATTGTTTCATTCCAGTCTTTATTTTTGGTTATTAGATAGGACATACCAGAAGCATAAAGTAAGACAATCATCCCATACGATAGAAATACAATTGGTGGATGAATTATCATGTATGGAGATAATAATAAGGGATTCAGTCCTTTTCCAGAATCAGGTATTATTTCATTTATTTCAAATGGATTTATGTATAATTGAATAATTGTCAATGCTAATAAAAGGAAACAAGCTATTAGAGATGTTATTTCTTTTTGAGAACTTTCTTTTTTAGACAATTTTCTTTCACTAACAATCGAAGCAATTGTAGCCCAACTCCATATTAGAAGAGTTCCATCTCTTCCAGCCCAAACACCAGCTAATTTGTATCCTATTGATAAATTATCTGAAGAATAATCAGATACATAAGTGAATCTAAGATCAGTCTTTAAAAAATAGTATATTAGTATAATTAGTGAAATGGTATGTATTCCCAAAATAGAATATAGTAACGAATCAAAGTTGAGTTTGTTTAGTTCATTTTTATTACGTATATTCTGATATCCAAAATAGATGGCAGCCGAAATTAATAATGGATTAAGATAAATTAGTATTTCAACAAAATTCATTTTCGACCACTGAGTGCCATAATTGCAATTATTGCAATAATAGATACAAGATTCAAAGAGGAAAGTAGAGAGTCTTCTTCAGCAGTCTCGGACTTGATATTAACTTTAAAGTAGTGTGAATCTCCCATTTCTTTAACTTCTAATCCCTCATAGTAGGTATAGGCTGCAGGAATCGTTTCATTACTATTATCAGTTTTCTTTATTTCATATTTATAGCCAGGGTAATCATTATTTTTTACAGTATATGTAAATTCAAATCTTCCATTAGTAGTATCGTTACGATCTTTACTTTCAGGTTTATAGCAAGTATACGGTTCTTCAAGTGTACAAACATAGAATTTAATACTTTCAACATCTTCTTCAGTGTCAATAATGGCGGTAAAACTTTCTCCCGATGCCACCTCATTAGGTGAATGAGATATTTCAGAAACTGCAGATGGCAATAGAAAAATAAGTGCAAAAATAATTAGTTTTTTCATATTTAACCTTACATTAATTTATATCATGGAGTTTATTAACTTTCTTCATCCTTTTTTTGCCATCGAATCCAACTGATTGAAAGACTTCCTACAGCAAATATTACAAAGACTGGGTAAAGAGCATCCATCCATATACCTACAAAATCGATTCCTCCTAAAGTAATTGCAGAGGCACAAATAGTACATATGATTCCAAATAATAGGAAAGGTCTAAAATCATGCTCTAAATCCATGCTACCCCAAGTTCATTAAAGGGTTATATTATAGTTAGCTTGTTTGAGACAAATACATAAGGTTTGCATGGGTGGAACTTTTGATATTTTACATAAAGGACATGTTGCCTTGTTAACCCAAGCTTCAGAAATTGGTAAGATAGTCCTAATTGGTTTAACTACTGATGAACGAGCTAGGAAGTATCGGAAAAATACTGAAATTAATTCATATAAAATCCGGGAAAAAAATCTTAGAAATTTGTTAGAATCACTGCAACTTCCTAGTAATTTTCAGATAGTTCCTCTGGAAAATGATTGGGGTCCCTCAGTTATTGAAGATTCATTTACAGCAATTATAGTATCTGAAGAGACTAGAAAAGTAGCTGAAGAAATAAATAAAATTCGTGTTCAGGATGGTAAAGTAAAATTAGAAATTATCACAGTACCTTTTGTCAATGCATATGATGGTCATAAAATTAGTAGCAGCCGAATACGAAATAATGAAATAGATTTTAATGGTATGCTAGCCTAACTCTTATACATACCCCCTAAATGCGACGCAATCTAGTATTTAATTAGAGGTGAAATTAATGGTCGAAGAAATGATATCCATTTTATCAGAAGATATACGAAATACAATTACTGAAGATCCATCAGTACCAAGAAATGTAAGATCTAATGTTGTTACAGGATTAGAAACATATTTACTGAATGAAAAAGATGATTTAGATTTAAGAATATACTCTACAATTTCGGTATTAGAAGAACAAATAAATGATACTAATATTCCTCAACATGCAAGAACTAAATTGTTTGAATTTATTCGAGACTTAGAAGGTATAGTTCGAACTTGGCAAAATAAGGCAAAATAACATAATAGAGTCAATTATTTTAGTAGGTTTTTGGGAGGGATACCTATTTATGACCTTTTATTGCTCAATCTAATGTGAACAGAAGCCAAATACTATCTGCAGTTCTTTCAGCGGCCTTTTTGGGGATGTTAATAGTTTGGATGCCAGCTTCAGGTGAAGAAGTCGTTGGTCAAGAACAAGATATTTCACTTTATCTTTACAGTGATAATGGAATTGGGAAGCTCCATACTTTAGAGTCTGGAAATCATGGAGATACTAACCAAGTTAATATTCAACCTGGGAGTAGTATATTCTTTGCTTTAAATTATAGTCTACAAGCGGATTTATTAGCTAAATCGTATAGAAGTGACATTGGTTTCCACATATATTTATATGCTAATTCAGCAGATTGGAATGCAGCTCATTTAAACATATTTGTTAGAGATGGAACCACAATGACAAATGGGGAATTAGTCGCATCTGGTGATATTAATATTCCTACAGCTTTACAATCTTCAAATGAAGTGCATGTAGATGTGCCTTGGGAAGAAGACTATGGGCCAGAGTATACCTTTGATATGGAACATTTTATTGTATTAGAATTAGAGAATGATGGAACTAATGCAGTTAATTTAGAATTAGACACTGGTAAAAGTGGAGATTCGCCATCACGACTTATAACAAATACAAACCCAGTTACTGATATTGAGATTACTACTGAGTCATATAATTTAGAAACGTCAGATACTGAAGATAAGAAAGTTACAGATAATTTTAATCCTAATTTGCCTTCAGAAATTTCTAAAATGTTTGTTTCAGGTACTGCATTAAATGCTTTTGGAACTTATGATATTACTAGTTTTAGTGTTACAGTCTTTGATTCAGATGATGATGAATTATTTCAGGGACAAATAGACGCAGATGAACCGGAAGAGAATACTGGGACAAATGATTTTGATGATATAGTTTGGAATTATAATGATCCTGCTGAGCCCACTGAAAATCATAATGGTAAAGGAATTTATACGATCCAGGTCTCAGCTATTGATCAGCAAGGGAATGAATTCTCATTAGAGAAGACAATACAGATGGATGCTTATGGAGTCTATCTTTCTACACCAGAACCACAACAAAGTGTTGCAGTTGGTGGAATCATAGAGTACAAAATATTTGTTTTGAATTCAGGTGATGAAACTGATACTTTCTTGATTGAACCTAGTGAAACTTCAGACAATTGGGTTATTGATCCAGAATCAGCAACAAGTAGTTCATTAAGTCCTGGGGCTGAACAGGTTATTACCTTTACAATATCTGCTGCAGATTCTACAGAAATGGTTGGAAAGAGTACAGTTGTGGTTTTTACAGGTCGTTCAGAAGGTGCCGTTCCATCAGGCTCAGTTATTTTTGAGTTGGAAACTAAGACTTCCGTAGGGGCTGAGTATGAAGTATCATTATATTTCAATGATCCTGATTCAGGTCAAGCAGTTTCAAGTTTATCTACAAGCGGAACTGCTGGAGAATGGAATTCATATGCACTAAGTATAGCAAATCTGGGCCAGGCTACGGATGCAGTTCAATTATTAGCCCAATCAGTTCCAGCAGATTGGGAAATAAAATTCCTGTACAATGATTTAGAAGACGGTTCGATTGTTGTCGAAGGCATCCCTCGTTCAGGCGATGGAAATAATGTACTCAATGTTACTGTTTTAGCTAAGCCAGCACAAGGTGGAGACATTGAGACTGCTAATATTCAGTTAATAGGTATCTCACAAGGTAATACAACTAAAAGTGATACTGCAACTTTGTCATTAACCAGAACATTTGGTTTATCTCTTAGAGTCACACCCCAAGGGACTTCAGGAATTTTCTTGAATAAACAAGCAGGTGAACAATTTGAAATAAATTTATTACTTGATTGTTCTATTGATGGAGATCATTCAGTTAGATTATATCTGTCTGATGACTTTCCTAGTGATTGGTCATTTAATTTCAAGGAAGATGGAAATACCATAGAAGATACTGAAATAAGCAATGGTGAAAGTAAGCCTCTTGATTTGTTTATAACTGTTGGTTCTCAAGCAAGCTACAATGTCGATGGTGATTCATTTGAGGTTTTAGCAGCAAAAATTGGGGACGATACAATCAATGCACGTCAGCCGATAACGGTTATTCTCAAACTTACCGATGGTTTTGATTTATCATCTGTAAAATATAAAGAAAGTTTGGAGCCCGGTGAAAGCTTTACTTTTCAACTTAACCTAGAAAATAATGCAAATGGAGATGATGAATTTACATTGTCGGCTC
>Ga0206678_10002710_pt1 | contig 11186 bp, 13 predicted proteins | sample M180m12015metaG_FD_155453 | JGI IMG/M metagenome (GOLD analysis project Ga0206678, IMG submission 155453) | Ammonia-oxidizing marine archaeal communities from Monterey Bay, California, United States - M1 80m 12015 | ecosystem: Environmental > Aquatic > Marine > Intertidal zone | place: USA...
AAAAGTTCCTCGTATTTGATCAGCCGATGCTGGTTATCGAGGAAAAGGCAGGCAAACACCTCTCTGGTATAGCCGCGTAACTGGATCTGCAGAAACTGGCGGGTAATTTCTGGATCGCTAATGGATTCGCCCTTTTCCATACCAGCTTGAAGAAAGCGACGAGTCATCTCAAGCGCTGCAGACAACTGAGCGGATTTCGCTGGCCCAATACCGCGGCAGCTTGTTAGCTTTGTTTCATTCGCCTGCATCACTCCCCTGAGCCCCTGAAATTCCGCAAGCAGCCGGTCAGCCAGGTCAAGCACTCCGGACCCCGGCAACCCGGTTCGCAGAAAGATCGCAAGGAGTTCACTGTCGGAAAGAGATTCAACACCATTTTTAACGAGTTTCTCTCTAGGCATCATAGCTTGACCCTCCTTCGTATACGTAAATAGTGAGTAACCACTTCGAAGCAAAGCTATGCTAACCTGTGCTGCCTCAGGGAATTGTGGGATATGGATTGAATCTGGTCCCGTCATTACCCCCTTTGGCTAACAGCTATCAGCCATCACCTATAAGCACGGAAGAATTGTAGTGAATCGTCTTACGAACAAAAGGGTTCTGCTGGGTGTCACCGGCGGAATTGCTGCGTACAAAAGCGCAGACCTCGTCAGGAGACTGCAGGACGACGGCGCCGACGTACGCGTCGTCATGACACGATCCGCCCAGGAATTTATCACGCCACTTACCATGCAGGCGCTTTCGAATCATCCCGTCCATCTAGATCTACTGGATACCGAGACCGAATCGGTCATGGGGCATATTGAGCTGGCCCGCTGGGCTGACGTGGTGTTGGTTGCACCGGCGACCGCGGACTTTATTGCACGGCTGACTGCAGGACACGGCGATGACCTGCTAACCACGATCTGCCTTGCCGCCGAATGTGGCGTGATTATCGCACCAGCGATGAATCAGGCCATGTGGGCTAAGCCAAGTACACAACAGAACACACAGGTACTAAAGCAAAGGGGGGTTTCCCTGTTTGAACCAGACGTTGGTCTGCAGGCTTGTGGCGAAACAGGCGCAGGTCGATTGATGGATGTACCAGAGATCGTCACCGCTCTTGCGTCCCAATTTAGAACTGCCAGTCTGGCCGGTCGCCATGTTGTCATTACGGCCGGTCCAACCCGGGAAGCAATTGACCCGGTTCGCTATATCAGTAACCACAGTTCCGGCAAACAGGGTTACGCTCTGGCGCTTGCTGCAATAGAGGCAGGAGCGAGAGTAACGCTGATCTCAGGCCCAACCAATATAAATGCCCCAGACAGAGCAACGGTTGTCGCTGTCCAGTCCGCGGATGAAATGTTGAAAGCTGTTATGTCTTCAATAAGCGATGCTGATATTTTCATCGGCGTTGCCGCAGTTGCCGACTACAAACCTGTTTCTGTCGAGAACCAGAAGATAAAGAAATCAGGAGGCAGCACTCTGACACTGGACCTGGTACAGAACCAGGATATCCTGAAGACAGTTGCCAGCCTCGAGAATAGCCCCTTTACCGTAGGGTTTGCCGCTGAAACAGAGAACGTCATCGAGTACGCACGCACCAAGCTGACCGCCAAGAATCTCGATATGATTATTGCTAACAACGTCGCTGATACATCGATTGGTTTTAACAGCGATCAAAACGAAACGACGATTATCACCAGAAATCTTTCCGGGACTACAGAAGCGCAACAGCCGAAAATGTCAAAAGAAAACCTGTCCAGGAAACTCATTGAGCTGATCGCCGAACAGATAGCGGAGGCCTAATGCAAAGCCTGCAGGTTAAAATTCTTAATTCAAGAATCGGCGACGATATTCCGTTACCGTCATATTCAACACCTGGCTCAGCAGGCATGGACCTGCGAGCCTGCCTTGACGAATCATTTAACCTGGCACCAGCAGAGACCTCACTGATTCCTACCGGTATCGCGATCTTCGTTGCAGATCCCGGCTACGCAGCATTGATATTACCTCGTTCCGGGCTCGGCCATAAGCACGGTATCGTGCTGGGGAATCTGGTAGGACTAATCGACTCAGACTATCAAGGTGAACTGATGATCTCAGCCTGGAATCGCGGCGATAGCAATTTTACGATTGAGCCCGGGGACAGGATCGCTCAACTGGTCGTGGTACCCGTTCAGCAAGTCGAGTTTAGTGTCGTCAGCGAATTCTCATCAACCGACCGAGGCGCCGGAGGATTTGGGTCCTCAGGGCTCAGTTAAGGCGCCAAAGTGGCAAACAAACATCTAAAATTTTTTGGCGTGATTCCCAGCGTCGCGGTGATCGCTGGATTCGTTGTCACGAGCCTGTTGTCCATCTTTGTGCTTCAATCAGGCATCAATGGCTCACGTCAATCCACGCTTAGCCAGGCACTAGCCGAGGAGATCGCACAGCAGGTTAATATCAAAGAAACCCAACTCATCGAGCAACTCGGTAAAATCGCATCTAGCGCGCTGGCCACTAACGCGATTACCGGCTCCATCGCTGACCTATCGGCCGCAGAGCTGACTATCGCTCAGATCCTACCCTTCGCTGAAAGTGAGAAGTTTTCGCTGATAGAAGCCGTGGTCGAAACGGCTGATTTTGAAGATGCAACGCTCATTACAATTGACGGATTGAGGGCAGATTTCGCGGATGGATGGGGATTGGTCAGGGCCTCAAATACGGAACCGGCATTGACACTTCGGTTTGAAGCAAACTCAGACGAATCTCTGGAAAATATAAAAAACGCCTTTCGGGAGTTACTCCAGAAAGTAAAATTAAACCTGAACTTCGAGTAACTGCCATGACCCTGACAAAAGATTCAGCAATGAACATTGCATCGGTACTGACCGAAGCACTCCCATATATTCAAAGGTTCACAGGTAAAACCATCGTGATCAAATACGGTGGCAACGCGATGACTGAGGATGAGCTAAAATTCGGGTTTGCAAGGGACGTTGTGCTCATGAAACTCGTTGGGATAAACCCGGTTGTTGTCCATGGTGGTGGCCCACAAATTGGGAGTCTGCTCGATGAACTCGGCATCGAGTCCAACTTTGTTGACGGTATGCGCGTCACCGACAGCAAAACAATGGACGTAGTCCAGATGGTTCTTGGGGGTGCAGTCAACCAGGAGATAGTGAGCCTGATCAACAGCAGCGGCGGCAAGGCCGTTGGCCTAACCGGCAAAGACGCTACATTGATCAAAGCAAAAAAGATGTTGATAGAACGTGACGATCCGGAAGTTAGAGCGCCGGAGATTATCGATATCGGGCATGTCGGCGAGGTGGTTGATATCAACAGAGATATTATCGATCTGCTAACATCCAGTGACATCATTCCTGTGATTGCGCCAATCGGCGTCGGCGAAGATAACGAAACCTACAACATCAACGCGGATCTTGTGGCAGGGAAACTTGCAGAAAAACTAGGTGCAGAAAAACTGATTCTCCTGACTAACATTGCTGGGCTAGAGGACAAGGAAGGAAATCTGTTAACAGGCCTAAATTCAAGTGAAGTTGATGGACTAATCGCGGACGGCACCATCACCGGTGGCATGTTGCCAAAAATCAGTTGTGCGCTGTCAGCGGTAAATGCTGGTGTTACCAGTGCGCATATCATCGATGGAAGGGTCGCTCATGCTGTCTTGCTGGAAGTTCTTACGGATGAAGGTGTAGGTACACTCATCACCAATTTTACTAAGGGGCATTAAAACTGATGAGTATCGAACAGATCGTAACTAATGAGGAACAGAAAAAACCTTCTCGGAAGGAACAGATACTTCAGTCGCTGGCGACTATCCTGGAACAAAGTCCAGGTGGGCGTATTACCACTGCTGGCCTTGCAAAACATGTTGGGGTTTCTGAAGCGGCCCTATACCGGCATTTCCCAAGCAAGGCTAAAATGTTCGAAGCACTCATTGAGTTCATAGAGAACACCATATTTTCCAGAATTGGCCAGATTATGAACGAGGAAATGGAGGCAGATAAACGCTGCGAAAAGATTCTGGGCCTTATTCTCACTTTCTGTGAGCGTAACCCCGGTATCACACGAATACTCACCGGTGATCCCCTGGCCGGAGAAACCGAAAGGCTACGACAAAGAGTCACTCAGCTATTCGACAGAATTGAAGCTCAACTTCGGCAGATCATCAGGGAAATGCCCATAAGAGAGCAGCAGAAAACGTCGACTGACCCCGTAGTCGCCGCTAACTTGTTGTTGTCACTTGCTGAAGGCCGGATAGGGCAGTTTGTGCGTAGTGATTTTGAGCGCAAACCAACCACCGAATGGAATGCCCAGTGGCAGGTTGTGCGAGAGAGCCTGTTTTAGAATAGTTGCTGTGGAAAGAATTGCTCAGTAAATGATGGTTCTGGTTAAAGCTGATACATTTCTTTTACGCGCTTCAGGTCCTCAGCATAGGTTATGCTAAGTGTACCTTTTTCATCTTCTTTCTTTGCAATCACAGACTCAACCTGGGCAATTCGATTTTCGAGGACGTTGATCCGGGCCAACCTATCCTTGCTAATCACACCACCAGCGCGTTCGATATCAGCAAGGGCAGACTCTTGATGGCTCCTTCCTGTGTTTCAATCAAGCTAACGATGCTCGAAATTTTCGCGTCACGTGCTCTAATCACACCAACGGGAGCGCTGTAAAGCCACATCAGGTTCTGGTCTGCGATTTCACGCTCTCGCTTTTCACGGGCAATGCTTTCTTCTGCCGCCAGTCTGCGATCTCTTTCCCTGATTTCTCCGTCTGATAACGCCCGTGGTATGACTTCCAGTAGCCGACCGTCCAAACTGAGAATAGCGTACCCGTTTTTTACCTACCTTGCGGGAACATAGCTATCGAGAACGGTGACACTATCCTCGTTTTCATATCGATAAAGTTCAGCCGCTACCGTATTAAAATGAACGGTAACACCCAGCCAAAAGGTTAACAGCAGATACCGAAGCCAAGGTCTCATCAGGAAGATGCTATTCCATACTGCGCATGATAGGAACCTATCGCGTTAAGTTCCTCTTGATAATCACCTTTTTCCTTAAGGTACTGGACGATATCGTCCAGAGTCACCACGCTAAGGACGCTAAGGCCATAGTCTCGTTCAACTTCCTGTATGGCAGAAAGGTCTCCTTTACCTCGTTCCTGGCGATCGATGGCAACGATCACCGCGCTCGCCGTCGCTTTCTGGTTCTCTTCAAAGAAGGGCATAACTTCACGGATGGCAGTCCCGGCGGTTATCACATCATCGACAATGACCACCTTTCCCTCCAACCGAGCGCCAACAAGTGTTCCGCCTTCACCATGGCGCTTTGCCTCCTTGCGGTTGAATACGTAGGGCATATCAATTTGATGTAGATTTGCCATCGCTATGGAAGTGGCCGCAACCAAGGGAATTCCCTTGTACGCAGGTCCAAAGAGGCAATCCACTGCTAGTCCACTCTCCACCAGTGCTTCAGCATAATAAGAACCGAGGCGGGCGAGGGCACCGCCCGTCTTAAATCCTCCAGCATTGAAGAAATACGGGCTTCTCCGACCAGATTTGAGGTCGAACTCTCCAAATCGGAGGACATCATGGTCTAACGCAAACTCAATAAACCCCCTTTTGTAGTCAGCCAGCATTAGAGTTCACCCGCAAGCGCCGCCCGCTGAATGGCCCGAAGCTCGCCCGTGCCTTTTTCTGCCAGACGGAGCATTTCCATGAGTTCTTCCCGATCAAAGGGTTCATCTTCAGCGGTACCCTGAATTTCGATAAATCGACCATCTTCAGCAATAACCACGTTCATATCGGTATCGGCCTTGGAGTCTTCCAGGTATTCCAGGTCCAGCACTGGAACTCCACCAACGATTCCAACAGAAACTGCTGATATAAGCTGTGTATTAGGTGTCGTACCCAGCGTTTTTATCGCATCTAAAAGTGCCACACAGGCGCCGGTAATCGAAGCCGTTCTGGTACCACCGTCCGCCTGAATGACATCGCAGTCAATACGAACGGTATATTCACCAAGATTTTTCAACTCCACCGCCGCCCTGAGCGACCGGCCAATCAGTCGCTGGATCTCTACGGTCCTGCCACCTTGCTTACCTTTGGCCGCCTCTCTGCCCATCCTTGTATCTGTGGACCGCGGTAACATCCCATATTCAGATGTGATCCAGCCCTGTCCACTGCCTCGAAGAAAGGAGGGAACACCAGATTCGACCGACGCTGTACAAATGACTTTGGTATCGCCAAAACCAACGAGCACCGACCCTTCCGCGTGTTTATTGATATTCCTTTGCATCGTTACTTCTCGCATTTGGTCAGGTTCACGAGATACTAGTCGTTTTGTGCTCATTATCACTCCGTTGTTTGAAAACTCCATTATACTTGCCGATCGCAATAGATAACGAGAAATCACATGATAAGAAGTATGACCGCGTTCTCCCGTCACGAACATGGGGCGGCAGTGTGGGAGATTCGCAGCGTGAATCATCGTTACCTTGATGTTAGTTTCCGCATGCCGGAGAAACTTCGACATCTGGAAACCGAGCTAAAATCCCAGTTCAAGGACAAGGTCCAGCGCGGAAAAATCGAATGCTCCCTTAAAGTCAACGCAGGTGAACTCAAAACCCGGATCAGTATCAACCAGGATCTTGTGCAGGATCTACACTTCGCAATGGGCCAGGTCGCAGAAATAACAGGGCTGGAAGACCGTGGCGATATTCTGTCTTTACTGCGCTGGCCAGACGTTCTAACAACTGAAGAATCAGGCGATGAACTGATTATAGCTGCACAACAGAGCTTCACACTAGCTGTGGACCAACTGGTCGAAATGCGGGAACGTGAAGGGAAAGAACTGGCGGGACTACTCGATCGCAGGCTAATCGATATTGAGATGACCGTCGAAAAACTACGAGAAGAAACACCGGCAATCATCGCCCATCAACATGAGAGGCTCCTGAAACGTTTGGGCGATATCGATGTTGAGGTCGAGCCTGGACGCGTTGAACAGGAGTTGGTCATTCTTGCCCAAAAACTGGACGTGGCTGAGGAATTAGATAGGCTAGTCACACATGTCTTAGAGGTCAGAAGAAATCTCAAGGCGGATGAACCAGTCGGTCGGCGCCTGGATTTCCTGATGCAGGAACTCAACAGGGAAGCGAACACTTTATCGTCAAAGGCTGCAGCAACGTCCACCACGATGCAGGCAGTCGATCTAAAAGTCTCAATTGAACAAATGCGGGAACAGATCCAGAACATTGAATGAGTGAACAACCCAGAAAAGAAAACAGAGGACAACTCTTTGTCATCTCTGCCCCATCCGGCGCTGGTAAAACAAGCCTGGTACGGGCACTGATGGAGCGTTCGAACACAATCGGAGTCGCCATCTCCCATACCACCAGAACCAAGCGCCCGGAAGAGACGGATGGGATCGACTATCATTTCGTACCCGAAGTCGAATTTAACGCCCTGGTCGACCGTGGTGAATTTTTGGAATCGGCGACCGTGTTTGAGCATCTATATGGCACGAGTGCCAGTGCGGTGAACCTTATTCTGCACCAGGGTAAGCATCTTATTCTCGAAATCGACTGGCAGGGCGCAGCACAAGTGCGGCAAAAACTACCGGGCACCCAGTCGATTTTCATCTTCCCTCCTTCTCTCGGCGCCCTCCGGGATCGACTCGAAAACCGCGCCCAGGATGACGTGGAAACTGTTGATAAACGGATGTCTGCGGCCTTTGAAGAGCTATCACACTGGCATGAGTTCGACTACCTGATCGTGAACGACCAGTTCGATACAGCACTTGCGCAATTACAGGCCGTCGTCGCGGGCGAGGGGGCTGACTACCATAGAAATAGGCAGTTCAGGGCGCTAGGACACCTAATTGAGGATTTATTGCCACAATAACGGCCATATATTGTTTAATAGTACTGATGTGGCTACAATGCGCGGTCCTTGAATGCCTAGCCCCTGTCTTTTGGGGAAAGCAACACTGAATTAAATGGAGTCACCCATGGCGCGAGTAACCGTAGAAGACTGTCTGGAAAACGTAGCAAACCGATTTGAACTGGTGATGGTTTCCAGCAAACGAGCGCGACAAATTGCAACTGGAGGCAAAGACGCACTTGTGCCAATCGAAAATGACAAGCCAACTGTACTAGCCCTGCGTGAAATTGCAGCGGGACTTGTTACTGCGGCGATACTTGTGGAGCCAACCCAAGAACAAACCGAAGCATTAGCACTGAGTGCAGTACAGGACGGATTTGAACAACACGAACAAGAGCTCAACAACCTCTAACGGAAACCAAGAATTTCCTGGACAGGAACTTGCCTATCCAAGTCTACTATTGGGGCTCTGCTACTTTGTAGTCCCCGCATCTGGGGTTAGTACACTGTGTTAACCGCCGATGAGCTCACCATCGACTCATTCGCCAGCGATCTCAACTCATATCTTGAGCCAGCACAAATAGAACAGGTTGTTAAGGCCTATCACTTCGCCGAAGGTGCCCACAAAGGACAGAAACGGAAGTCCGGCGAACCCTATATAACGCATCCACTAGCAGTTGCTAATATCCTCTCTGACATGCACATGGACCACCAGTGTCTGATGGCGGCGTTACTTCACGATGTCATCGAAGACACCAGCATTCCCAAACACACCCTGGGCCAGGAATTTGACCACGAGGTTGCGGAACTGGTTGATGGTGTCAGTAAACTCAAGAGCATGTTCCATTCCAGGGCAGAAGCGCAGGCTGAAAACTTTCAGAAAATGACGCTGGCGATGGCGAAAGACATCAGGGTCATTCTGGTGAAGCTCGCGGACCGACTTCACAACATGCGGACTCTTGGCCACCTTGACGGCGACAAGCGCCGACGTATCGCCAAAGAGACACTGGAGATCTACGCTCCCATTGCACTGCGCCTTGGTATGAACGACATTCGAATCGAATTCGAGGAACTCGGTTTTAAAGCTATGTATCCACTCCGATCCAGCATGATCGAGAAAGCGGTCAGGAAGGCCAGGGGTAACCGTAAAGAAATCGTCAGCAACATCCGGGAATCGATCAACAGCACACTGGACCGAGAAGGTATCACGGCGAAAGTGTTCGGCAGGGAAAAGCACCTTTACAGTATTTACGACAAGATGCGCAGCAAGCGGAAGTCATTCAACGAGATCATGGATGTATTCGCGTTCCGCATTCTGGTCGATTCTGCAGACAACTGTTACCGCGCACTGGGTACAGTGCATAATTTATACAAACCTGTTGCCGGTCGCTTCAAGGACTATGTTGCCATCCCCAAAGCCAATGGATACCAGTCGCTGCACACAACACTATTTGGAATGCACGGGATTCCAATAGAGATACAGATTAGGACACACGAGATGGAATCGCTTGCCAACAATGGCATTGCCGGACACTACCTGTACAAATCGAAGGATGGATCAACCAGGGGCTCGCACGAGCGAGCCCGTGAATGGATGAAGGATCTTCTGGAGTTACAGCAGAGTGCCGGAAACTCTCTGGAATTTATTGAAAATGTTAAAATTGATCTGTTTCCCGATGAGGTCTACGTATTTTCACCGGTAGGTGAGATCTTCGACCTACCGCACGGTGCAACACCTGTAGACTTTGCATACGCACTACACACAGATATTGGGAACACCTGCGTCGCCTGCCGTATTGACCGAAGGCTGGCACCCCTGTCTGCCACTCTGGAATCAGGGCAAACCGTCGAGATTATCCGTGCGCCCGGCGCACAACCTAACCCCGCCTGGCTGGGATTTGTAGTGACCGGCAAGGCCAGGAGCAGTATCAGGCATACTCTTAAACAACAGCAGAAAAATGAATCAACGATCCTTGGCAGACGGCTGATGGAACGTACCCTTGATCATCACGGATTAACCGTTGACGATATTGACCAGGCAAAGCTTAAGACGGTGCTTGAGGAACGAAAAATCAACTCCCTTGACGACCTTTTGTCCGAGATCGGTCTTGGAAACCAGATGGCCAGTATTGTCGTTAAGCGCTTACTCGGCAATGTTAAGGAACTGGAGAACTCCGAAGAGGGCGGCCCACTAGCGATCAAGGGAACCGAGGGACTGGTCGTCACCTACGCCCGCTGCTGTCACCCGATCCCAGGCGATCCAATCATCGGGCACGTTTCCGCGGGCCGGGGCATCGTCATCCACACAGATACCTGCAGGAACATGGTCGAACTCAGGAGCAAACCAGAAGAGATTATGGGCGTCAGATGGGAACCTAAGGTAGCGCAGGAGTTCTCGGTAGAACTGAGAGTCGAGCTTGAACACCAACGCGGCATCATCGCAGTCGTGGCATCAACTGTCACCGAAGCAAACGCCAACATCGAACGTATCAATATGATGGAAAAGGACGCGCATCTTGGCATCGTGAATATGGTGATCAATGTTCAGGACCGTATCCATCTTGCCAACGTGATTAAACGGCTCAGAACAATCAAGGCTATCAGTAGAATTGTCAGGGTAAGAAACTGATGAAAAAAACGATTACAACCGATAGCGCTCCTGCAGCCATCGGTATCTATTCACAGGCCATTCTACATGGGGGGCTACTCTATGTCAGTGGCCAGATCCCACTCGTTCCAGCGACGATGGAACTCGTCAGTCCTGATATTGACCACCAGATCAACCAGGTGTTTGACAACCTTTCAGCTATTGCTGCCGCCGCGGGAACGACGCTCAATGACGCGGTCAAATTGACGGTTTACCTTACTGATCTTGGCCATTTCCCCATCGTTAACGAGGTGATGGCCTACCGATTAACGCAGCCGTACCCCGCTCGCGTTGCCCTTGAAGTATCAGCTCTTCCCATGTCAGCACTGGTCGAGATCGATGCCATCGTCGCGATCAATTAGGAGACCTGGTCATGCCTGGCGACCTGGCCAACATTGATGTCACCAGCCTTAAAGGCGTCGGTCCAGCCCTGAGCAAGAAGCTGACCAAGCTCGGAATCGAGACAATCCAGGATGTTCTGTTTCATTTACCGTTTCGATACGAAGATCGAACCCAGATAACGCCGATTGGCGCGAGCCGTCCCGGAGAATCCTATGTCCTGCAAGGCGAGATAGTCGCCTGTGAGGTCGCTTATGGCAGGCGACGTAGCCTGCTCGCCTATCTTCAGGACAACACAGGAAAGATTGGCCTGCGGTTCTATCACTTTTCTAA
>Ga0206678_10002715_pt1 | contig 11166 bp, 10 predicted proteins | sample M180m12015metaG_FD_155453 | JGI IMG/M metagenome (GOLD analysis project Ga0206678, IMG submission 155453) | Ammonia-oxidizing marine archaeal communities from Monterey Bay, California, United States - M1 80m 12015 | ecosystem: Environmental > Aquatic > Marine > Intertidal zone | place: USA...
TCCTGTAGGACAAAGGCCCTTGCCCACGTCCAGCAAGGGTCAGAGTATTTAGTAATTTCGTGCCCCGTCTTCGGGTGCTATGCGCGGAACAAGTGCACGCACAAGGCTGGTCATTTCCAGTGTTCCCACTGGGCTGCCGTCACGGGTAACGACGTAAGTATGGGATGTGTCCCCACCAGATTTTGAAATCATATTTTCAAGCGTGTCATCAATATCGACCTCGCCATGCGCACTGCTTGGAACTGTCGATCCTTCAAGCGGGGTCATGATTGACCGAACCCGCAGCACGCGCGCGCGGTTGATATCGCTGACAAAGTCTTCGATGTAAGGGTCATTGGGATTTAGCAGAATATGCTGCGGTTCGCCCTGTTGCACCACATAACCATCTTTAAGGATCACAAGGTGGTCAGCCAGCTTAAGAGCTTCGTCCAAATCATGCGTGATAAAGATGATGGTCTTGTGCAACTCTTTTTGGAGCTCAAGTAGCAAGTCCTGCATATCCGTCCGGATCAGTGGATCAAGCGCAGAAAAGGCTTCGTCCATCAGCATAATGTCGGTGTTAGCCGTCAAGGCGCGTGCAATCCCGACACGTTGTTGCATTCCACCCGAAAGTTGCGCCGGATAGTGATGTTCGAACCCATTTAGTCCGACTCGGTCCAACCACTTTTTCGCTTCTTTGTCACAGTCTGCTTCATCGTGCCCCCGCACGGACAAGGGCATCCCTGCGTTCTTGAGCACTGTCTTGTGCGGCAAAAGGGCGAACTTTTGGAACACCATCGACATCTTTTCCTGCCGCGCCTTGCGCAAACCGTCTTCGGACAGTTTCATCACGTCTTCGCCCTGGACAATGATTTCACCCGCGGTGGGTTCGATCAACCGGTTCAGGTGCCGGATTAAGGTGGACTTTCCAGATCCGGACAGGCCCATCACAACCGTAATCTCACCTGCTTGCATGTCGACGTTGATATCGTTGAGGCCCAGCACATGTTTGTGCTGCGCCAGCAATTCTTCCTTGGTCATGCCGTCTTTGACATGGTGCAAAACGTCCTTGTCCCGGGCGCCAAAGATTTTGTATAGCCCGCGAAGGCTGACCATTGGTTCAGTCATTTTTCCGGTTCCTATCAATGTTTCACACGAGTCATATCAACACGGCTCAGCGCAGCTTTAGATACGCGATCAAGGATCACGGCTAGCAGTACGATGCCGATACCAGCAACGATGCCGACGCCCAGTTCCAGGTTGCGGATACCGCGCAACACGTTCACGCCCAGGCCCGGTGCTGATACAAGCGACGCGATCACGACCATGGCAAGGCTCATCATGATGGTTTGGTTTATTCCAGCCATGATATTGGGCAGTGCCAGCGGCATTTGCACTCGCAGAAGCTTTTGTCGGGAGTTCATACCAAAGGCGTTTGCGGCTTCGATGACGTCCTGATCAACAAGTCGTATGCCCAGATCGGTCAGGCGGATTACTGGCACAATTGCATAAAGAATGATCGCAATCCCATAGAGCTTGGATTCAGTCACAGAGAACAGGAAAATCAGCGGGATGAGATAAACGAAAGTCGGCAAGGTTTGCAAAAGATCAAGTATCGGCACGGTGGATTTTTGCAGGCGATCCGATTTTGACATGGCAATGCCAACGGGGACACCCAGCAATACAGAGATGCTTGTACAGACAAAGATGATCGATAGGGTCTGCATTGCGACATCATAGTGGTCCACAAGACCCAGCAACATGATTGAAATGAATACAAAAATAGTTACAGGTTTTGACCGTGAAGCCCAATAAGAGATCGCAACCAAGATCGGCACCATAACAAACCATGGCGTTGCCTCAAACAGCCACAGCGCTCCATCCAACAACCAGCTTAGCGGTTGGGTAATCGGATCTAAGACTGTTTTGAGCGCGGGCTTTGCAGCTAAAAAGCCTTCTTCGATGCCTTTTGTGACATCACGTGATTGCAACACGCTGCTGCAACTTTCGTTCAGATTGTCGAGTGATGGAAATGGAAAAAATTCGCCTTTGGCTTCATCTCCGCCAGCTTTGGCCATTAGATCTGCCATCGAAAGCGGCGCGCCGTCGCCGGCCTCACCGCACCAACCGCTCAGCCCTAATGCGCTGAATATACTGTCATAAAAAGCCATCCGGACCCATCCTTCGCACTGTTCCAAGTGCCCTTCGCCCATACGAGGGCGAAGGGCATGTTATTTAGCCGTTATCGAGAATTGCAGCGAGCTTTTCGCGCGCTTCGTCATTCAGCCATTCGGCCCAAACATCCTTGTAGTTTGTCAAGAAGTAGACAGCAGCTTCGTCATAGGACGCGTTTCTGTCGAGGCGCCATGCCAGCACTTCGCCCATCTGCTCGTTGGTAAAGCTGACTTTGGCCATCAAAGCCGCCGCCGCGGGCTCACGTTCCGAGAAGCCACCAGCCGCAGCTGTCACAACTTTTGACGCGGGGTACGCCGAGAAACCCGGGTTAGTACAGTCCACATTACCATTACAGGTGTGCGCTTCTGCATCATACGCAGGTACTTCGACTGCGACCATTGGGTATTTTCCCAAAACAGCGGTTGGCGCCCAGTAGTAGCCAAACCAAGGTGCCTTTTCGTCGTAGGCGGCAGCGATAGACGTTTGCAATGTCTCACCAGAACCGTGCTGGAACCGCTCAAGACCACCGGCCTCGGCACCTGCTGCAATCAGGTTGTTGTTGTTGATAATGTCACAGGCCCAACCTGATGGGCAGTCGTGGAATTTGCCTCCAACAGCTGCGGGGTTAGCCATGATGCCTTCCCATGTGGTTAGCTCTGGGTTGGATTCAGCCAAATATGCAGGGATCCACCAAGCTTCGACACCACCATCGGACAGCACGTCCGCCAGTTCAACCAGTTTGCCTTCCGCCAGAAGACCAGGATAGGCAGGCGTAGAGTTTGCCCAGACCTCTGTCAGGATATCGGGCTCGCCTGTTTCCGTAACAGAAGTGATCGCCGTAACAGTTGAAGACGGCACCTTTTGCACTTCGCAACCATAGCCTTGTTCCATCAAGAACGCAGCAACAGCTGTGACAACAGCAGACGAGGCCCAGTTCATTTCGGTAATCGTTACTTCGCCGCAATCAGCATAGGCTGCGGAGCCCGTCGTCATGAGCGCAGCAACCGCAGCACCCTTCAGTAAGTTCAGTTTCGTTTTCTTTTCGGTTTCTCCCGTTAGTCATTTACGCCCTTGTTGATTTTCCGCTGCGGGCCGTGGGCGTATGGCCGTGCATTGGTACGCTTGTTTTGCGTGTAATGCCGTATCGTCAGGACACGACCGGCATTTCATAGTCTGCGCGTGACGTCAAAAGCCGAGCAGCCCCGTCGCGAACTACGATATTTTCCTCATGGACCATCATCAGCCCGTCGCCATAGCTAACTGACGGCTCGATGGTCAACACCATGTTTTCCACCAGCTCTGTCGTATCAAAAGCCGCATGTGACGGCTGTTCCGTCAACTGCATGCCAAGCCCATGACCAAGCCGCCCGATATCGCCATCGGACCTGTCCATTTCAGCGATCACCCCAGACATCGCCACAAACAGATCACGGCAAGTGTTACCAGGCTTCGCGGCTTCGATCCCCGCTTGCGTGGCACGCCATAGAACGTCATAGGCCCGCAAGGCTTCATCACCGGCATGGCCAATGGCCCAATTTCGATCAAAGTCGCAGAAATATCCATCCCAGGTGCAGCCTGTGTCCAGCATCAGAACATCCCCATACTGAAGCGGTCTGCGCGATGGCGGTGAAATGACATCAGCATAACCACCCTGATCTGCGGCACCGACAACATACGGTGCGTCGTCCGCACCGGCACCAATTGCGGCAAGACGGAACTGGCGAAACACCTCTTCCAGTGGCATCCCCTGATGAATGACCTCTGGCACCTTGTCGAAGGCTGTTGATCCGATTCTGCAGATATGTTCAATTTTTTCAATCTCAGAAGGTGATTTGACCATACGCAGCCCTTGAACCAGGCCCGTTACATCAGCAATTTCAAGCCCCGACAAACCAACCATCAGCCGCTCCCAGTCGCCTAGTGGCATTGGCAATTTGGTCTCGTGCCCTTTTAACACGCCTATTTTTCTACCTTTTTTCGCCAACGGCGCAAGCAGATCGGTAAGCAAGCTGATGCCATCATCCAGTGGCGCGGGCGCACTCCAGGTGCGGATGTCATCAATCCAAGTGCGGCGCATCAATTCCGCACCGATTTCAGGTATCACAGCAGCTGGCTTCCCACGGTTGGGAACAAATACAAACCAAGGCCGCGTTGGGCTTTGCCAGAAGAGCGTATGAAACCCGGTGAAATAGCGAACGTCCTGCTCGCTCATTAGCAACATACCCGCAAGGCCTGCAGTTGCCATCAGTGCCTGTGCATTGGCCGTGCGCACGACGAACTCAGCGTTTTCAAAGCCTCGATTGGGTGCAGTTGCGGTCATGGGCATGTTGTAATGTCCTTCAAGCCATGTCGGAATTGTGTTGGCCAACAATGGCATGTGCAGAAAACTCGGCCATTTCTCCGCGCCAGACCTGTCTTCCAAAACAAAAGGGCACACCCGCTTTGTCTCGGATCACTTGTTCAAGCGTTATTACCGTGTGGCGCGCCGAAATGTTCAAAAGCTTGGCCTCGTCCGTTCGTACACCGCGCATGCTTATAACAATATCTCCAGTACTGGCGGCAGCACCATAGTTATTTTCAAGGATCTGCGTCGTTGAATGGCGCAGATCATGCCGCAGGAAATCAGGAAATCGGTCGGCAAGCACATACTCAGTTTCTAGAAAAATCGGATGGCCCCCTGTATGAAAAAGCCGGGTATAGGCGAAAATGGCGCTACCCTCAGGCTGATCGAAAACTGCTGCCAGTCTATTGTCTGCATAAGTCTGGGACGTTTCAACAACTTCGATCTTAAGGTCGACATCATCTGTCTGTGCCGTTTTTACAAAGCTGACCATGTTGCTGACGTTGTACTTAAGTCGCTGTGGCGAAACAAAGCGCCCGCGCCGGTCTGCACTGTATACCAGCCCTTCGATTTCCAATGCTTCGAGCGCCCGGCGACCTGTCATCCGACTGACGCCATATTGTTCTGACAGGTTGCGTTCTGAAGGGAGGATACCATGCTCTTTCAAGACCCCAGTCGCAATCTGATCACGGATTTCATCTACAATTTGCAGAAACCGGGGGCCACGTGACGGGTCGCTTTGCCTGTTTTGGTTTCCCGGTTTGTCCAACAAATTCCGGTTCCTCGAATCAATGCTATCCAAAAGGCTAAGTGGTATATACCAGATCAATCAAGCATTTAATTTCGTGTCGACAGGTTTCGCAGTTTCCTCGATATCTACGATTACATTATCTGGTAGGAGCAAGTTGTCACACTGCATTGCAAAGTGGCTTGGCAGCCAAGACAATAAGAACTCTTTTTAGCGCGATGATGTGATCGTCGAGAAGATTCAAACAAACTGTGAATTTGTCCGGCAAGTTTGGACAGCGTGCTAAGATGTATCCAACACGATTAAATGGATACGAGTATTACAAGGCGATTTAACTCCTCAAATAAGCAAGCATAGGGAGTAGGGATCACTATGAATAGTTCCTGCACAACAGACCTAGAGCGCTCAGCCCACTAGAAAGTTTAGTCTAGGAAAGGATGACCTAAAGGCGCCCCGCAGAGCGCCTTTGGGTTTTGATACAAAGATCGGTGGTTCAATCTACGATGCTTAAAGCCACAAAGCGCGGGTCTCCTGCGCGGCGCACGAGCAAAAGAAGTGACTTGCGCCCAGCCTCTTTGACTTCTTTCAAACGAGTCTCAAACTGAGAAATGCTTGTCACCTTTTGCTGACCAGCTTCTGTAATAACGTCGCCCGCGCGCAGCCCTTTTTCAAAAGCCTCGGTTGCTTCGTCAACGGCCGTAACAAGCAGCCCTTCCAGTTTGTCATCTAAACCCAATTCAACACGCACTTCTTCTGTCAGCTTGCTGAGCGTCAGCCCCAGCACGTCTTTTGTACGCGGTTCTTCGGGTTCGTTAGGGGGTGTCGCCACGGCAGGAAGAGCGCCCTCTGCCTCTTCGCGCCGACCAAGTTTCACGCGCAAAGTTAACGTGGCACCGTCCCGAAATACAACGACGCGCACTGTCTCGCCGACGGGGCTGTTGCCCACTTGCCGCACAAGACCACGGGTGTCGTCGACATTGACACCTGCAAAGCTAATGATGACGTCGCCATTTTTCATGCCCGCTGCTTGCGAAGGCCCTTCCATTACAGATGTCACTAACGCACCTGCAACATCTTCAAGGCCGATCGCCTCGGCAATGTCTTCAGTCACGTCCTGAATTCGCACACCCAGCCAACCGCGGCGCGTTTCCCCGAATTTCTGCAACTGTTCGACCACACGGGTCACTACATTCGACGCCATCGAAAAGCCGATACCGATCGAGCCACCATTTGGCGAAAGGATCGCTGTGTTTACGCCAATCACTTCACCATCCATGTTGAATAGCGGACCACCTGAGTTGCCACGATTGATTGCCGCGTCGGTCTGGATGTAATCATCATACGTTCCACTTAGCGCCCGATTACGAGCGGAAACGATACCCGCCGAAACCGAAAACCCCTGTCCTAGCGGGTTACCCATTGCGATCACCCAGTCCCCTACAAGAGCAGTGTCGCTGTCTCCAAACGGTACGTGCGACAGCGGTTTATCCGCTTCAACCTTAAGCAGGGCGATGTCAGTGTTGGGGTCAGTGCCTATCACCGTCGCTTTCAACTCTTCGCCGTTGAAAAACTCGATCAGAATTTCGTCGGCCCCTTCGATCACGTGGTTGTTTGTAACGACAAAGCCATCTTCCGAAATCACAAATCCAGATCCAAGCGCAGATGAACGGCGCGGCCTGTTGCGTTGGCCATTGTTGTTTCGATCTTGAAACTCACGAAAGAAATCTTCGAAGGGGGATCCTTCTGGCGCAATGCCTTGTGGCCCAGTGCGACCTTCGATCAACGTGGAGGTTGTGATGTTCACGACCGAAGGGCTGATCTGTTCGGCCAAAGGGGCCAAGCTATCCGGGCGCGCGGAAGCGTTTAACGCCTGCACCAAAATGAAGGCAAATGTCAGCACGCCCAACACAAGGGTGCGAACATAAAAAGTATTGTTAAGCTGTTTTGATCGTGCGATTACACGTCTTTGCATCAGGTCCCTCCTGCATGTTCTTTTCAGCCGTGAATGCCTGCGTACGACCGTTTAAATTTGGTCACATGCTGGACGTTTGACAGTCCGGCCGTTGATTACTTAAAATGGCGTCCGGTGTAAGACTGTCAACTCAGTATGACCAAAGCGTGAACAATCTTACAGCGATCTAGGCAACCCAATCTGGAACGCCAACCAAATCAAAATCAGGCCTGCAACCAACACCAAAGCCCCGAATTGCCGCCGGGCAGATTCTGGTAAACTACGCAAAACCTCGAGCACCTTTTCAATGAGCGAAGGGGCCAGAATATAAGCCAGCCCCTCCACCATCATCACAAGCCCGCAGGCAAGCAGCACCCAGGCCACTAGTCGCCTTCAACGCTGCGCGTGCCCTGATCAGAGCGCAGATAGTTGAAAAACTCGCTGTTCGGCGACATCACCATTGTTGAATTCGATCCCTTAAGCGCCCGCTCGTACGCTGTAAGCGAGCGGTAGAATTCAAAGAACTCGGGGTCGGCACCAAACGCTTGCGCAAAGATCGCGTTGCGGCGGGCGTCAGCCTCACCACGGATGATTTCAGCCTGACGTTCAGCATCCGACACCAACTCGACCACAGTACGATCCGCTTGAGCGCGGACGCGCTGTGCGGCTTCGTTACCACGGGCGCGTTCGTCGGTTGCTTCACGCTCCCGTTCTGCACGCATTCGCTGGAAGGTCGCATCCAAGTTTTCAGTGGGCAGGTCGGTACGCTTCAGACGCACGTCGATCACTTCAATCCCCAGCGCGCGGGCTTCCACAATCGCCGCATTGCGGATCCGCAGCATCAGCGCCGCCCTATCCGAGCTTAGAATATCATTGGATGAAACCGAACCAAGAACCTCCCGTGTTTCAGCTCGCAAAATCGAATCCAAACGGTTTTCTGCTGTGGCAATGCCGCCTGTACCCACCGCTTGGCGGAACTGTTCCACATCCACGATCCGGTATCGGGCAAAGGCATCTACCACCAGACGACGATCATCCAGTGGAGTGACCTCAAGCGGGTCTATGTCACGGCTCAGAATACGATCGTCATAGCGCACGACTTCTTGGATCAGAGGAACCTTAAAGGCGAGCCCGGGTTCTTGTTTGACATCAACGATCTGACCAAATTGCAGAACCAGTGCCTTTTCGCGTTCATCCACGATGAACAGCGACGACGAAGCGACCGCAAGAAGCACCACGACGATTGGCAGCAAAAGAGTTGTACGGCGCATCAATTTGACCCTCCACGGCGAAGTTCATTGAGCGGAAGATACGGGACAACACCCTGACCAGAGCCACCACCAGTGTTTTCATCCAGAATGATTTTGTCCATCTGACCCAACACGTTTTCCATGGTCTCAAGATACAACCGTTTACGGGTTACTTCCGGGGCTTTGGTATACTCTGCCAGAACCGCAGAGAAGCGCGAAGCCTCACCTTCGGCTTGGTTCACTTGCTGTGCGCGGTAACCTTCGGCTTCTTCCAAAAGTTGGGCCGCCTGACCACGTGCTTCGGCAAGAACCTTGTTAGCGTATGCATCCGCCACATTTTGCAAGCGATCTCGTTCTTGTTCGGCTGCTTGCACATCACGGAATGCGTCGATTACCGATTGCGGTGGGTCAGCTTTGTCAAAGTTCACACGAATAATGTTCACGCCAGAATCGTAGCTGTCGAGCGTGGACTGGATCAGGTCCTGCAAGCGGCCTGCAATGGCCCCCCGGTCCCGGTTTAGGATCGGCGCCAGATCTGACTGTGCGATGATTTCACGCATCGCCGATTCCGACACGGCGCGAATCGTTGGACGTGGATCGCGCAAGTTAAATAGGAACTGTTCGGGGTTGTTGATATTCCACACCACCTGAAAATCAATATCAACGATATTTTCGTCGCCGGTCAACATCAGACCCGCTTCGGAATTGGTGCGACCAACGCCGATGTCCTCAGTCCGTTCACTGGTGACCTGCAAAACTTCTGCCGTCACAACTGGCCAAGGCGCAAAGTTCAGACCCGAATTCCCAACGGCAGAGAACTCGCCCAAGAACAATTCGACCGACTGTTCTTCGGGACGGACAGTATAGAACGATGAAAACAGCCACAGGGCAAAAGCAGCTATCACCGCGCCAAACACCGTGCGTCGCGTCAGGAATGGGCCGCCACCGCCAACAGGGCCGCGCCCGCCACCCGTGCCGCCGCCACCACCGCGACCGCCCATCAGGACGCGCAGCTGTTCTTGGCCTTTCTTCACCAATTCTTCGATCTCGGGAATCTGCGGGCCTTCGTCACCCGGACCACGCCCGCCATTGTCACGTCCTGGGCCGCGCGGACCATTTCCGCGCCCGTCATTGCCACCGCCCGAATCTCCGCCGCCCCCCCAGGGGCCGCCCGTATTGCCAGCCATATGGTGTAACTCTCCTTTAGTTGCGCAGTGATCCCACGCGTTCATATTTAAGATGTGTTTTCTTGAACAAAGTTCAAGTTGTTCGCAAAGGTGTCTTCATTGTTACGATCTCTTCGGACATTGTCGGGTGCACAGCAACCGTTCGGTCAAAATCTTCTTTTGTTGCGCCCATTTTGATCGCAATGCCTGCCAACTGGATCATCTCGCCTGCGTTTGGTGCGACGATATGGCAACCCAGAACCTTACGCGTCGCAACGCTGACAACAAGTTTCATCAAAACGCGGTCAGGCTGCCCGGCAAAGGCACTCTGCATCGGTCGGAAAGATGTTGCATAAATTTCTACAGGCTCGATATCCCGCGCGGCCTCTTCGCTCAGCCCGATGGTTCCCATCTCGGGCTGCGTAAATACGGCAGATGGGATCAATTCATGATCCACCGAGGTGGCGTTATCCTTGAACACCGTTTCGACAAAAGCCATCCCCTCACGGATCGCCACCGGCGTCAGGTTCACCCTGTTGGTTACATCGCCGATGGCATAAACACTGTCGACGGCTGTTTTTGAGTATTCATCGACGATGATTTCGCCGCGGCGCCCAACTTCGACCCCGATGTCTTCCAGTCCCATATCACTGCTGTTGGGATCACGCCCCGTCGCAAATAGAACAAGGTCAAATGCCCGAGCTGTGCCAGACGTTGGTGTGACCCAGACGGGGTCTGCAGTAGAATGGTCCGGATCTGCGGCAGCCATCGCCGCGATATTGGTGCCAACCTGTAGGTTGATGCCCTTTTCGCGCATCATTTCCGCAATCAGGCTCCGCGCTTCGTCGTCAAATCCACGCAGGATCTGCGCCCCACGATAATACTGCGTAACCTCAACGCCAAGCCCGTTAAAAATGCCCGCAAACTCGCAGGCGATATAACCACCACCCACAATCAGGATCGATTTAGGCAAAGCTTCGAGGTGAAAGATATCATCGCTTACAATGCCAAGTTCAGCATTGGGAATATCTGGCCGGACAGGGTGGCCACCAGTGGCCACAAGGATGGTTTTTGCGGTTTTTGTTTCTCCATTGGACAGCACCACAGTATGTGCATCCCTGAGTATCGCACGAGCGTCAAATGTCTCTACCCCAGAATTCTTGAGCAAGCTCCTGTAAACACCTTCAAGCCGGTCGAGTTCCTCATCCAAGTACTTGCGGAATGTGAGCCAATCGAACGTGCCTTCGCCGATGTTCCAACCATAGCCGCGCGCCTGCTCTGGAACTGATGCAAATTCGCTGGCAAAAACCATAAGCTTTTTGGGAACACAGCCTCGGATAACACAAGTCCCGCCGTAACGGTCTTCCTCGGCAAGTGCTACACGCGCGCCAGCATCACCAGCCGCCACGCGCGCAGCCCGCACACCGCCAGAGCCGCCGCCAATAACGAATAGATCATAATCGAAGTCCATGAAGCCTCCGCAGCTTGCATTTTCATGCGATATCTCACAGCTAAGCATGAAACACCAGTTCCGGCAGGACATCCTGCCATGCTTT
>Ga0206678_10002716_pt1 | contig 11164 bp, 10 predicted proteins | sample M180m12015metaG_FD_155453 | JGI IMG/M metagenome (GOLD analysis project Ga0206678, IMG submission 155453) | Ammonia-oxidizing marine archaeal communities from Monterey Bay, California, United States - M1 80m 12015 | ecosystem: Environmental > Aquatic > Marine > Intertidal zone | place: USA...
TCAAGAAAATAGAGGTAAATATGTTAAAGAGGTTACAAACATTGCTGAAGAATCAATAGGGCATACTGGCTTAGAATTGGAAACAGTTTCACTGACTGGACTTGACCAAGCCCCAATAGAATTATTCAATCCTTCAAACACTTTTGACTCACAAGGTTTAACAAGATTAACAGAACAAATTGAAGCTAGAAGAAAAAAACGTAACGACATAAAACAAGATACAAAAATTCAAATTGAAAACAAAGATTTAGAAACAATTCAAAAAGAATTAGAAATACAAAAAGATAAAGAGTTTGCAAAATATAAACAAGAAAGAGAAATTTCTAATCAAAAATCTTTAGAAAAAACTGAGACAGTTAAAATTAAAGCACAAAATGAGATTGAGGCTGAAGAAGCAGAAATTAAAGCAGCAGAAGAAATCGAAAAAGCTAAAATTTCACAAGCACAAGTTATAGAAGTTGAAAAACGTTTGACAGAAACAAGATTAATAGAAGAGATTGAGAAAAGAAGAAGAGAGCAAAATGAACTTGAGCAAAGTTCCACTCTATCCATTAGAGAAAAAAATCTTGAAACAGAAATTAAGATTTTGGATTTAGATAAACAAAGTGAATATGCTAGATTAGAAAAACAGAGATTGGTTGATATTAAAAAAGCTCAAGAAAGAACAGAAATTGTGAAAGAACAGTCTGAAAGAAACCGAGATGCTGAAGAAGCTCAGATTATATCTGAAGAACAAGTTAAAAATGCTAAAATTAGTCAACAGAAGAATATTGACTCCTATAGGATTGCAGCAGAACGAGAAACAAGATTGCTAGATATTGAAAAAGCAAAAAGAATTAAGCTTGAAGAACATCAAAAAGAACTTGAAATTATCGATAAATCTAAAATAGTTCTTAAATCAAAAGCTGAAGAAGAAGCAACAAGAGCGAAAGTTCTAGAAGCAGAAGAAAAAGCTCAATCAGCTAAGTTTATTGAAAAAGCAGAAGGAATAAAACAAGTAGAGGTGATTTCTGCTGCATCTAAAGCTGAACAAGATCGATTTGCTACACTAGCAACTAAACTCAGATATGAAATTGATGCTGCGGGTAAAAAAGCTCTTAACACTGCAGAAAATTTAAGAAGTGATGCAAGTAGAAGAAGTGCATTAAGATTAAAATTAGCAGAAAAAATTGAAGACATCATTAGAGAAAGTGTAAAACCAATGGCCAACATAGGAGATATAAAAATTGTTGATGTTAATGGATTACCTGGTTTTAGTGGAGGGGTATCAGGTGGAGGAAGCGGATCTGGAGATTTAATCTCAACTGGTGGTGGTAGAGATGGTAATTTAGCTGATAGTGTTGTTAATTCAGCTTTACGCTATAGAGCACATCAACCTTTTTTAGACAGCTTGTTGAAAGAAATAGGAATGAACCCAGGAGAAATAAGTAATATTAGAAATATTTTAGGTGATTACGAAAATCCAAAAAAAGATTTTCATATGAATTTTGATAAAGATCCAACAAAAAATTCTAAACCAAAAAGTTCAAAGACTTAACATTGCGAAAGAATAATTTTTTATGAGTGCAGAAATAAATAATTGGGCAAAAAAATTTGAAGATTTAACCAATAATAATGAAACCATAAATGCTATGGCAAAATATTATACTTGTTCGTTTATGTTTGATATGGAAAAATTAAAAGTTATTATTGAAATGCATGATGGAAAAGTAAAAAATATAAACACAAATCCTGCCCCATTAGACCCATATGATTTTGCACTTCGAGCGTCAGCAAAAACCTGGCAGGAATTTGGTAAGTCTATTCCAAAACCAATGTATCATGGCATTTGGTCTGCCAGTTTTCAAAGAGATCTAAAAATAGAAGGTAATCATTTAATTTTAATGCAAAATTTAAGAAATTTTACAGTTCAGTTTGAATTGTTAAGACAAACTGGGGTGCCTGTTTAATATGAAACGGAGAAAGAAAAAATAATGGTAAAACATCATGATGTCATAGGTAGATATGTAACAATCGAAGTAGATGATTGTGAATACAAAGTTTTTTATCTTCAAAATGGAAAAGGAACTCCTCTTATATGCCAACATACAGCAGGTTGTCATAATCATCAGTGGAGAGATCTTCTCGAAGATGAAGAAATAACTAATAACTATAATGTGATTGCATATGATTTACCTAGGCATGGAAAATCTGATCCACCTCATAATAAAGAGTGGTGGAAAGAAGAATATAAACTCACTGCTGAACATTATTGTAATTTTGTTGTAAAATTATGTGATGCTCTTGATTTGGATAACCCTATTTTTATGGGATCTTCTTTTGGAGGAAATGTAGCCTTGCAACTCGCTTTACATCACCCAAATAAGTTTAAAGCTGTAATACCTGTAGAGGCTGCAGATTATGCCCCTGGCTTTTATTTAGATTGGTGGCGCCATCCTCATGCAAATGCAGCTCAAGTATGTGCAAGTGGTGTTTGGGATTTAATGGCACCGCAATCTCCTGAGATGGACAGATGGTTAACATGGCATTATTACACGCAAGGCTCTGAGGCATTTAAGGGTGATCTGCACTTTTATTCAGTTGATCATGATTTAAGAAACGATCTTGAAAACATTGATGGAAGAAAATGCCCTGTAGTGATGTTAACAGGAACATATGATTACCTCACTCCACCAGAAGCAACTGAAAATACTGCAAGACAAATAAAGGGGGGAGTTTATATTGAAATGACTGATATTGGTCATTTTCCAATGAGTGAAAATCATGATCTTTTTCGCGTTTATTTAATGGAGGCACTTAAAATTATTGAAGAAAAAACCAATTAGTAGGTATGCATAAACATACTTATTTTTAATAATTAGAGGAATGCTATGATAAAAGATAAAACAGGTGTACAACTTAATGCTGCACATACTGCAACAGATGACTTTATTACAAAAAAATATATTTTGCCTTTGCTACAAGATGAAGAAACTCGTAATCGTCTAATAGCAGAACACAAAGCAACTCCGGTTGGTAGGGCTCCTCATAAAGGTAATCCAGCTGTTGAACATTCTAAGGATTTAATAACTGTTCTTGATAAATTAAGAAGACATCCTATGGCTGGAAAATACGTTACAATATGTAAAAAACCTTTTGAAGATTATAGAATAGGAATTTGTAGTGGTATTAGAGGCGTTCCTGTTGAAATTTTAGAAGACTCTTTTTCTTCAGAAGAAGCTTGTGAACATGCAATTTTTCTTAAAAGGGTTTTTGATTTGTTGGAGAAATATTCTTAATGTTAAAAATTACAGGTTACAGTGATAAGTATGCAGTTCATCCAGGAGAAAAAGTAGAGTTTTATATTAATTCAGAGGATAACGAGCAATATGAGGTTCAAATTGTAAGATTAATTCATGGAGACACTAATCCAGATGGACCAGGTTACAAAGAAGAGGAAATTGGGGCAAGTTGTAATGGTAATTATGAAGGGAGAAACCAAAAGATACACGGTGGTTCTTATGTGATTATTCCTCAAGACAAAAGAATGAATACAGAAAGTTTCACTATTCAGGCGTATATATTTCCTACAACGCCTAATAAGGGCAGACAAGGCATTTTAACAAAATGGAATGAATCAAACTCATCTGGCTACGGACTATTCGTTGACGATGAAAGTTGTCTAAGTCTAATGATTGGTGATGGTGAAGGGCAGCAGTACAAAATTTCTAGTGAAAAAAAATTAATGAGAAAAGTTTGGTATTTAGTAGCGGCAAGTTACGATGCTGAAACTGGAAAAGTAAAATTATATCAAGAACCTACTGTTACTCCAACAAATGGAGGATTAGGAATGTCTCTTTTACATCCTGCAGATGAGACAACTGCTTATGTAGAAAGCTCTAACAATATTAAACCTGGAAAAAATGATGCCCCTTTTTTAATGGCAGCTTCAACTGTAATAGATTTTTCTGGAAGATATATTCATGGTAAACATTACAAGGAAGCTCTTTCCCCTATTGAATTGCCTCAACAGGGATTTATTTTTAATGGTAAAATTGATCGACCTAGATTAAGTAATAAAGTTTTATCAAAAGATGAGATAAAAATATTAGCTAGCGGTTATAGTGGTTGTGACGCAGATTTAAGATCAAAAGTTCTTGGTGTTTGGGATTTTCATGCAAATATCACTTCGAATATTGCATCAACACATATACTTGATATGTCACCTAGTCATCTTAATGGATTTATAGTTAATTTGCCTGTCCGAGCGATGACAGGATATAATTGGACAGCAGATGATATTGTTTATCATCATAAACCTAATGAATATGGAGCAATCCATTTTCATGACGATGATATTGATGATGCAAGATGGGAAGTAGATTTTGTTTTTGATGTTCCCGATAAAATTAAAACTGGTATTTATGCTGCTAGGCTAAGAATTAACGGAGAAGATTCTCCCGAAACAGAAGATTTTGTTCCTTTTGTAATTAAACCACCTAAAGGAAAAGCTACTTCCAAAATGGCATTAATTATTCCAACAAATAGTTATATGGCTTACTCAAATGATAATTTAGGAACAAACTCTGTAGTAGCGCAGTTACTTGCAGGTAAAGTGCCTGTACTATCAGCGTCTGATTTATATTTAAACGAACATAGAGAGTATGGACTATCAACTTATTCTCAACATTCTGATGGAAGTGGCGTATGTTACTCATCTAGACTTAGACCAATTTTAAATATGCGACCTAAATATAGGCATTGGCTATCTCCATCACTTTGGCAATTAAACGCAGATTTGCATTTAACAGATTGGCTTGAAGAGAAAGGATTTGATTTTGATTGTGTCACAGATGAAGATCTTCATATTGAGGGAGTGGAACTACTTAATCGATATCAATGTGTACTAACAGGTTCACATCCTGAATATAGTTCTGAAAAGATGCTTGCTGCTTATGAAGCTTATCAATTGCAAGGAGGTAGGTGGATTTATTTAGGAGCGGATGGCTTTTATTGGATTAGTGAATACCATCCTGATAATCCAAATATTATTGAAGTTAGGAAAGGTGAAGCTGGTACAAGAGCATGGACCGCTAATCCAGGAGAGTATAATAATGCTTTTGATGGAAAATTTGGAGGAATGTGGCGTGCAAGAGGAAGAATTCCCACTAAAGTTTGTGGTTTAACCTTTACTGCTTATGGGTTTGATGTTTCATCTTATTATAAAAGATCTGATGATAGTTTTAGGCCAGAATGCTCTTGGATTTTTGAAGGTGTTGGATCTGATGAGAGAATAGGTGATTTTGGTCTTGTTGGTGGTGGTGCAGCTGGAGTTGAATTAGATAGATATGATCTAGAATTTGGTACACCGCATAATGCTTTTCTTTTAGCTCAATCAGAAGACCATACTAATTTGATGCTTCAGGTTAATGAGGAAATTCATTTTTCAGTTAGAGGTTACCACGGTGGTGGTACAGAAAACCCAATGGTTAGAGCAGACATGATCTATTATAAAACACCTAATGAAGGTGCTTTATTTGCTCCAGGTTCGTTATCGTGGTGTGGAAGTTTGTCTTATAATAATTATGAAAATAATGTTTCTAAAATTTTAGAAAATGCGATCAAAGGGTTTTTAAAAGAAGGACCTCTTCCATAATGAGTTCTTCATCTTTCATTAGACCAGAAGGTACAGATGGAAAAGCTATTTTGGGTTCTGATAAAAATACACAATTTAATAAGTTAGAAAAAAACGAATTAAATAAGTTAGACCCTGATAAGTTGAATGATTTGGCGGAGTGTTTGTTTGTCTTAAATAATAAAAGATATGGGCCAATTCCAGGCGCCTATATGGTTATGTGTACTAAACCTGGAAAAGAATGGTGTGTTGGCCAACTTAACGCAGATAGAGCAAAACCTTTCATTCTTTTTGATGATAAAATTTTTTCTTCTCCTGAAGAAGCTCAAAAAGAAGCAGAAAGAATAAAAAAAGAAAAGGGAGAAACAGAACCACCAAGAAGGTGCACTTAAAAACATGGCTAAGCCAAACGTATTAATAGATAATAAAAAAATAAAAGTTACAGAATGGTTCTTTGAAGTAGGTGATAGTACTGGAATGCATATTCATGAATATGATTATATTGTTGTACCTATGTTGGATGGTGAATTAAAAATATTGGATAAAAAGAATAATGAAAGAATTTCAAAGCTAATTAAAGGAGGAGCTTACTACAGAGATAAAGGTGTTGAGCACAATGTATTTAATAATAATGAATTCCCCTATACCTTTATAGAAATAGAAATAATTAAGTAATTTAATGTCTGATAAAATCTTATGGTTTTTTATTTTTTTAATTCTTTATGTTTCCTTTTGTATTTTTTGGGCAATAAGAGGATCAAGAACATCTAATAATGAGCAAGAATACTACTTAGCAAATAGAAGCATCTCCTCGTGGGTCTTCTTTTTTTCCGCAACAGTCGCTACATTTGGGGGGTTAATTTTCTTTTTTCAAATAAATACTATTTACATCGATGGATTTCAATATGTAGGCACATCTTTTGTTGTAATTACCATACCACTTGCCAGTATACTCTTTTTCAAAAGACAATGGATGTTAAGTAGAAAATTTGGATATATTACGCCTGGTGAATTGTATTATGATTACTATAAAAGTGATACTATAAGAATTATTACGGTCCTTGTTACTTTTTTTATTAGTGTGCCCTTACTAGCAACTTTGTTTGGAGCGACAGGTTTTTTAGTTAATATGATTTCTAATGGAGCGATAACACGCGAGTTAAGTATGTGGGTAATCTCTTCTGTAGTTTTGTTGTATGTGGTAATGGGTGGTTTTAAAGCTACTGTTAGTATTGGTGTTCTTCAATCATGGTTATTTATAACAACATTTGTAATTTTAGGTTTTGTTACTTTTATTTTTATTGGAGGTTTTGACTCATTTAGTCTTTCTTTGGCTAATATCGCATCATCTAATTTAAATTCATTAGAGACCACTCGAGGATATGGTGGTGGTGACTACAACAGTTTTTTTGCTGTTCCAGGTGTGATCCAATGGGTTGGGGGGCTTGGTAAAGAACCTTCTGTTGGTGGACCATGGACAGCGATGATGATTTTAACATTCTGTTTATCATTTATGGGAATAGTTTTATCACCAATTTTTTCAATGTGGAGTTACTCAACAAAACACACAAAAGTATTTTCTTATTACCAAATTTGGGGAAGTGCAGCAGTCATTGGGTTTTTATTATTTATTTTTGCTACAATCATAGGTGTTGGTGCAAATTTATTAGGAGCTAATGCAGATATTAACACTAATTCTTTATCTTTGAGCAATATTCTTCCAGAAATATCTAAGTCAGATAGTTCAACGTTAATTTTTTATATTGTAAGTATTATGGATGATCAAGCTATTTGGATTACAGGTTTTCTTTTTATTGGTTTAATAGCTGCCATTCAATCAACAGCTGCAGCTTTTTTATTCAGCTCAGGTAGCATAATTACGAGAGATTTATACAAAGTTTACATTGATAAAGATATGCAATGGAATAAAGAAAGAATGGTTGCAAGATTAATAATCCTTTTTATTTTTCTCTCAGCTCTATATTTGGCAACTTTTGCAAAACCAGCAATGATATTATTTAGTGGTATAGCTATTTCACTTGCCTTTCAGTTTATTACGATTTTACTTGGTGTACTCTGGTTTTCTTGGATAACAAGAGGGGCAGCAACAATGGGTATTATAATAGGATTTATAATTGTGATTTTAACTGAAACAATTGGTCAACAAATTACTGGTAATAGATTGCCATGGGGACGATGGCCTCTGACTATTCATTCAGGTATTTGGGGATTAATTTTTAATTTATTAGTTTGTTTCTCCATTTCAATTTTTTCATTTTTTTCAAAAAATGACATTTATAAATCACATAGGGAAAAATATCATAATTTTTACAGAGAACACTCAGGACTTCAACCAAGTAGACGTAAAATAAGATCCTTTGCCTATGTTATTGCATTGATATGGTTTTTTGCAATTGGGCCAGGACTTGTCATTGGAAATGATATTTTTGGCATGCCGAATGCTGGCTATGATGGATGGTATATGAAAATTCCATCGTTATGGGGATATCAATTAATTTGCTGGATTATAGGAATTGGTTTGTTGTGGTTTTTAGCTAACAAAATGGACCATTCAACTTTACCAACAAAACCAATTCAGCCTGGGGATTTGTTCGAGGATGTAGAGGGAAATGTAAACTACACAGAAAATGTAGGCTCTAGCTATGGTTGGATACTAATATTAATCGGATTGGCAATTTTATCTATTGTATTTTACATCTACGTTGTTTGATAAATGGGAAATTTTAATATTAAAGAAAAAGTTTTTGGATTAGATTCAACACAATTAAAATTTGGACAACAAAGTTTAAATGAACTTAGTTGGGAAATACAAAAATTTAAACCTAAAATAATTTTATTAGTAATAGACCCGGCTCTGAAAAAATTTAATGTTAATAAAAAAATAATTAATCAAATAAAAGACACCAAAACACAATATATAATTTATCAAAATATAAAAATTGAACCATCTTTGCAAAGCTTAGAAGCCGCTTCTGAATTCGCTAAAAAAATTAAATTTGATTTAATTATCGCGGTTGGAGGAGGGTCAACAATAGATACTGCAAAAGTAATCAATTTAATTAAAGTTTGTAAAGGTAAGGTCATGGATTATGTCAACCAACCTATTGGAAAAGGGGAAAAACCTTCTAAAAAACTTTTGCCTTTTATAGCTGTTCCAACAACATCTGGATCAGGTTCAGAAGCAACTACTGTAGCTGTACTTGATATACCTGAGTTGAGAGTTAAAACTGGCATTTCTCATACTTTTTTAAGGCCATCTTTAGCGCTAGTTGATCCCGAACTCTCTAAATCTGCGCCTTCTGGTGTAACTGCTTCTGCAGGATTAGATGTTATTTGTCATGCAATAGAAAGCTATATATCAAAACCTTATTTTTCAAGAAATAGACCCTTAACGCCAGCAGATAGACCACCCTATCAAGGTAGTAATCCTATTTCTGATATTTGGTCTCTACAAGCAATAGAGTACGCAGGTAAATATTTTTTGCGGTCGGTTCTAGATTCAAAAGATTTGGAGGCAAAGGGTTTTATGATGCTTAGTGCAACTCTAGCTGGTATAGGTTTCGGCTCAGCTGGTGTGCACATTCCTCATGCTTGCGCATATCCAATAGCTGGATTAAAACATACTTTTAAAGCGAAAGGTTATAAAAAAGCTTTTGTTCCTCATGGTATTTCTGTTTTTGTAACTGCACCAGCATCTTTTAGATTTACCTACACTTCAAATCCCAAAAAACACATAAAGGTAGCAGAACTATTGAAAGGTTCTCCAATAAAAAATCCTAGTAAGGAAAGTCTGCCCAAAGAATTAATTAAGATTATGAAAAAGATTAATACACCTACTGGCATAAAAGATTTAGGATATACAAAAAAAGACTTACCTAAGTTAATTTCTGGAGCATTGAAACAAGAACGTTTATTGGCGTTATCTCCAACAAAAGTTCAAGAAATAGATATTAAAAATATATTAGATCAATCAATGAAAAACTGGTAATTTAAAAATATGTACGAAAATACATCATCATTTAATACAAATATCAGACTCTATATGTTTCAAACTGGCATACTAAAAACTAAATTGAAATATATTAAAATGAATCAATCCAATGAAGATTTTGAAATTCCTGTTCCATGGTTTTTAATTAAACACCCAGAAGGAGATGTAGTAATTGATGGTGGGAATGCCATTGAAGTTGCTATTGATAAACACTCCCATTGGGGAGATGTTGTCACTGCGTATGATCCTATAATGCAAAAATCTGAAAATTGTATTGATCAAGCAAAGAGTGTTGGCACTAATATATCTGATGTAAGATATTTAATTCAATCACACTTACATCTCGATCATACAGGGGGGATTGGTCGTTTTCCTAGCGCTACACATGTAGTTCAAAGATTAGAATATGATTATGCATATAATCCTGATTGGTTTGCATCTGCTGCATACATAAGAAAAGATTTTGATAAACCTAATATTGAATGGAAATTTTTAAATGACAAAAAAACTGATTTTTTTGATTTATACGGAGATGGAGTAATAAAAATTATTTTCACCCCAGGTCATGCGCCAGGTCATCAATCCATATTGCTCAACCTTCCTAAAACAGGTCATGTTTTATTAACAATAGATGCAGCTTATACGATGGATCATTGGAATAACAAATGCTTACCTGGTCTCCTTCATTCTTCTTCTGATTCTGCTAAGTCAGTTACCAAATTAAGAAAAATAGCAAAAGAAAATAAAGCAATTATAGTAACAGGACATGATCCTGATGCATGGTCAACATTTAAGAAAGCACCTACTTTTTATTACGAATAATACAATAAATTCTGATTTCATTTTAGAATCGTAAATTATGATTAATATGAAGTCTTATTATGTTATCTAAGGTTATAACCATAGCTCAACAAAAAGGTGGAACTGGAAAAACAACAATTGCTGTTAATCTAGCTCTAGCTTTTATCAAAATTCATAATTTTAAAGTAGCAATAATTGATACTGATCCTCAAGGTAGTCTTGGTAAATGGTATATGGTTAGAAATGATAAAGGATATTCAAATAAAAATCTTACATTTAAAACAGCAAGTTTATGGGGCGCTCAGTATGAGTCTAAAATTTTAAAGGAAACTAATGATATAGTCATCATTGATACACCTCCAAAAATAGAGTCAGATGCAAGACCAGCAATAGAAGCGGCCGATCTAGTGCTAATACCTCTTGCTCCCTCACATGTTGACTTTTGGGCAACTGAAGCAATTATTGAAATAGCAAAAAAAGCGAAAAGAAAAATATTAACACAAATTAATAGAGCTAATCATCGCTCTAAATTAATTCAAGATACTTACGAATATATTAAAAGCATTGAAGTTTTATCTACTAATACTTTATTAGGTCATAGACAGATATTTGTATCTTCAATGGGAGAAGGAAGAACAGTTGTTGAAAAACAAAGAAAAGGTAAAGCTATTGATGAAATAAAGGGGATAGCAAATAAAATTATTAGTGAGTTAAATTAAAAAAAACTTATTAAATAT
>Ga0206678_10002728_pt1 | contig 11133 bp, 13 predicted proteins | sample M180m12015metaG_FD_155453 | JGI IMG/M metagenome (GOLD analysis project Ga0206678, IMG submission 155453) | Ammonia-oxidizing marine archaeal communities from Monterey Bay, California, United States - M1 80m 12015 | ecosystem: Environmental > Aquatic > Marine > Intertidal zone | place: USA...
TCTTTTCTTTTTTTTTGAGGCTTTTTTCTTGCCAAGAAATATTCAAACTCTTCTTTATCCTTTCTATTGAAAGTAAGTAGCACTTCTTTAATATAATTCATTAATATCCTTTTTATAAATACTAATATACTGATTAACAATTAATTAATTAGTGTAAATAAATATTTAAATATCCTTTTTTTGTAAATATCAAGTTTGCAACCATACACTTTAGCTATAATTTTATACTGAATTTAAAAAATGGGTAACCCAAAATACTTATATAAATACAAAATAATAAAGGGGATTCACAAAGACGAAGAAATATTTTTAACTTTCAGAAAAGGAAGTGAGTTTGTAAAAAAAGGGTACGCAGTTTTTTTATATAAAATTGAAAAAAATAAAAATTAAAGCCATGAGGTCATTCATAACAATATCAACTTTTTTAATTTTAATCACAATAACAGGACCTCAATACTTGTATTCAATAAATAGTATTGACAATTATATACCTTTCAGCAAAGGATCTGACGAAAATGACAAAAAGAAAAAAAAGGATAGAACTACAATCTTAAAAAAGTTAAGACTTTTTAAATCAAGTATCTACAAAAATCAAGACCTTAAAGACTTCAATTACCACCTTAAAATCTATGTAATTGATGCCGATATAGAATCTGTTTGGTCAACTTATACAAATTCTAAACCCAATGAAGTATGGCATGGTCCTTTAGGCACCTATAAACACTCTTATTCAACAAAAGAAGATAAAATCTACCTGTCTAATGACTCATTATTACCAGTAATAGAATTAGACATGGTATATGAAATAAATTTAAAAATTGCTAAAATTCTAAATGTAGGCGTTGCTTTTAAAATAACAGATTTGGACCATAAGAATAAAGTGATTGAATTTACTTATGGAGAAGAGAATAAATCACATGGTAGGCAGAAAATCATTTTTTCTGAATTTAAAGGAAAAACATACATATTCCACTCTTCTAATTTTAAAAGCGAAAATAAAATAAGGGATAAATATTTGTACCCAAAATTCCATGAAGTTTGCATGGATGAATTTCATAACAATATGATCAGTAAGATTATGAATACTAAAAAAGAAGAATACATACAGACATCTTACCTATTTGATAATAAATAAAATGAACCTAAAATATAATGTCATGAAAACTATTAAATTAACCATTATACTATTGATTACAGTTGTATTTAGCAGAGTCAATGTTCTTACACAAGACAATCAAACAATTGCAATATTAGATATTGACGCCATTAACACCTTGTACAAAGGAACTGAAATAACCAGACTACTCAGATTGGAAGCTAAAAAGCTAAAAAAAGAAATGATCTTAGATGTTTATGACATGAAAGAGATCTTTGCTGAAAACAATTTTAATGACACTGCTTGTTATAGTAAAAACTGCGGAATTAAAGCAGGCAATCTACTTAATGCCGATAAAGTAGTCACTGGAAGTATTGAAAAATTTGGCAACAAAATGATCATTAGTTTAAACTTAATTGAAGTGAAAACTGAAAAGATCATTAATCAGGATGTCTCTGAATTCATTAACAAAGAAGATGAAATACAGAGAATGTTAAGAATCTCTATTCAAAAACTAATGACTGGCCAACCTGAAGAACAGCTACTAGCAGAACTCACCTATATTGAGCTTCCTATAAAAAACCCTAATAACATCATTAACTTAAATGGCCCCAGAATGGGAATTGGGATAATTACTGGAGACGGAGCTCCCCGATTAATGGCAGGTAATGATGTTGGAGGGTTTGAAATGCTTGGATTTGGAAGCACTGCTATAACTTCTTCTATGGGGTATCAATATGAGGAAAGATACATAGCTACCAAAAATTTTCAGGCGCTAGTTGAATTTGTAGGATTAGTAAGTGGAATGGAAACCGGAAAATTCAATCCTAGCATTACTATTCTAAATGGATTCAGGTTTTCTAAATCGAATTGGGAGATTGGATTTGGACCTTCATTCAAATTAAAAAAAGTAAGTAATGGATATTATGACAATGCCAACATTTGGCACAGAGAACAAGAATGGGATCCAAATTTAAATGGAGAAAACCCATATACAATTGAAAAAAATGTACTCGATTCTAGAGGGAGATTCGCTGGTGACATGGGAATGGTATTTGCTTTTGGAAGGACCTTTCAATCTGGAAGATTGAACATCCCACTTAATTTATATGTTGCTCCAAGAAAGAGCGGAACAACCATTGGCTTATCCCTAGGATTTAACATTCAAAATCAATAATTTAAATTATGAGAACATTTCACTTTAGTAAAATATTAATGGTATCATTTCTCTTGTTAAATCAAGCATTTGCTCAAGAAATTGAAACAGATTCAACTTCAAAAGAGAAAGTTTATTATCTAATTAAAAAAGCGGATGGCAACGAGTTATACGGCTATATAATTAGTGATGATGGCAGAGAAATACTACTAGAAACAAAAACAATTGGCAAAGTTTACATTAATAAATCCGACATAAAAGAAATCATAGACATTAATCATAAAGACATAGAAAATTATGGCGAATTCAGAGAGACCGGTCCTTTTACAACAAGGTATTATTTTACCAACAATGCACTTCCAATTAAAAAGGGTGAAGATTACGCGATGATCAATTTATACGGACCTGAAGTACACTTTTCTCTAAGTGATAATTTCTCTTTAGGAGTTATGGCTACCTGGATTGCTAGCCCTATTGCCTTGGCTGCAAAGTATTCTTTTAATTCAAAAAGCAAAACTCATGTTGCTATTGGAACTATCATGGGCTCATCCGGCTATATTGAACAAGGAGGCGTGACAGGTGGTCTTCATTGGTTAACAATTACTAGAGGTGATAGATTATCTAATTTTAGCATCTCTGCTGGATACGGTTACTTTTATGACAATGCCAATATTTTTAATAATTATTTAGGCAGTAAATATACCTGGCAGTCATACAACTCGAGCCAACCCTATTACATTGAAAATAATCAAGCAGGATATGCCATAAATGACAGCGTATATGGAAATTCATATTATTACAATGATAATAACATTAGACAAAATAAATTTCAAGATGCTTTATTTATTGGAATTGGAGGCATTACTCCAATAGGAAAAAAAGCCAGCTTTATTTTTGATTCAATGATCATATTGAACAAAAAAGAATCGGTAGAATATTCACCATATACAATTAATGTAGATTACGATAACAGTTTTTACCCTGACCCTCCAAATATTGTTAACGAAACATATACTATAGGAAAAGGAGAAATAGTTGAAAAAGGATTCAATACCACCATCATCTTTATGCCTAGTATGCGGTTTAATCAATCTTATGAGAAAGCTTTTCAAATCGCACTTGCAGGCGTAGTTAATATTGATAATACAGGAGATGTAACATCATTCCCTATTCCAATGGCATCTTGGTTAAGAAAATTTTAATCTTTAATTAAAATTAATTAATAACAGATTTTATACTTCCATAGGTATCAACTGTATAGGTTTGCAAATCATTCTTATTAATCCATTCAGCTTTTGTAATCCCCTCTTCAATTTGAGGGACCAAGGCATGTTCTTTTTCATAGCTCATTGCAAACCAATAGGTCTTTTTCAAATATTTTTTCCCATCTCTTTCATAAGTATGATAAGTAGAAGAGATCTCATCAGTGATTTCAGGCCCTACTAACCCACACTCTTCTTCCACTTCCCTAACAGCAGCCAATCTAATAGACTCTCCTTCTTCTACTTTTCCTTTTGGAAGGTCCCAACAACTGTTTCTGTAAATCATCAATATCTCATCATTTTGATTCTGAACTACTCCACCGGCTGCAGCTACATTAATAAATTCTTCAAAGAAAAGTTGAAATACTTCACTATAGTTATCTAGCTGAATAATAAAGTACTCCCTATTAGGATTTTCAAAAGTAATTGAAACAAACTCTTTATATGTAAATCCATCTTTATAACCAATTAACATATGATTATCATAACACGATAGATCGGTTGACTTAGAACAAAAAATCAGAGGCTTGTCGTTTATAAAAACTTTATACATTTGCAGGATGTTAAAAACTGAGAATTACAGTGACAAAATAGCAGAATATTTATTGAATATCAAAGCAATTAAACTGCAACCTGAAGATCCATTCAAATGGGCTTCTGGATGGAACTCTCCAATATATTGTGATAATAGAAAAACTTTATCCCATCCCGAAATAAGAACCTACATTAAAAATTGTTTCTCAGCTCAAATTTTAGAAAAATATGGCACCCCAGATTTAATTGCAGGAGTAGCAACAGGCGGAATTGCATTAGGCGCATTGGTTGCAGAAGAGCTTGGCATCCCTTTTTGTTATGTTAGATCACAATCTAAATCTCACGGCCTAACAAATAAAATAGAAGGAGAAGTTACTTCAGGACAAACTGTAGTAGTCATTGAAGACCTCATCTCATCAGGTAAAAGCAGTCTTGATGCTGTAGAAGCATTAAGGGGAATTGGATGCAATATAATTGGAATGGGTGCAATATTCAGTTATGGATTTGATATTGCCAAAGAAAATTTCAATCAAGCAAAATGTAATCTTTTCACATTAACTAATTACGACACACTTATTAAGATTGCTATTGAATCTAATTATGTTTCTCAAGAAAATTTAAGCTCATTGTCTGAATGGAGAAAATCTCCTTCAACTTGGAAAAAATAACCCTATGATTGAAATTAACAGCAAGGAAGTAAGTGTAGATTGCCCTATTGATGAATGTTTTGAATTTGTTTCAAACATGAATAATTACGAGCAATTACTTCCTAAAGACAAAATCAGCAACTGGGAATCTTCTACAGAAAAATGCTCTTTTAAATTATTAAACATTTATACTTTAGAAATGATTTTTGATCATGCTAAAGGAAAGGAACTTATTCATATTAAAAGTGGACCTGTTTCTCCTTTTGCTTTTGACCTTAATCTCAACTTAAAGTCTATTGAAAATGCTACGACTGCACAATTAAAATGCAATGCAGACATCAACCCTATGCTTAAATTAATGATTCAAAAGCCGCTAAATAATCTTTTTGACTATATGGCAGAAAGATTAGCTAAGATTAAATCCTGAATTCGATTTCTTTAAAGTTAAATTCTTTTGTCTCTCCATTCATTAATTGAAGACTTAATAACCCATTGGGTTTTACATCTGTAATCATACCTTCAATTAAACTACCATCTTCTAATTTATAGTACTTCCATTCATTTGAATAAAGAAGGTGCTCAAAATAATATTGATCTATCTTCTTAAATTGTTTTTTAACCAGTTTTTGATAATAGACATCAACTTTCAGACAGATCATATGTAATATTTCATGAAGATCGAATGTCTTGGATGTTAATAAGCTCAGACTAGTGGCTTGTTGCAAATAATCAAAATTAACCTGGTTTATATTTAAACCAACTCCAATAATTGCATTATCAATATATTTCCCTTTCCATTGATTTTCAATTAAAATTCCGCCTATTTTTTTACCCTCCATATAAATGTCATTAGGCCATTTAATAAATCCGATCTTACCACTTAAATCTTCAATTACCTCATTGATACTAATAGCAACTATCTTACTTAATAGAAAATAGTTTTCTGTATCTAAACAATCTGCTTTTAAAACCAAACTAAACAACAAGTTCTTTCCAGGTTCTGACTCCCATACTTCACCCCTTTGCCCCCTACCAGAAGTCTGAAAATGTGCCATAATTACAGACCTATCTACCAATTTTGTCTTAAGTAAGAGATTGGCAGTATAATTGTTGGTAGAATCAACAACATCTAGTTCTATTAAGTTCTTATCTGTAAAATATTTTTTATTCAAAACCTTAATTTGAGTGAATTATCGAATAAAGAAAAACATTTTGTAGTTATTTAATTACTTTTGAACTAGTTAATTATAAACCATTTATATGGAAAACAAAAAAAGAAATCTTTCAATATGCTAAAAAAGGCAATTATTAAAGGGTTAAAAGATGTAAAAGGTAAAAACATCATCTGTATAGATCTTAGAAAAATTGATGGTGCAGTAGCAGATTATTTCATCATTTGCCATGGTGATTCAAGTACACAGGTTGAAGGTTTAAGTAAATCTGTACATGAAAGCTGTTTTAATTCAATTGGCGAGAAACCTTGGCATCAAGAAGGTGTTTCTAATGCAGAATGGATCTTAATAGATTATGTTAATATCGTAGTCCATATTTTCCATAGAGAAAAAAGAGACTTTTACAATTTAGAAAGTTTATGGGCAGATGCTCCTATAGAAGAGTTTGAAAATGTGTTGTAATAAAAAAAACTAATATGATCAACAACAACAAAAACAGTAAAAATAAAAAGTTTAATTTTTATTGGATATATGCCATAATTGCGGTTATCCTTATCTCTATCAATCTTTTCAGTTTTGATAGTGGATTAACTAAAATTGATGAGGATAAATTATTTGAATATTTAGGTCAAGATGGTGATGACGAAAGCACTACAAATCAAGTGAGCGAAATTCAAATAGTCAATGACAGAGAAGTTAGGGTTTCCATAAAGACAGAATTCTTAAGTCAGCATACAGATATTAACCAGAAAAAGTTTTTTGGTGGACAAAATGCTGGACCTCATTACTATTACAATATCTCTCCTGAAACCGTATCTGATTTAAAGGTTAAATTAGATATAGTTAAAGCAAATATAGCTAAAGAAGACACCTTCAAATTAAGCTTTGAATCTGAAGATAATTATGGGAGAGAAATTTTAGGATGGATCATCTTTTTTGGAATTATGATCGCTGTATGGGCATTTATCATGAGAAGAGTTACTGGAGGTGGCGGTGGTGCAGGCGGTCAGATCTTTAATATAGGAAAGTCTAAAGCACAAATGTTTGGACAAGGAAAAAGTACCAATGTTACATTTAATGATGTAGCAGGATTAAATGAAGCTAAAATTGAAGTAGAAGAAATTGTTGACTTTTTAAAGTCTCCAAAAAAATATACTTCTCTTGGAGCAAAAATCCCAAAAGGAGCCTTACTTGTAGGCCCTCCAGGAACAGGAAAAACACTTATGGCAAAAGCAGTAGCAGGTGAAGCAAAAGTTCCTTTTTTCTCTTTATCTGGATCTGATTTTGTAGAAATGTTTGTAGGTGTAGGTGCTTCTAGAGTAAGAGACCTTTTTAAGCAAGCTAAAGAAAAAGCCCCTTGTATCATCTTCATAGATGAAATAGACGCAATAGGTAGAGCTAGAGGTAAAAATCCAAATATGGGTGCAAATGACGAAAGAGAAAACACCTTAAATCAATTATTAACTGAAATGGATGGATTCGGGACTAATTCTGGTGTAATTATTCTTGCTGCTACTAATAGAGCTGATATTTTAGATCGTGCATTAATGAGGGCTGGCAGATTTGACAGGCAGATTTACATAGATATGCCTGACCTTAATGAAAGAAGAGCCATTTTTGATGTTCATTTAAAACCAATAAAAGTTACCAAAAATATAGACAAAGATTTTCTTGCTAGACAAACACCTGGTTTTAGTGGTGCAGATATAGCTAACATTTGTAATGAAGCGGCATTAATCGCTGCTAGAAAGAAAAAGAAAAGTGTTGGAAAACAAGACTTCTTAGATGCAGTTGATAGGATTATTGGTGGACTTGAAAAGAAAAATAAAATCATTACCCCTCAAGAAAAAAAGACCATTGCATTTCACGAAGCAGGTCATGCCACAGTAAGCTGGATGTTAGAACATGCCAATCCATTGGTAAAAGTAACTATTGTACCTAGAGGAAGGAGCTTAGGAGCTGCATGGTATCTTCCCGAAGAAAGATCCATTACAACAACAGAACAAATCCTTGATGAGATGTGCGCTGCTCTTGGAGGAAGAGCTGCAGAATCAATCATTTTTAATAAAATTTCTACTGGAGCCCTTAGCGATCTTGAAAAAGTAACTAAACAAGCAATGGCAATGGTAACCATCTATGGATTAGATGAAAAAATAGGCAACATTTCCTATTATGATTCTAACAATCAAGGGTATGGATTTACCAAACCTTATTCAGAAGAAACTGCTAAAATTATTGACCAAGAGATTAAACTTATTGTAGAAAAACAATATAATAGGGCAAAGGATATTCTGATTAAAAACAAAGAAAAATTAACCTCTTTAGCTAATAAATTACTAGAGACTGAAGTTATTTTTAAGGAAGATCTTGAAGTTATTTTTGGTAAAAGAAAATTTGAAAGCAATGGCTCTGCTAATAATGATGAAAAAAAAGAAATCCTTAAAACCCAAAAAAAAACAGCAGCCACAAAAAAAAGTAACCCTAAGAAAAACACCTCTAAATAACGAATTTCTTAGCTTATGTATAACAATCAACTATCTTGAAAGAGCTCTTCATAAGAACTACAACAGGCACCTTATTTGTTTGCATATTGGTTGTAGCAATAATATGGAATAAATATAGTGTTGCAGGATTATTCTTTATTGTATCAATAATAGGACTTTTTGAATTTTTCAACCTAATGAGTAAAGCTGGTTTTAACCCAAAAAAAAGTTTTACTGTTTCTATTGGCGCTATTATCTACTTTATCATTACCATGTATAGCTTCAAAGAGTTCAGCTTTAAATATTTATTATTTATTTTTCCATTACTTGTAATTATAGTAGGCCTTGAACTCTTTAGAAAAAAAGACACTCCCATTTCTAATATTGCATTTTCTATAATGGGGATTCTCTATGTGATCATTCCTTTTTCTATACTTAACTTTTTTGCTTATGAATCCAATTATCCTTCTGTTATGGGGATTGAAGACAACCTGCATCAATATTGGTTGCTTCTTGGCTTTTTTGTTATACAATGGGCAAGCGACACAGGAGCTTATGTTTTTGGATCTTTATTTGGAAAAAGAAAACTTGCTATTAAAATCTCACCCAATAAAACATGGGAGGGATCAATAGGTGGATTAATTCTAGCAATCATCACTGGATTTATTTTTGCAACAATTACAAGCAGTGATGAATTACATTGGGCAAATATTGCCATTATTATTGTTGTATTTGGAACATTAGGTGATTTAACTGAATCTCAGATAAAAAGAAGTTGTGGTGTTAAAGACTCCGGGAATATCTTACCTGGGCATGGTGGAATTCTTGATCGATTTGATGGTGTTTTATTTTCTGCACCTTTTGTATTAGCTTATCTACATTTATTTGACCTTTTTAATTTACACCTATGAAAATCCATAAAGAAGGTTATCTAATTATAATATCAAGTATTATCATCTTAACAGGGATCAATTTCATCTTATTTTCCCTAATTAATTTACCAATCATCACCTATACATTATTATTTATTTCAGCAATATTTTTTGGATTGATTCTTAATTTCTTTAGAGTTCCCTTAAGAAAAGTTGAAATTAACAATGATAACATTCTAGCTCCTAGTGATGGGAAATTAGTTGTTATAGAAAATATTTACGAAGCCGAATATTTGAATACTGAATGCATCCAGCTTAGTATTTTTATGTCTCCACTAAACGTACATAAACAATGGTATCCAATAAATGGAACAATAGAATATGTTAAATATCATCCTGGGAAATATTATGTAGCATGGCACCCTAAATCAAGTACTGAAAATGAAAGATCCACCATTGTTATTGCCAGCAATAAAGGAGAAAAGGTGTTATTTCGTCAAATTGCAGGGGCAGTAGCAAGAAGAATCTGCAATTATTCATCAGTCAACAATAAGGTCTCTCAAAGCGATGAAGCAGGCTTTATTAAATTCGGATCTCGAATAGATGTTATAATACCAAAATCAGCTTCAATAAAAGTAAATATCAATGATAAAATAATTGGAGGTAAAACAATTCTTGCAACTATTTAATTGAATATCCGTAGTATTCTCAACTTGTTTTATATTTTTGCACGCGATAAAATAAAAAAATGAAAACTTTTTTACTGATATTAGCTGTCATCTTTGCATTTGGAATAGGTATCACAAGTTCATCTATTTCGTATTCTGATTACATTAATCATTCCATCAATTATTCTATAATTAAGAATCAAGAACAAAACAAAAACGATAAAGTTTCAAAGATTATACAAGCAAGAATATTATTTCCGACTACTAGCTATCAAATAGCCTCAAAGGAATATTAATAAAATTTACTATTACTTTTAGCCATTCTTCTTAATATAGGACTACACCTATATCTATCTTCTTTGTATTCTTCATAAAGTTGATCCATACCAGCAACGCAACTATCAATACCAATTTCATCTGCCCACTTCAATAATCCCTTTGGGTAATTAACCCCCTTTGTCATTGCAAGATCAATATCCTCTCTAGATGCAATATTTAAAAACAAGGCGTCTGCAGCTTCATTAATAAGCATGAGTAATATTCTTCTAAATATTTGATCTGATTTTTTCTCATCCTTATCAATGTCTGCTTCGGATGCTTCACTTGAATAATCAAAATACCCTTTTCCTGTTTTTCTTCCTAACCAACCTGCATCTGAATATCTTTTTTGAGTAAAAGATGGTTTATACCTTGAATCACAATAAAATGCTTTAAATACAGATTCAGTTACAGCATAGTTAATATCATTTCCTATAAAATCCATCAATGTAAATGGCCCCATCCTAAATCCGCCTTTATCAGTCATTACCCAATCTATTGTTGAAAAATTAGCTATCCCTTCTTCATAAATTCGAAGAGCTTCACCGTAAAATGGTCTAGCAATTCGATTAACAATAAATCCAGGAGTATCTTTTGCAACAACTGTTACTTTACCCCAAGAATTAATCAACTCTCTAGAGCTATCAATCACAGAATTAGATGTTTGCAAAGCGGGAATTATCTCTACTAAAGGCATAATAGGTGCTGGATTAAAAAAATGAATACCAATCACTCTATTTGAATTTTTACAAGAAGAAGCAATAGATGACAATGAAAATGATGATGTATTAGATGCTAAAACACAATCAACTTTACAGATTTCATCAAGCTTTTTAAAAACAGATTTTTTTACTTCTAGGTCTTCAATAATTGCTTCAATGACAATATCAACATCAGTAAAATCATTGATAGATGACACTATCTT